>JACCDX011310509.1_pt1 | contig 21769 bp, 18 predicted proteins | sample 7449681 | NCBI WGS metagenome assembly JACCDX01 (sample SAMN15323450, study PRJNA562643) | freshwater metagenome | isolation source: river surface water | place: USA:Blue River Watershed | collected 2017-08-18
CGGGGGTGGGAGAAGGGTCTACTTGCTCGGGCTCCGGCTCCACTTCCGGACGAAAGAAGGTAGCGATAGTTGGATCAGGTTTTTCAACCTTCTTGGCACCTAAAGGTGCAGAAGGTTGCAGCGCCCTTTGGAAGTCGTCATCATCTTTCGCTGCTGCTTTGCGCTCCTCAACCCTCTTTAAGAAAATCCCAACATCTTCCATCTTCATATACTTGTAGATCTTGTTGATTATCGATTGGGTGGTTCCTGCCTGAAGCACCTTCACGAGAGGATCCGCTCCATTATCCATACCTTCCATCCAGTTCAAGATCGGACTCTTCCCATTTCCCCGTAAGAGAGGGTAATAGATACCATTGTCATACATCAAGATGACCAGAGGATTGAGTGGGTTGTAGATATTCTTGTAATGATAGATCTCGCTCTTCTCAAAGTCGATATGTGGAGCCTTCATATTGAGGATGATCAGTGAGATATGAAGCATATCCACCGTATACTGAATGAGGGTATGGAAGATCTTGAAATCACATCGATTCTGAAGCGCCTGATTGAGGCAGAGCATAATATTCTCTCGCTTCATTGCCCGATTCTTTGGGTAGTTAAATGCATAATAGGCACCCCCGGTAGGTGACGCATCATCCACTAACTCTGCAATCAGCTTCTTGATCCACTCTGTAAAGAGATTCTGCTTGTCGTGACTTGCCATCATCATATAGCTATCTAAATTCTCTGGACCCATTGCCCCTTGAACCACCGTAAAGATCGAGTCGAGAAAGCGGTAACTGATCGATACATTGCTTTTGGGATTCACAAAGATGGTTTGCGATTCGCCGATGATCTCAGAGATGGATCGATAGACCTTCACCAACTTCTTCTTTTGGAACCCATCCCGATGTTCCGATCGATCTTCTCCTTTTATCTTTACGCTCTCTACCTCCTTGGTAGCCTCTACGGGTTCACTCTCTTTAGAAGGCGTCTCAGGAGATCCAGGCATAAGTTCGATTACGTCAAACAGCGCATAATAGGATGAGGGGAGAGCTTTTTGGCGAACTCCAAGAGCAAGAGAGATATGATCGATGGAAAAGTATGCAAATCGGGGTGGATCCCCCGATACTGGCCGCCCTTCTCCACGCACTCCCTCTGGATCCATCTCCTTGATCGCCGCAAATGTATTGATCGTTTGAACTTTAGATGATGCCATTCTTGTTCTTGTTATTACTAATCTCTCTACTCATATGTGCTTTATACTGATCTTGTGTAACTTTTTCCTTTTTATGGATCAAAAGATGAGATGAATCAGATGGATCATCTACTTCTCTTCACTGTAGCTCTTATGCTGGTTGTTTTTGAGAAGCGACCCCTCTTTTGGCTCCTTGAAAGAGTTGATCATCTTGGCCATTGTTCCGTGATACTTGTTTTTCTTGCGCTTTAAGCTAATCTTGTTATGATCAATCTCGGTAGTATCAAGAAACTTGAGGTAGTCATTGATCTTCTCATTGGCGATGGATGCGTGATCTTCTTGAAACTCATACTCTTGATAGAGTGGTTTTTGTATATCAAAGTTGTTAACAACTACTTTCGAGCAATCTCCTAAAAGCTGCTTGGTCGTATCTTTCTTCATCTCTTCATTGATCAGCTCACTCTTCTTTACATTCATATACTCAATGTACTTGAGAATCTCATCAATGATACTCTCTCGAATCGTGTTTAGATTGATAAAGATCCCATTGTTGTTCTCAGAGTAGTGCTCCTGATGATTCTGGAAGATCTTGAAGATCTCAATGTGCTCTTCCTTTGTTAACCCCTTGACTGCATCAATCAATCGCTTCTTCTTGTAATAGAGGTCGCGCACAGATTGCGACTTTAGCGATCCATCAAATCGATGATCCGATGGAGTTACGAAGGGAGATATCATAATGATACTTGATCCAATTCGATTTAAGAGCGTCCGCCTTTTATTATAGGCAAATAGAAAAATAGTTCCAAGTAGAACGAAGGAGTGAATCAATCCATCATATAAAGTCGTTCCTTTATATGATCGTATGGTCAATCTTGGCGCATCGCGCAGATTGATCGCAAGTCGTCAATATGATAGATATGAAGAATGGTAAGAATGGTAAGAATGGTAAGAATGGTAAGAATAATAAGAATGATAAGAAGAATGATAGTATAATATATGTGTAGTATGGGTTAGGGTTGGTTAGTCGTGATCGCTCTCATCCGATTCATTGCCGGATTCGTTGTACTCTTCTTCTAGATCATCTTCACTTGCATCCTCCTCTCCAGACTGCTTCTCAATATTGAAAGAAGGCTTCTTCGCACCTTCCTCTCCTTCTTCTTCTTGAGATTCGTCATCACTATCTGACAATTCAATATCTTCGTCCTCTTCTTGCTGTTCCGACATCTCCTCATCTTGCTGCTCCGACATATCATCCTCCGACATATCCTCGCCTTCATTCACCCCCTTTACCCCCTTCATCATTCCAGAACCCTCCTCCTCATCATCCAATGATTCCGAAGTAACAAAATCACCTCCATTCCCCCTCTTTCCACCCGCTCCATTCCCCCTCTTCGATCCCGCACCCTTGTTTCCTGTACCCGCTGTAGGGACATCGAGCTTTGCAACCACGCGAATGTTTGTGCTATTGGGTGTATAATGGGTTGTAATGACCCGAACACGAATCATATCTCCCACTTTCACTTTACTAAGAACTTTCATCTCCATCTCATCGTGAATCTCTCGAGGGACTGTGATCTGGATGGGTCCAAGGATGCCTCTCGGACCCACCTGATTGATCACCTTCACCTCAAACTCCAAGAGATCCCCAATCACCGGCTTGCATACCAGTGCCCGAAAGCGAATGTTGTATGTAATATCTCCCGTAAAATGACTCCCCTCCAAGATACCAACACCCTTCACTACAATCTCGATACTATCCTCCTTGATATGACCCTCCTTAAGACACTTCCCCTCATACCGCTTCTTCAGCTTGCTTAAGATATAGTCGTTGTTGTTTGCCGTCAAATAACGCGGTTCTACGACCACCTTCTTGTCAATCAGTGTTTCAAAGTAGATGTTTTCGATGTTACTTACCAGCGCACTTGATGCATTCTCCATTTTTATGGTTGAGGTTTAGGTTTAACAGTAACGTGATCTAACGTAATGATGATTCGATAGGATAGGCAAATATCACAAGACCTATATAATAGGAAGAAATATTGCCACGAATCTACGCCAGTAGAGGAAAGACTCTCAAGCGATATTATAATCTTATAAGAGATCTCTTTAAGCTGACAACATAAGGAGTGAACAATGAAGAGAGGGTGAGATCACTTTTTGACTTTGATGGATCATTGACATTGATCCATCTTGCCGGCTTAAAGGAACTTTCACAAGAGATGATAATAAAGCGAAGTGATCATTACGATTGTGTGGGGTTAAAGTCGCGGAAAAATATATCCCACAAGATTAATATACACCTTTGATTCTCGTTCTTTGTGCCTCATTCTTTGTCCATCTCTTTCGCGGTGACAACAATGGCAACCATCATTACATTATCTGGTTATTCGACGCCTTTGATGCCATCTGGGCCCGCTCCTCCTTACAGTTCCTATGAGAGGGACATTGCGGAGTTTGATGATAAGCGCTACTTTGAGGATAAGAATATGGGAAAAGATGCCATTTTTGATGACAAGATCGACAACTTTTACAACTTCCTCACTCTTTACAAGAAAGTAGAAGAGGAGGATGCGAAGAAGAGTGCACAGTTCTTCAGTAATAAGTTTAAGAAGGGTGGAGGTGGAGCGGGAGTGGGAGCGGGAGGTGGGGCTGGTGGACCAGAAGGAATCAAAGGAGGTGGAGGAGGCGGTCCCCATTACAATCACTCAGGATATTCGTATAATCTGACCAACTTCCAAAAACAGAAACCCGTCAAGGCGTGGAACTCACATACGCCGAAGAGCAATGATGAGAAGTTGATCACGCTAATCGAGTCATATCTGAACAAGATTAGCGACGAGTCCTATAAGAAGATCAGTATTGAGTTTGTCAATGAGCTGATCAAGATGGATAGTCTCTTTTTCTTTGATGTGATGGTCAAGAAGATTGTAGACAAGTGTGTGATGGACAACAAGTATCAGCACTTGTATATTCATCTTTGCAACAAGATCTGGACAAATCGTCAGATTCACTATCATCTGGCCGATATTGTAGAGGGTGATGCCACAAATCCCGATGATGAGAATACAATTGGAAACGGTCCCTTTTACTGGATTCCCAAGTATGATGGTATTGGGGGCGGACCTGGATCGAAGAGAAGGGGACCTTTTGCGACGGAGATGGATGCCAAGATGAACATCTTCCAGGAGCTCAACTTCAAGCGCTACTTTATGAACTATCTCCAGCAGCTCTTTATCCATAAGAATGTCAACTTTGCGCATATTGAGAATGACGATGAGTTCTTCTTGCACAAGCGCCAATTTATGGTCTTGATTGAGGTTCTGGGGATTATGTACTTGGAAAAGTATATCCCAGTGGACATTCTTCACTTGGTGATTATGCAGCTGTTGCATATGACGGATATTGGGGTAAAGATTGAGCCGATTGAGATTGATGGAGTCTTGCAGATCCTGAAGATTATGAATACCTACAAGGAGAAGTATGGGGTCCGGGACTATTTCGCGTTACCCATCTTCAATGAGTACTATGACTATATTACCCACATTGAGATGTATGAGCAGTTTAACATTCGCACCAAGTACTTCTTGACCGATTGCAAGGAGATTATGAAGGGCAAGAGTGCAAGCAAGGCAGCGAGCCATCTCCAGCTAAGCGCAGTGGCGGCTTCTGTAGAAGATGAATCAGCATCGGGATTGGGATCTCCATCCACAAAGGACAAAGCCCCCGATTTGATCAATGATTATGAGGAGGCGATGGAGAAGATGAAGAGTGAAAAGAAGAGGGGAAATGTGGGGAGTATGATTGCCTTATGCGAGAGGATGAGTGAGGAGGTGAAAGAGAAAGTGATCTATGACATCATCTATCGCTATTGCGAATCACAGTGCAAGGATGACAACTATGAGCAGTTCATTGGAAAGTTTGTGATGAAGAGTTCAGAGGGAAATATGGAGCTCTTCTATAAGGCAATGGACCAGATGATTGGAAATATGAGCGAGATCCAGATTGATATTCCAAATGTAGTGGAGGTGATGCGGGAGTGTGTGGGGATGATTGAGAAGCTCGACCAATATCCATTTGCTCAGATCGTGGAGTTGAATGAGCGGATTCAAACACAAGCCTCCACCATCGAGAGTGAGGATGGAGCAGATGCCGATGGTAACTTTTGGTAAAAGGAACCTCCTCTTATAAGTAAATCGATTCTATTACAGATCTCCGTAATAGAATGGATACAATATTATATGTAAGATTATGAGTTAGGAATTTGCAGTAGAGAGAGAAGAGAGGGATGTTACATCGCTATCGGTTCGGGTACGAGGACGATACTGATGCCTTCGGAGGACTCCATCATCTGGGTTTTGGAACTCGAAGAAGGGGGAGCTCTCTTGAGGTCCATCATCGCTAGAAGAAGTATGATAGAAGTCCGAAGTGAACACGCAATTCTCCGGATAGAGTGGGATATACTTCCGGCACATCTCTTTAAACCACTCCTTCTCTTCCTCGAGAGTGGGTGCGGCTGCACGGGGAGGCTCCAGTTGAACAATCTTTCGAGAAAAGTCAATCCCGCAATAGACCACCGGGATTTGAAGGTTCTTGGCGATATGATAGAACCCTGATTTGATGTTCTCCACTGGGCGTCGGGTACCCTCTGGAGCGATTGCTAAGATGTAACGATTCGCATTGCGGAGCTCATTTACCACATTTTGGACGATGTTTTGGGGAGTTTGCGAGGTGTTATCGACGGGAATGACGGTAGTATAGGGAAAGAATTTAGCGCATACTTTGTTGGCGTGAATGGCGAAGGAGTCCTTCATCAAGAAGTAGATATTGTGACTTCGCTTGAAGTAGGCGTGATAGACAAAGGATGAGATGACAAAGTCATAGATCGAGGTATGGGACATCACCATCACACATCGCTCGGGAAGGCGCTCCAAAGAGGACTCGTTCACTTCAAACCCCATCCAATAGAGCGCATAGAAGGAGGTGATGGTGAGGATCTCCTCAAGATAGACCTGACACAGCTTGTAGAGATTGACCATCACAAAGAGTAAGAGGATGATCCAAAAGAACATTTTATAGATAAATATGAATGACACGTGCACTACTAATGTAGGCTAAGAGTCTTTTTGTAGGGATTGAACCGATGCGGTTGCCATAATACATTTTATTAATAAAACCTTTTTATGCATCAATACGTGTTACTGTATGTGGTAGTGCACATAAAAGAACAAGTGATTGATCTAAAGGTATAGTATACCTATATATAGGTAGATTAACAAGAGTAAAATGGAGGCAACGCCAAGGCTAATGGACTATTATGAGACATTTCAGTCATTCATCCACAAAGAGACTGAAAAGATTGCACAGGATATGCAAGAAGCATCTAAGAAAACCCTTGATATTCAACCATTGAATGAGATCATTCTATGTACAATGATGATCGACGGTATCAAGTGCAACGTATCTATCCAGGTATGGTTTAATGTTGAGTATATTGATACACTCTATTCAGTAAAGATCAAGAAGATCGATCCTACGAAAACCGACTATTATGCGATTATCATACGCGTGTGTGACATATTTAGTAATAACTATGATATCGATCGATCATTAAAGATACAATCTCAATTGAACAGTTCTTATCGAAAGATCAAAAGCATCGAAGAGCTATGGAAGTATGTGACCACTCTAAAAGAGATGCGCTTCAATAAGTTAACAGCTCAGTTTGAGCTACCGGAAGAGTATGAAGAGAAAATGAAAGAGTCTCAGATGTTAGCAATGATTGAAGGATATACGACAGAATGTTGTGTATGCCTTTCATTAACCCGGTCTTTTACAGTGTGTAATCATCCTCTCTGTTTACAATGCTGGTCTGGAATCATACAGAAGAATGGTAAAAGTTGTCCTTTGTGTAGGAAGATATGCTTATCTCGCTATGATTACACTACCTTTCATAACCGAATTAGGTATAACCCATATACACCTGCTGATCACGATGATGAATCAAAAGATGATGAGTAATATTATAACAACACTATATAACGTATTCTATTACCTAATCTGGTAATAAAATCATAGTCGTCCTATCATATTTCACCTTACTCCACCTTCTTCCCATTCACCATAAACTTCCTGGAGACACGGCTATTGTGACTTCTCAGAGCATCATCTCGATCTCTTACCATACGCAACCGATCATCTTCCATCTCCTTCTCTCTCTGATTATACTGCTGGTATCGACGTATTGTCTCTGGATCGGGTTGATTGGAGACACTCGATCGTTCATTCTCCAGCTCTTGTAGGTTCTTGTACTGTTTGATCTTGACCGTACTCGGATCAATCAACATATTGTCCTCATAGAAGGCCTGTTTGATATCTGTATAGTTGGAGCCGCTAAAGTTCCCCGCTCCACCGATCTGTGCACAACTCGTTCGCGAAGAGCTATCGATCGCATCCGGAATAATGGGTGCATCTCTCTTTCCACTCGATCGCCCCTTCTTCATCTCATCAAAATGTGCATTAAAGATATCCTTGCTCATCGATTGGCTAAAGATCTTCTTTGCAGCACCATCATCATCATCCCCGTCACCCATACCATTCTTTAACAGATCGCCATATCCACGATTGGTTTCATCATCGTCAAACTTGTACTTCTCAAAGAGTGTATTGAACTTATTGATGTCAAAGTTGTTCTGATTCACATCCATCACATCTACTTCAACTTTTCTGGAAGATCGAAGATCTCCAGAAAGTAGCAGGGAGTCGTCATCACTTCTTCCTCCCCTTCCACTCCGGCCACCGCCCCCACCTCCTTCCATCTCTCGACTCTTTTTTAACTCCATAAAACGATTTAATGGAGTATCTCGGGGAACACCCGCCTTGCCACCGTGATCTACCACCTTCTGAGGCTCCTTTCTCGGCCTTCCCCTCGGACGCTTGATCTGGGCTGGCTCCGGATCTGGATCGGGTCTAAGCGCAAGCATATCCCTCTCTCTCTCAGCAATCTTATTCGAGAGAGAGTACTGAGGATTCGCACTGATCGATGGTGAAGGATCCTCGTAATCTTCCTCGATCACCATTGTTCTCTTTGCCCGATCTGAAGACTTCTCTATCTTCTCCGCCTTATTGAGAAGGTAGATGTAGGATTGGGTGATTACCTGGAAGTGGTCCCCATACTTGTCTCCCACCTTGTCCGGATGATACTTGAGCGCCATCTTCTTATACGCCCTCCGAATGTTCCCCATATCCAGATCTCCATTCTCCAATCCAAGAACCTCATACGGATTGTAACTCTCCTCAAATCGCTTGATCTCGTCTCGGAGCTTCTCCTTCTTCCGATCCATATAGCGATTGAACTTCGTACGGCGACTCTCCTCCTGCTTCTTGAACTCCGTCTCCTCTTTCTCATACCCCTCCTCATACTCCTTGATCCGATCGCTAAAGTTTGACTTCTCAAACTTGATATCGGTAAGGGGCCTCTCCATCAATGAGTCCAATGTGCGATCGTCATAGATCAGCCCTGAACTCATCGGATATGGCATAATTTGGTTGTTTGCAGAAGGTTGCGGAACCATCATTGGGCCCATCCCGGGAGCCGACCCAGGACCCAGTCCATTCTGCCGCGTCTGCTGGAACTGCTGTACCATCTCATCACTCGGCTTCTGTATCCGATTCGGGAATGGAGGCACCTCCCTCGGAACCATCCCGTGACCCAGGCCTGAAGGCTGTCGTTGCGATTGAGCCATTTGTTGATGTTGATGTTGCTGTGGCATCGGTTGTTGATAGTATGGATTGGGTCCTGGTGGCATCTGCTGAGCGTAGTGAGGGTTTTGTTGATAGTATGGGTTTACATTTGGTGGTGGTCTAGCGTGGATCTGGGGTAATACATTGGGATGCATACTAGGTCGCTGCTGTTGTTGCGGATAATAACCTCCTCCACCACCGCCGCCATTCGGCATTTGATGCATTGGTGAACCCATCATTCTTGGCGGAGGATGATGCGGATTAGACTGATAATTCTGCGATTGTTGACGACTTCCTGCTACCTTCTGCTCATTTTCAATGAGCCAAGAAGGTTGAGAAGAGGGTTGTGGAGTTACCTTTTCCGGTCGTCGTACTTGACCCGAATGCCCCGATGATTTGGAGGGCCGTGCTCGAGGCGCATCCTCCTCATAGTCTGATCCAACGTTTCCCATTTGATCAATCAATCATATATATGAACAATAATAACGTATACTTATTATTATATCTATAAATTTTGATCTTTTATAACGAGCGATCGGTACACTCCTTAATGCTTCTTGGACGACTTAGTCTTGCTGGTGTGAACGGACGCATCATCGCTGCTGCGGCCGGAAGAAGAGGAGGGGAGGGGCGAGACACCCAGCATCTGGCGAGCCTTGATCTCCTCAATGGTCACCCAGCGCTCAAAGAGCTTGGCAATCTTGTGAAGATCATTCTTAATGCTCTCCAGATGCTTGGTGTTGTCCGCAATCTCCTTGGTCTCGTCACAAAGAAGATCGATATACTGGACAATGTTGTTACCATTATCGTCCTCCAGAAGGGTGCACATACCCTTGTAAAACTCGTTGTTGGAAAGGTCGATGTTTACCTGGGAGACATCATCGCCCTCTTCATCATCCTCGTCCTCATCCTCGTCCTCCTCATCCTCATCGCCGGACATCTCCTCAGCCTCGCTTCCGGTTCCCTCGGACTCAACCTCGGCCTTAGCCTCCACAATAGGAGCTGCGGGTGCCTCGACGTGATGATGCTCCTTAGCCTCCTTGGTGGAGCGACGGGTGCTACGTGATGAAACAGATGCTGACATTGTATTGATCAATCAAGTGGAATGGTTCTTCTCTACTTCTCCTCTCTTACTTTTCCTAAAAAATCCAAACGAACGAATTCCAGGAGGATCCTTTCACAGAAAAATATCTCAAGAGAGGTTAAGACGTTTCCGGGAAGATTCAATGGTGATTTTTATACATAAAAAGAAGAATGAAACGAGGAGAGGGGCAAAGTCCCGAGACGACTTTAGCGATCAATCTGCTCGAGGCGCTTCGGTTATGAGAGCCAAGATTGATAACGATCCCTTATCTTCTTATCAACTGATGAATTTGATTGATAAAAAGATTTACCCCAAAAAGTACTATGAACGCCATCTTGAGAAAAAGAGGGAGCTCTATAACGGACCTTTTGTAATCCCTTCAAGTCCCATATCCCCATCCCCATCCCCATCCCCACAAGTAGGAGGAGGGTTCTTAGAGAGATCAAACCCGATTGCTCAGCTCTTCGAAGAGTGGGCATTTCATATGATCGGTGCATTGATAGGTGTCTTGGTGTTGATCATTCTTCTCGTAAAGTTCCATATTAAAATCTTCTAAAACTATAGAGATCTGATTAGATATTATACCTAGTCTAACAAAAAATGAACCAACCACCTGCCAATGCGAAGCCTCCGAATAACAAACCAGCGAATGCAAAGCCGGCAAATAACAAACCCGCGAATGCGAGACCGGTAAATAACAAACCCGCGAATGCAAAACCCGCGAATGCAAAACCCGCGAATGTAAAGCCACCTGGAAATACCTTGATTCCACCCTCTACTCCTGCTCCATCAACAACGAACAAGAATAAGAATGCAGCAGCTGCGAAAGCACCGAGTATGATGAACCGTTTTAAGTCAATGTTTGGAAAGAAGAACAATCAGGCATCGAACAACAATATCATTCCAAAGAATCTTCGTATGGCTGGAGTGACGAACACGAATCTCATTGCGAAGATGCGCAACAAGGGTCTCTCCAACAACCAGATCCAGAACTTGATCAAAAACCCTGAGTTACGCAAGGCATCTTCTGTTTATACCTCTGCGCTAAACAACATTCGTAAGAATTCCGGGGTTAACTCAAACAACGTCAAGACGAACGCTTATGGAACTTCATATGCAACATATGCAATGTTGCCAATCGCAGTAGTGGGTATGATCCTCTTCCTTCTCTTTGGACTTACATACTTTATCAAAGAAGGCCAGCCTGATAAGAAGAAGTAAGAAGTAATGGATTTGTCTGCCTAATCTCTCGATAAGAAGATTTTGATGTAGTAAGTGATGATGGCGAGGATGATAAAGAGGGCTACCAGAGTGGTAAACTTCCGCTTCCTCAGGTTCTGATCCTCAATGTTGAGACGGAACAACTGGGGTTTATAAAGGAAAAGCGCAAAGATCAACACCGCGTAGATCAGCACCATATGCTTGAATTGAATCTCCATTGTAGGTAATGACAAATAGTGAATCAACAAAATCTATAAATTGTACTATCTATAGATTTTATAATTTCCCCCATAAATATCCCTCTATAGAGTAGATCTCTGTTTAAGTCTCCCTATATCCTATATGATAATGAGACGCTATCTATCTTCTCTATCTACCTCTCTTCCAAGAGACCAGCGGCTTTTCTGGCTTCGCGTACTCGCCGTTCTTATCATCCTTCTCTTTATCTACTATGTTCTCTATCCCCGTCTAATGGAGAGTAACCGCGAAGGTTACCTCAATTACTTTATCCCTTATTACAACCCCGGTTCGATCGCTATCTATGACTTCTACAAGAAAGATGGCGATTATAACAATCAAACCAAGAAGAGTTTTATCTACAAGCCTCTCCGGATCGGGTATGATGAAGATGCCGAATTTATGAAGCAATTTGGCTCGATGTGCGTAGCGAAGAGCTTTATCCAAGATGTCGTCTATATGAAGGACCAAGATGAAGAGGCGATGCTCCGGGATTGCAATGCCGGCAAGCTTGACATTGTCAACTGCTCCAATCCCCTTGTGACCAATCTCTATCTCTCGGAGAATCTCCGCAATCTTCGCTTTATCTGCAACACCAACAAGATGTATCTCTATATCATTACCACTCGCAACTCGGGAATCGAATCCCTCAAAGATATTGAGAAGGTAGTGATGGGAAAGGCCGGTGATGGCCGCCCAATGACCCTCGCTATTGACTATAAAGGAAGCGTTGCGGATCTCTTCGCCCGAGACCTAATGACAGCACTGGGGTACGTTGCGGATCGGGATTATACCTTTGTCTATAGCCAGGATGGATCGACGGAAGGGGCATTTGAGACGGCGACTCAGGATCGGGCAAAGATGGCGATCCTCTCCCTTCCCTATAAGCCACCACTCTTTGAGAAGTTCTGCGGTGCGGGGAAGAACATCTTCTTCTTGCCGTTCGAGTTCTATAATCGCGAGAAGTACAAGACCTTCTTCACGGACAACTTCTATTACATCCAGGATATCTATGATCTCAATGATGTCTGTATGTCCTACTTGCCCAAGAAGTATGGCGGGAAGACCTATTCCACCTTCTCTGCGCAAATCCCCATCGTCTCGTATTACAATACAATGGTATGCAATGCGGATCTCTCGGACGATACCACCTATCAAATTCTCCGGACGTTCTATGAAAATGTGCCCCTCTTCAATCGCCTTCCGGTCTTCCGAAAGCAACCGATGTATAAGACGCAGCTCTCGGCCGGTCCCCAGAACTCGTTGCCTCTCAAACCCGGTTCGCTTAAGTTCTATAAAGAGCACGGGTATATTACTGCGGAGGAGAGCGAGAGCTGTATCTATTTTGTGGGAGCTCCGGGAGGATGTACCAAGAAAGTGCTCCAGGACAATGGATTGATGGAAGGGAACAAAGAGCTTGATAGCATCTTCCGATTCCGATGAGCCATATCATCAATCAAATGAATTAATCATATTTATGCATAAAATCTATTACGAGTATGGGTAATAGATTAAGATATAACAATGGATAATCTGACTTATGCGAAAAGGTAGATCAGCTTGACCAGATAGAGGAAGGTGAGGGTGTAGACGATCATCTTCCCGGAAAAGTCAGAGATAAAGCCAAACCATTCGAGACCACCAAAGATGCACTTTCCAAAGCGCATCCAAACATAGATGTTGTAGAGAAGAACGAGGAAGAGATAGAGAATGAGGAAAGGGTTGCTGGAGAAGAGGACAATGAAGAGCGATGCAATGTAGACGTAATGAGCGGCGACCAAGCACGTCTGGTTCCACAAGAACTTGCACGTGATAAAGGTGAGTACTTGGGCAAGCATAATAGTAAATATGATCACTTTGTCAAAAGCGTCGTTCTTGGTCCCCAGATAGATCATTGCCAGAATGGCAAAGAAGATGGGTAGCATCATTGTGATCTCCCGAATGTTCGATTGAACGTGGTTAAAGTGATGCTCGTTCTCTAAAATCGCCATTTTATGTATAAAATTTCTATTATTACCTACATAATATCATAAGTTCTTTATTAAGGCTCACTCAACCTTTTTATTAATAAATACCTTGGTTTTTGCATTCTCAAAGTTTTGTCTCTCGGTGATGTCTGTGGGGAAAGCGTAGTCAGCGCTCTTTAGGAAATCGAACTTTTCACCCAATCCATTGGCCTGCTCATCACAACACGTTCCAAGCTTGCTATTCGGACCCCATTCACTTGAGTCACAGTTATAACAGCGAGCCTTATAGTCAGGATGCTCTACATAGTAATGGTATCCCATCGGGATCATTCCAGTGGGCATCTCACAATAGCCATCTTTCTTGCATCCGCCGCGGGAGTTAGGAAAGTTTTTGTTCGACTTGAAGAAGGGACACTCCTCATCCTTTTGACAGGGCTGGTCCCAAATGCCTTTTGGCTTAGATCTTGAGTAAAAGTCCATAGGCGCTTCACACTGTTGCCGACTGATATAGGGAAGGATGATATTGGTCTTGGTACCGGGATTGATGTACTTTTCTGGATCGGTATTGAAGCACGCATAGGACTCTTTTAGATCAAACTGTTTCATATACTCCTTCCGAGCAGCGAGCTCCTTATCAACATCCCGGTAATAGTCCGGATCATCGTGGCGATAGTTATCATTGAGCATCTTATACTTTTGGCTGGATGCGCGTAGCCCTGCAGATTCATTCATCAAATAGTTGGATGATTCATTGGAACCAATGTACTCCGCGGACATAATCCGGTATATAGGAGATAATCCCGACCTATCCACAAACCCTCGGTAGAAGATGGTAGGAGTAAAGACGTCATTCTCTCGGAAGATCACTACTTTGATGGTGTAGATCCGCTTCTTAGGATCACCCTTCTTGTACTTGATGCTCTGGATCGCATACTTATAGATGTCAAATCGGGTAAGACCGTAAGCAATCAGCTCCATATTGGTGAGGGTTTCACGCTGTTTTTCGTTCACGCGTTTGATAAAGATCTCATTTAGAACGTTGACATCTTCGATAGGGCTCTTGATCTTATCATAAGGAAGGCTATTCTTCTTGGTAGGATCGAACTCTTTCGCCCGATGAATCCACGTCTTCTTGTTAAGCGCGTACAAGTCATACTTTAACTCAAAGTCGTACTCAATGTCTTCTGCCCCAGTAAGGGGATTGATCAAGGAATCTACGTACTCTTCTGACTCGGGAGGAATGGCGGGTTCCGGATCATTGACTAAGGGGATCAAACGGTTATAATCGATGAGACCCATTGTGTAGGCGTTGTTGTTGCCGGCAGCGGTGAAGGGGAGAATTTGGTAAGCCATATTGCGATCGAGAGGGATATCTTCGAGGAAGTCGGTATTTTGCTCATTGGGGAACTCTTTCCAGTACTTCTGGCAGTTGCTGGTAAGGACATTGTCTTGGGGACCGTAGGTCAAGTCGACATTCTTGTCATTCTGTGCACCAAAGGCGTTCTCTTTGGGAATCTTGTTGCAGTAATTTTCGGAGAGTGTACGAGAGAGGAGATAGTAGATGGCAAAGAGGATAAAGATGAGGATGATAGCAAAGGCGAGAGGGTATCGAAGGATCCCTTCACGAATCGATTTGATATCGGGTGTTCCCATTCTCTATACGGAAAGATAAGATCGATATGAATCGATAGAGTACTATTCTAACCATACATAAAATTAGAAAGTTCATAAAAAATGTGATGATTGTATAGTGTATGAAACAAGAATATGGGCCATCATCATCGGCGTAAATCAACCGAACATAAAGGTAGAAAGAGATCAGATTCTTCATCATCATCTTCTTCCTCATCTTCATCTTCTTCCTCATCTTCCTCATCAAGTGATGAAAGTCATCATCAACGTCGTTATAGAGGACGAGAAAGATGCAGACGACCTTGTCCCCCTCATCCTTGTCCCCCACATCCTTGTCCTCCACCACCTTGTCCCCCTCACCCTTGCCCCCCACCACCTTGTAACTTTGCTTGTTCACCTCGTGAATATTTCAATGAATATATAAATGGTACTGTAATAAGCGCAGATTGCCCACCATATTGTTGTACGGGAGGGAATGTATGTGTGATTGAAAACTATATTCCTATTCGTGAATATATTGGATATACTGGTTATACTGGATTCACTGGATATACTGGGTTTACTGGACCAGCAGGTGATGCGATGGATACTGGTGCAACAGGCCCTACTGGATATACAGGTCCTCGTGGATTTACAGGTTATACTGGATATACAGGCACAGTGGGTCCAACGGGTCCCACAGGAAATACAGATACAATGATTGTTTTATCATCGTTGAATGCAACAACTGCAAATGATTACATTGGCCAGGGAGGAAGTTCAAGTGTGGTAGAGCGTTGTCAAATGGTGATAGCGGAAGATGGTGTGATTCGTCGCCTTTATGTAAGTCTTCGAGGACAGACAGATATCACTCAAGTTACTGCAATCTTGAATGTAAATGGTACAAATAACACTGGATTACTTGCGGTTGTTCCAATTGGACAGAGCAATGCAACGATAACAGGTGCCATTTCAGTAAGTGCTGGTGATCTCATTACTGTACAGGTGAATCGTGCGTTTGAGTTGGGATGTGCAGTTACCCTTGTTTACTCAAAGGTATAATTAACGTATCTATCTGTTTATATACCATTGAATGATGGTAAGAAGAGAGAATAGATAAGAGAGAAAAGATAAGAGAGAAGTAGACTTCTGTTCCATTTTAAGGAGTCAAGAAGGAGTCAAGAAGGTAGTAATATAATAGTATAATAATAGTATAATAATATAGTAATTACTATTATACTATGTCAAATAGGACGAATAAGTCCAACGGGAAATGTTCGAGTATGGCAGGGGGGTCTGTGTCTATACACGGGTCTGTACCAGCACCACACGTTACACAATCGTGTAGTGCAAATTATCAATCTACCTATTCATATAGTCATTGTAATCAAAATGTTCAATACTCATTCTACACAGGATATACTGGTTATACAGGGTTTACTGGAAATACTGGGTATACAGGGTATACTGGACCAGCAGGTGAAGCTTTTAATACAGGTTCAACTGGTTATACAGGTTATACCGGTTCAACGGGTTATACCGGTTATACTGGATTCACCGGTGTTATGGGTGATACTGGATATACAGGCTATACTGGACCTTCTGGTATAGCAACAAATACGGGTTCAACTGGTTATACAGGTTATACTGGGTTCACTGGTTATACAGGGTTTACTGGATTCACAGGTGATATAGGACCAACAGGTTATACGGGTTATACAGGTCCCTTTGGATATACCGGTTATACAGGAGATACTGGATCTACTGGTGATACTGGTCCGATTGGTTATACCGGTTATACAGGAGATACTGGATCTACTGGAGATACAGGTCCCATTGGTTATACCGGTTATACAGGAGATACTGGATCTACTGGAGATACAGGTCCCATTGGTTATACCGGTTATACTGGTGATACTGGAGATACTGGTGATACTGGTCCGATTGGTTATACCGGTTATACTGGTGATACTGGAGATACAGGAGCAACGGGTGATACAGGTCCCATTGGTTATACCGGTTATACCGGTTATACAGGAGATACTGGACCAACCGGTGATACAGGCCCTACAGGTTATACCGGAGATACGGGTCCTTCCGGAACAACACTTTTTACAGACTATACAATCTCACCTATCCAAACCGCATCATTTAGCGTACCAAATTTGGTAACAGATCCTGCATATTATAACATATATCAAGTCAGTACAGCCACAACACCTATTACGATTACACTTCCAGAAATAAGTACGATAGATAATAGCAATAAGAGGTCTCATTATATAGTGGATGTTGGCGGCTCTCTTGGGATCAACCATATAGTGATTCAGACAAGTGGTAGTGACCTCATTCAGAATTCAAGCTCGGTTACTCTTACTGTAAATTATACATCCATTCAGATTATCTCCAATACAATTTCTTACTGGATTATCATTTAAGGTAAAAGTAGAGAAGGTGAAGAAGGTGAAGAAGCTGAAGAAGCTGAGAGGTTTTGAACTATAATTATCCAATCAGAGAGTAGTATCTATCACATCGAGTTCATATGACATTCATTCCGGAGGTGTTAACCAATAACGACGCAAATAATAGTACTACGTCATCCCTTCTTGCAAATGGTACTTTTACTGGAACTGCTACATCAACAACAGGCTATAGTACCATTATTTTATACATCAAATCCAATGTAAACTCAATAGCAGGTGGTATTGAGATCCACTTCTCGAATGACAATGTAACCTATGATATGATCTACAATGATACCTATTTTGCATCAGCCCCCTTTATCAAGGTATACAACATTATGAAGAGATATTACAAGATTATCTATAAGAATGATGGGACAAATCAGACAAGTTTTGAAATCTCATCTCGATTAAGCATCAATAGTAACAATAGTTCGACTACGAATAGTTCGGTTACTATCTTTGATAACAGTGTAGAGAATACGTTAGATGCTTTTGGTAAGCTCCGAGTCTCTCATCCAGAGACATTACTCGATATTCGCTACCCAAGTAACTCTGTTGCAAGTGGTGCTTCAGCATCATTCCGGAAGAATCATATTCAAGTTGCATCTCTTTCATCAGGTTCTTATTCTGCGGTATATGAGAAGTCAAAGGCTGTTATCTCAGGTAGTGGAGCTGGATACTATATGACCCAAAGTCGTAACTATTGTATCTATCAACCTGGTAAGTCACTTCTTTTTATGGCAAGTGGTATCATCAACCCTGGGAATAGTGCATATACTGCGAGAATTGGATACTATGATAGTGAGTTTACAACCAACCCTTCTGTACCTACAGTGAACAATGGTATCTATTTTGAATATAGTAGTGGTGTAGCATCTGTAAATTTAAAGAATGACACTCTACGATCAGTATCACAGAGTAGTTGGAATGTTGATAAGATGGATGGAACGGGTCCATCTGGCCTAACTCTCGATTTCACGAAGACTCAGCTCTTTATTATGGATATGGAGTGGTTGGGTGTAGGTCGTGTACGATTCGGGTTCTATGCCTATGGTCGCATTCAATATGTTCATCAGTTTACTAATATCAATCAGTTAGCAGAACCCTATACAAATTCAATTAATCTCCCTATTAGTTATACGTTGATTGGTACAACTGGTGTAGGTTCAATTACACAAATATGCACAACAGTCATTTCGGAAGGAGGTTATAGTCCATCAGGTCGTCCTTTTAGTGTATCCAATAGTCAAACAGGTACTGATCTACCAGTAACCGTTGGTACTACTGAGGTCCCTCTGATTGCCATTCGCGGAGGTGGCGCAAATTACTACCATCAAAACATTGTTCCAACTGGAATATCCATTATTGATACAGCAACAAATAATAACTTACTCTATCGTTTGAGGATTTACTCCGATAATTCCTTTGGTGGGACGATCACTTGGACATCTGTAGATACCAATGATAGTGTAGTAGAATATGCTCTCTCTGCAGATATTACTGGATTTACCACAACAAACTCTCGTCTACTGGATCAAGGGTACTTCTATGGGCGAGGTACCATTGCCTTTAATGGTTTAGGTGATATCTTTTCGAATCTAATATTACAACTAACTGCGAACATTCTGAACGAAGCAGATGTCCTGATCTTAACCTGTGAAAAAGTAGGTACATCATCTACCACTGTCTACGCAACTCTCTCCTGGCAAGAGATCTATTAGGTCTAATTATCATATACGTTCAAAATATATACAAATTATATTACCATAGTTAGTAATATAATCATTTGATAGAAGTATAAAAGATGGAGAACTTAACAACCCGTTACCTTTCCATTGTCGATCTCTATTCCTATCGAGCCCTTATCCAGCACATCTCCTCCGTCGAGAAGGATGACAATAAGTACTTAGAGGTGCTTGAAGAGATGATTGAAGAGCAAGGTCCCACCAAGTTCATTATGATCGTTTGTGATAAGAAGGATCAAGAGAAGATCTATCTCACAGCGAATATCACCTATACCTATCGCTTTACCAAGAATGGCGTCTACGATATGATGATTCAAGATATGGTCTATGCAACGGGGGATGCTTTCTTGCTTCCAATCCCAGTCGACACATTGATCAAAGGGTTTCATTTCTTAATGGAAGAGTATGAGAGTCGCCATCAGATGCGTGTTGACAAGCGGATCCTTATGGACAATCATCTCTTGACCCCCTTTCACGAGATCTTCAAGAAACGGAACTATTATCTAGTATAAGTAAGATCGGATCAATGCCGATCTCCCTCCCCAAATGCCTCTTTGAGAACATCATCCAAGTAATACTTCTGAGGGCCTTCACCCTGCATAATCTCCTCCTTACTCAGCTCTTTGAACCACTCTGGGTAACCGGGAGCCGTATTATAGAGCGGGAAAAAGTAGCGCTTTCCCTCACACTTTCCTCCAGTCTCATAAGGACGCATAATGTTATTCAGCTTATTTCCTGCATCATCGTACTCTTGGCAAGTGGAGGGTAAGTGTAAATAGTCCCATCCTTCAGGCATCTCCGCAATGCACTTCTTGAGGCCCATCTTGCCGATGGCGTGATAGTTCTCGAGCTCTCCCCCATTCTCTCCGCTCTTCACGATCTCGCCTGCAGCATTCTCTCGAACGCATTTCATAAACCCGGTCTTGGGCTTGCTCATCATCAACCAGTTGGTGGGATCGCCCTTCCCATCCGGGTTTGCGTGGCAAGAGGTTCGGCTTCGTCCGCATCCAAAGCCCATATAATCTTTATCGCTCTTCATCATCTTTTGGTAAAGGGGACAAAGGCAGCGTGTGACAATGATATCTGCGTCAATCCAAACGCCTCCATACTTTTCGAGGAGAGCATAACGGTAATAGTCGGTCTTGTGAGGGATGGAGAGTTTGTCTAAGGGGAGTCCAGCGAGATCATCGGGAGTCAAAAACTCGTGAATCCGCTTTTCATCGAGGAGAATCACATCAAAGCATCCAGCACAATTGTGGAGGACGCTATCATAGCAAAGGTCGATATATCCTGGCTTCTTCTTTCCGGGGAGGGTCTCCCAGTAGCACCACATCTTCGGTTTCCCGGATCCACTTTCTACCGTATCTGGATCTTGGAAGTGTTCCCACGATCGTCTGTACAAAAACCAATATAGGAGCAAACCAACAATAACTACAATCAAAACGAGAGCCCACTTTGGAACTCTCTTTGAAAGCCCTATCGCCTTTCGATAGAACATTACCATTTCATAGATATTACTATTATATCTATGAAATATTTTAATGGATCAAACAATCCACCATCAAAGAAAGATTGACTTGAGGGTCACATATCGTTCGGTCACATCGGACTCTTTGAGTCCATCGATCCAGTGAGTTCGAAGGAAGAACTGCTCCTCAGCGGAGATATCTGGATCGTGGATAACCAGATGCCTGGTGAGCCGTTCAAAGAGCTCTTTGGTGATCACGGATCGCCCGAGAAGCTTGTGGGGAAGGAGATAGAGATAGTCCATTAGATCACAAAAGAATGCGTGCTCATCGGGTGGAAGATCGATAGTTAGTCGGCCATCGGGACACTCCATATACTTTCGGAAGATTGCGTCTACCTTAGCAAGGATCTCGGACTTTCCCTGGAACATTACCCGAATACGTCGTAAGATCAAGTCACATTCGCTCACTCGACGACTCTTCTCCTCTTCCAGGGCTCGCTGACTTACCTCCTCTTCGTGGCGAATCTGTTCTTGGATCGATGCTTCGATGGCACGTTCAAACTCGAGATCTTCGCCATTCTCTTGGCGAGTGTTCCCTTCCACTTCGTAGAGCAGTCGGCTCTCCTCAAGCGCCCTCTCCATATCTGGATCATCCGGGCCATCTGGCATATTTTGTGGGCTTAAAGGAATTTCCGGATCGCCCAAGAGACATTCCCGAATGACTTGATCGGGAGCGCGAACTTGATCAGGATCGTCAATCTTGGCTCTCCCTTCTGTCGAGCAGATTGATCGCAAGTCGTCCTCTCTCTCCGCAAACTCCGCAGCAATCATTTGTGTGATTTCATCCGCATCATCAATATATCCACCACCATTTCCACCGCCATTTCCACCACCACTCCCTTGATTGTCCATATCTTGAAAGGAAGACATTCGCAGTCTCTTACATCTCTCTCTGAAAATCTCTTTACACCCTCAGCGTTTAATGGATCAAAAGATTGTATAGATCAAAGGTAATAGAGAAGAGAGTAAACAAGATGGAGGAGAACGGGAGTGC
>JACCDX010661386.1_pt1 | contig 21765 bp, 20 predicted proteins | sample 7449681 | NCBI WGS metagenome assembly JACCDX01 (sample SAMN15323450, study PRJNA562643) | freshwater metagenome | isolation source: river surface water | place: USA:Blue River Watershed | collected 2017-08-18
TCACCCGATCATCAGTCAGCTATCCTGTCAGCCGGCTTTCTTGCCGATACGGCTTTCCTTGCCGCTCAACAGGTTCGCAATATTCGCGCGGTGGCGGTAAATCAGCAACACGCTCATCAGCACGACAGCTGCGAGCTTCACGCCTGGCCCAAACAGCAAAGCGTAGTAAAACGGCGCGAACAGCGACGCAATCAGCGCCGCCAGCGATGAATAGCGGAACGCATAGGCAACCACGATCCAGGTCACCAGCGTCGCCAGCCCGAGTATCGGGTTCAATCCCAGCAGCACGCCCAGCGCAGTTGCTACGCCTTTGCCGCCCTTGAAGCGGAAGAACACCGGCCACAAGTGGCCGGCGAACACAGCAATTGCTATCAATGCGATACCCGCATCACCGAGTGCCAGCTTCTCATCGAACTGCACGGCCAGCCCGACCGGAATCCAGCCCTTCACACAATCACCGATCAGTGTCAGCACTGCTGCCAGCTTGTTACCGGTGCGGAGCACATTCGTCGCACCCGGATTGCCTGAGCCGAAAGTGCGCGGGTCTTCCAGCCGGAACAGCTTGCTGACCACGATCGCGAACGAGATCGAGCCGAGCAGATAGGCAGCGATGGCAAACAGCACAGCGTTCATGTTTTTTCCTGATGTTTCGTTGCGCTAATTATGCAACAGGAATTCCGTCTGTCGATGAAATCGACAAGTTCATCACGAGGAGGATACCCAGCAAGGTCGAATTTTCCCTTTTGACATGCGAAGTTTTGGCAGCGATGACGTTGGCTGATGCGTCAGTCGCACCGATCTTCGCTCCATGTCAAATTCGGGATAATTCTTTGCGCTATAGTTTTGATGCACCCAAGCTCGCTATCAATGTACGAAAGCATCTTGTGTGGTTTGAGGAAGCTTACCGCTTCGAATGGGCCGATGCAGCGATAATCCATGACCGGCACAAAAAATATCCGGAAACCAGATTCAAGGCCACTGGATACATAGGCAACCGAATTCATGTGATGGTCTTCTGTTTGCGAGAAAATTCGGTACGACTTATCAGCTTACGAAAAGCCAATCCTCGGAAGATGAAAAGCTATGCCAAAACTAAAACCTGAAACCGTATTTCCAACACCTGAAGAAGAAGCCCTCATCAACGAAGGCATTGCTCAAGACCCAGACTCACCCGAAATTACTGATGAAGAGTTCGCGACTGCTCGTCCTGCAATCGAAGTGTTGGGCGAAGAATTTATCCGAGGCATGCGCAACGCCAAATTCGTTGAAGTGCCTGATGAAATATGGAACGATCCGAAGCTATGGAAAGAATTTTCGGAAAGAGAGTCTGCGGAAAGTTTGGCAAACCGCACTGCTCTGTGACCATCGCCCTTGTCTCACCCTGCGAAGCTATCCACGCGGGTGATGATGCGCATGAATATTCTTCAAGCGCTCGCGCGCGACATGGGTGTAAATCTGCGTGGTCGAAATATCTGCATGCCCGAGCAGTAGCTGTACCACGCGCAAATCGGCACCATGATTCAGTAAATGCGTCGCAAATGCATGGCGTAGCGTATGCGGTGACAATGGTGCATTGATGCCACCCCTGACCGCATACTTCTTGATCAGCGTCCAGAACATCTGCCGTGTCATCGGGCCACCGAGCGCGGTAACGAACAGCGCGTCGGAGGATTTGCCATCGAGGATGTTTGCGCGCGACTCTGCCAGGTAACGCTCCATCCAGCGTCTCGCCTCTTCACCGAACGGCACCAGTCGCGTCTTGCTGCCCTTGCCGGTCACCCGCAACACGCCCTCGTTCATGCCGACCTCGATGGTCTTGATCAGTACCAGTTCGGATACGCGCAGGCCACTGGCATACATCAGTTCCAGCATCGTGCGGTCCCGGAGGCCGAGTGCGGTATTCACATCTGGCGCCGCCAGCAGCGCTTCGACATGCTGCTCGGACAAGGTTTTCGGAAAACGCGGTGGCTGTTTGGCTGACTTCAGCTTCAGGCAGGGATCGACCGCAATCCGGTGCATGCGCAGCGCATATTGATAAAAGCGCTTGAGCACGGCCAGTCGTCGGTTCGATGAACTCGCCTTGCTGCTGGCATGTTTGTATGCGAAATATCCGTTGAGATCGATCTCGGTCGCGTCATGCAGGGTCTTGTGTCGCTCCTTGTGCAGCCATTCGGCCAGCAGCAGCAAGTCGCGCCGATAGGCATCGCGGGTATTTTGCGACAGCCCGTCCTCCAGCCACAGCATGTCGCAGAACTCATCGACGATGGCCTGCCCCGGACGCTGGTCTTCGACACTGTCGCCCGCGGCTGCCGCTGCTTTGCTGCGCGTCGCCATCAATAGCCCGGCACCTGCTCATGATGCAACAACCAGCGCTTGACTTCGTGATGGAAGCCGCCGTCCTGTAGCGCATACCCGCCGAAGCCGCCGATGCCGCCGGAGGCCGTCACGCGGTGACAGGGAATCGCGACCGGAAACCAGTTCGCGCCACAGGCCTGACCGACAGCACGCGGTGCCGAGCGGATCAGCTTTGCGACCTGGCCATAGGTCAGCACTTCGCCGCGCGGAATGGCACTGATCACTTTCCATACCTTGCGCTGGTGCTCGGTACCCACCTCGGGCAGATCGAGCGTGAAGATGAAATCAGGATCTTTCAGATAGGCGCGGATCTGAGCGGCCACGTCTTTTGACAGCGGGTCACGCGCCGGCTTCGCATCATAGCTACGCGGCAGATAGGTCAGTTCGGTCAATCGCCCGCCGTCGGTGCGTATGCCAATGCCACCGAAAGGCGCACTGACGATCGCGGAGAACTGCGGTTCGCTGCTGATGCTCTTGCTCATACTTGCTCCTGCGCGTGCTGCTTCAAGATCCGTCAACCAAACACCAGCCGCGGCAGCCACAGCGAAATCTGCGGCAGGTAGGTAATCATCAGCAGGAAGGCGATCATCGTCAACAACCAGGGCATCACCGCAACGGTCAATTCACTGATGCCCATGCGCGCAATACCGGATGCGACATACAGGTTCAGACCCACCGGCGGATGGCACATGCCGATCTCCATGTTGACCACCATGATGATGCCGAAATGGACCGGATCCACGCCAAGCGCGGTCGCGACCGGGAACAGGATGGGCGCCATGATCAGCACGATTGACGACGGCTCCATCACATTGCCGGCCAACAGCAGCAACAGGTTCACCACCAGCAGGAAGCTGACCTGACCAAGGCCCTTGTCCATGATCCAGCCCGCCATCGCCTGCGGTATGCCTTCGCTGGTCATCAGGAAGGAGAACAGCACCGCATTGGTGATGATGTAGAGCAGCATTGCCGACATCGACGCGGAATTCAGCAAGACCTTGGGTACTTGTTTCAGCGTCAGGTCCTTGTAGACGAAAACAGCGATCGCGAACGCATAGACGGCCGATACCGCCGCTGCTTCGGTCGGCGTGAACGCGCCGCTGTAGATACCGCCGATGACGACCACGATCAGCAACAAGCCCCACAGGCTGTCGCGGAAGGATTTCAAGCGCTCGGCAGCACTGGCGCGTGGCAGCCGCGGGTAATCCTTTTTCTTTGCGAGCACCCAGGTCGTCACACCGAGCAGCAAGGCCAGCAGCAGGCCCGGCACTACGCCGGCCATGAACAGCTTGCCGACCGAGGTATTGGTCGATACCGAATACATCACCATCACGATCGATGGCGGAATAAGGATGCCGAGCGCGCCCGAGGTCGTGATCACGCCGGCGCCGAAGCGCTTCGGATAGCCCTGGTTCACCATCGCCGGCAGCAGGATGGAGCCGATCGCCACCACGGTGGCCGGCGAAGAGCCGGATACAGCGGCAAACAACGCACAAGCCAGGACACCGGACAGCGCCAGTCCACCATGCCAGTGGCCGACCATCGAGGTCGCGAAGTTGATCATCCGCCGCGCGACGCCGCCGTGCGTGAGGAAATTGCCGGCCAAAATGAAGAACGGGATCGCCATGATCTCGAACTTTTCGATGCCGGTGAACAGTTTCAGCGCCACCGCCTGCACCGGCACATCCGTCATTGTGAACAGGAATGTGAGTACCGTGAGGCCGAGTGCGATCGATATCGGCATGCCGGTCAACATCAGCACGACCAGCAAGCCGAAGATCAGCAGGCTGTTCATTGGCGACCCTCCGCGGCGTCGGCTACCAGCCCTTCGACATGCGCATGGTCATGTACCGGCAAGTCACCACCACGTGCATAGCGCCATGCGACCTGCAGGAAGCGGAAGCACATCAATGAAGAACCGAGCGGGATCGCGAGGTAGACGATCCAGATAGGCACTTCCAGCACCTCCGACGTACTGGATGTGGACGACAGCTCGAACACGAAATCGGCGCCGAAGGCTGCAACCAAACCTGTGAACAGTGCGCCGGCCATCAGCCCGAACAAGACCATCGCACGTTGGCTGCGCTCGGGCAGCCGGTTCACGATCACGTCGACGCCCACATGAATACCGGTACGCACGCCATAGGCAGCACCGAACTTGGCCATCCAGACAAACAGGTAGATCGTCAGCTCCTGCGCCCAGCTGGTATTGAGCCGCAGCAGCCAGTCCTGGACACCGGGAATTGGCAGGCTCGATGCATAGCGATGCAGCACGGCGACGAAGATGATCGTCGTCGCCACGCCCATCAGCGTCGCGATCAACCACTCCTCGAGATGGTCAAGGATCTTGTTCATTGTGGTTCTTGTCTCCTGCGTAGCCCGGCTGCAATGCAGTTTTCAGCTCACTTGCCGGCGACTGTCTTGTTCACCGCATCGATCAAGTCCTTGCCGATGCGGCCTTCCATCGTCTTCTGTACCGGCAGCAGCGCCCTGCGCCACTCGGTCTTTTCATCGGCGGTGGGAACGTAGATCGTGGTCTTGCCCGACTTCTTCACCGCGTCGAGTGCCTTGTCATTTTCTTCCTGAGCGATCTTGTCGGCATAGACGGTGGCTTCCTTCATCGCACCTTCGAGCTGGGTGCGGATGTCCGCCGGCAGCTTGTCCCAGAACTTCTTGTTCACGATGACGGCATAACCGATGTACCCGTGGTTGGTCACCGTCAGGTGCTTCTGCACCTCGTGCATCTTCTGTGTGTACAGGTTGGACGGCGGATTCTCGGTACCATCGACCACACCGGTCTGCAATGCCTGATAGACCTCGGAGAACGCCATCACCTGCGGATTGGCACCCAGCGTGCGCATTTCCTCGTCCAGTACCTTGGAGGCCTGGATGCGCATCTTCAGACCCTTCATGTCGGCCGGCACCCGCATCGGGCGATTCGACGACATCACCTTGAAGCCATTGTCCCAGTACGCGAGGCCGAGAATACCCTTGGACTCGAGCTTCTTCAGCAGGTCGCGGCCGATGGCGCCGTCGGTCACACGATCAAGCGCGGCCTTGTCCGGGAAAATATACGGCAGGTCGAACAGCTCGAATTCCTTCACGCCCAGCGGCCCGAACTTGGCCAGCGATGGCGCCAGCATCTGCACTGCGCCCAGCTGCAGCGCCTCCAGTTCTTCCTTGTCTTTGTACAGCGTGCTGTTCGGATAGACCTCGACCTTCACGCGACCCTTGGTCGCGGCCTCGGCCAATTCACGGAATTTGTCGGCGGCCTTGCCCTTGGGGGTATCCCTGGCGACCACATGGCTGAACTTGATGATGATGGGCGCTTCGGCTTGCGCCGGCAGCTGCAAGGCGGCGAGCGCGCAGGCAAGCAGCGCCGCGGCGAACGGGAATCGGGGCTTCATAGGGTCTCCGGGGGAATGGGGGGTCTTGTTATTCTTGTCTCGCTGCGTATTGTGTCTGCTGGCTGACAGGCTGACAACCCGTTGTCAGAATGGCGCGTCTTTATTGGTCCGAGATTTCGTGTCGGCCCAACGCCCACGCCACATGCTCGCGTACCAGCGCCGACGGATGGTTCAGTCGCGATCGCAAGGCGGCCAGCAGCGCAGGATCGCCACGCTTCCCGGCTTCCTCTGACGCCGCATTACCAAGCGCGACCGCGATATTGCGCAGCCAGCGCTCATGACCGATGCGACGGATAGCGCTGCCTTCGAGGCGGGTATTGAAGTCCTCCTCTGTCCACGCAAACAGCTCGATCAGCGACGCCGCATCGAGTCCGTTGCGCACGTCGAAGTCCGGCAAGCTGCTGCGCTGTGCGAATTTGTTCCACGGGCAGACGAGTTGGCAATCATCGCAGCCATACACACGATTGCCGATCAGGGGACGCAGGTCCTCAGGAATACTGTCTTTCAGCTCGATGGTCAGATAAGAGATGCAGCGCCGCGCATCAAGCCGGTATGGCCCGACAATGGCCTGCGTCGGACAGGCATCGATGCAGGCACGGCATTCGCCGCAGTGCGCGGTGGTGGCCTCATCCACCGGCAGCGGCAGGTCGGTGTAGATCTCGCCAAGGAAGAACATGGAACCGGCATCACGATTGAGCAGTAACGTATGTTTGCCACGCCAGCCGAGGCCGGCACGCTGGGCAAGCTCGACCTCCATTACCGGTGCGGAGTCGGTGAACACCCGATACCCGAAGGGCCCGACTTCCTGCGCAATGCGCTCGGCCAGTTGCTGCAGTCGCGCGCGCAAAACCTTGTGATAATCACGGCCACGCGCATAGACCGACACCACGGCGGCTGTGGGGTCGTCATGTCGGCGCTGCTCGGCACCCCGCCAGTCGTCAGCGGTAGCTGCGTCAAATGCAGTATCACCTGCGTTGTCGTGTGCGGTGTCATTTGCAGGATCGCGCTGTGTTCCGGTTATCCCCTTTTCATTTACGCGCGGCAGGTAATCCATTCGCGCGCAAATGACGCGCAGGGTACCTGGCACCAGCTCGGCAGGCCGTGCACGCTTGCTGCCGTGCGCCGCCATATAATCCATCTGCCCGTGGAAACCGGCGGACAGCCAGGATTGCAGCTGGACTTCCGCGTCGCCGAGGTCGATATCGGCGATGCGCACTTCGGCAAAACCGAGCTCGCGCCCCCAATCACGCAGTGATCGAGATATCGCAGCAAGTTGTTCAGGCGTCGCAGACACGGGCAAAGGCAAGATGAAAGAATGGCAGACATGGCCGCAAGAAGAAGGAATAGCGGCCACCACAACATGTGAATAGCACGGACATTGTAAGCAATGCGCACCTGGAAGGAATTTCTGAAGGATGAAGCCGGCACTGCCGCGCTCGGCCATGCGCTGGCGCGGGTGCTGGCGCCCGGCCTGTCGCTGCACCTGCATGGCGATCTTGGCGCTGGCAAGACCTTCATTACCCGCGCGCTGCTGCATGCAGCCGGTCACGACGGGCGCGTGAAGAGCCCGACTTACACGCTGGTTGAGCCCTACACGATCGCTGTGGCAGGAAAGACCGTCGAGCTGATGCATTTCGACCTGTATCGGATGGGCAGCGCCGAAGAATTCATCGATGCCGGATTCCGTGACCATTTCGGGACTGACAAGGTATGCGTGGTCGAATGGCCGGAGCGCGCGGCAGGACTGATACCGACCGCCGATATCGATCTGTTTCTTGCACCCAAAGGGGAAGGGCGTGCGGTAGAATTGCGCGCGAATACTGATCTGGGCGCAACATGTCTGGAAAACCTGCACCTGAGCCCCAACCTCTAGCCTCCCGCACGCGCCGCACTGTACTGAAGGCGGGCGCCACTCTGCTGCTGTCCCTTGTTGCCACCCGCGTCGCCCATGCTGCGCAAATCGTCGCGGTGCGCGTGTGGCCGGCCGCCGATTACACGCGCGTGACACTGGAAAGCGACAGCAAGCTCAAGGCGACCCACTTCCTCGTACAGAACCCGAACCGTGTCGTGATCGACATCGACGGCGTGGACCTCGACCCCAAGCTGAAAAGCCTGGTCGCGAAGGTGCAAGCTAACGACCCTTATATTGCGCAGGTGCGGGTTGGCCAGAACCGGCCCGGTGTGGTGCGCCTGGTATTCGACCTGAAAGAAGAAATCCAGCCGCAAGTCTTCACGCTCGACCCGGTTGGCGAATACAGGCACCGTCTTGTGTTCGACCTGTACCCGGTGAAAGAAGCCGACCCTATCGCCGAGCTGCTGAAGAAAAGCCCGGCCACCCCGCCGCTGGCAGCACGCCCGCCCGAGCCGGCAGCGAAACAGACTGAGGATGACAAGCTGCCGGAAATGACGCGCATGGTCACCATTGCGCTCGACCCCGGACATGGCGGCGAGGACCCGGGCGCCGTCGGGCGTGGCGGCAATTATGAAAAGAATGTCGTACTGGCCATTGCGCATCGGCTGAAGGCCAAGCTGGAACAGCAGCCGAACGTGCGCGTGATGCTCACGCGTGACGGCGACTACTTCGTGCCGCTGAACGTGCGTGTGCAGAAAGCGCGCAAGGTACAGGCCGACCTGTTCGTGTCCATCCATGCAGATGCCTTCATCGAACCGACCGCGCGCGGCTCTTCCGTATTCGCGCTATCGGAAAAAGGCGCCAGCTCGACTGCTGCGCGCTGGCTGGCGAACAAGGAAAACGCCGCCGATCTGATCGGTGGCATCAATATCCGCAGCAAGAACCAGCAACTGGCCAGCGTGCTGCTCGACCTGTCGACCACGGCACAGATCAATGACAGCCTGAAGCTCGCCAAATCCGTGCTCGGCGAAATCGGCTCGATCAACAAGCTGCACAAGGGCCAGGTAGAGCAAGCCGGCTTTGCGGTGCTGAAGGCACCGGACATCCCGAGCATTCTGGTCGAGACCGCGTTCATCTCGAACCCGGAAGAAGAAGCCAAGCTGACCGACGAGCGCTACCAGGATCAGATGGCAGAGGCGCTGATGCGCGGCATCCGCAAGTATGTGCACAAGCACCCGACGCTCAATCGCGGGCGCATGACCTGAAACCTCAGGCGGCGCCCTTCCCTGCGCGCGCGCGCGCGATCAGCTTTTTCACGAAACGCCACGCAGCGGCTGCCGCTACCGGCCCCGCTGCTGCCGCGAAACCAACCAGCACGATGGTGTTCAGGTGATCGCGGATGAAGGGCATGTTGCCGAAGAAGTAGCCGGCCATCACCAGCCCCACCACCCAGCCGAGCGCACCGGTGATGTTGTACAGCTGGAAGCGCGCCATGCCCATGTCGGATACACCGGCGACGAAGGGCGCAAAGGTACGGATCACCGGCAGCCAGCGCGCCAGTACCACGGTCTTGCCGCCATGCTTTTCGAAGAACGCATGCGTCTTCTCCAGCGCCGCGCGGTCCAGCCAGCGATAGTTGTGCGTGAAGGCACGCGAACCGATCGCGCGTCCCACCATATAGTTCACCGTATTGCCGGTGACGGCCGCCAGCACCAGCACCGTGGTCAGCAGTGGCGCGCTCATGCCACCTTTGGCGCAGACCGCGCCAGCCATGAACAACAGCGTGTCGCCGGGCAGGAAGGGGAAAACCACCAGACCCGTCTCGGCAAAGACAATCGCGAACAGCACCGCATAAACCAGCGAGCCATGCAGTGCCAGCAGGCTGTCGAGTGATTTATCGACATGCAGAATAAGGTCGAGCAGTTGCGAGAAGTCCATGGCCAGAGCAGTGAAAGTCGTGATGCCTGACAGCGCTCGTGCCCCTGAGAGACGGGACATGGAGCGCACCGGGCGCAAAAGCCCGGATGATACACGCAGCCCGCAGCGATCTCCTGCGGAAAAGACAGAGGTTCCGCTCGGTATAATCGCGTGATGAGCACCGCAATCCGCGCCGAGCGCATCATCCGCCCGCTTCCCGACCAGTTGATCTCGCAGATCGCGGCTGGTGAAGTGATTGAGCGGCCGTCGGCCGTGGTCAAGGAATTGCTCGAAAATGCGCTGGATGCCGGCGCAACGCAATTGACGATACGGCTGGACGCTGGCGGCGTGAAGCGCATCGCGATCAGCGACAACGGCTGCGGCATACCGCCGGCACAAATGCCGCTGGCGCTGGCGCGTCATGCAACTTCCAAGATCGCCAACCTGCACGATCTCGAAAACGTCACCACGCTGGGCTTCCGCGGCGAGGCGCTGGCATCGATTGCCTCGGTCGCGCAACTGACGCTGACCTCGCGCACTGCCGATGAACCGCATGCATGGCAGGTCGATGGCCAGCAGCCGGAGGCGACCAGCCCGGCGTCCGGCGGACTTGGCACGGTGGTCGACGTACAGGACCTGTACTTCAACACGCCGGCGCGTCGCAAGTTTCTGAAATCCGAACAGACCGAGTATGGCCACTGTGTCGAGGTCGTGCGGCGCCTTGCACTTGCGCGTCCCGATGTGCGCTTCACCGTCACGCACAATGGCAAGACCACCGAGCATTGGCAGGAGGCCGGTCTCGAGCAGCGCAGCGCGCAAATTCTCGGCGATGAATTCGCACAAGCACGGCTGCCACTGCAGGAAGCGGCCGGCCCGCTGACGCTGCAAGGCTTCGTCGGCCTGCCAACCGCCGCGCGCGGCCGTGCCGATTCGCAATACTTCTATGTGAATGGCCGCTTCGTGCGCGACAAGCTGCTCACGCACGCGGTACGAGCGGCTTATCAGGACGTGCTGCACGGCGACCGCTTTCCATCCTATGTGCTGCAGCTCGATCTGGACCCGGCACTGGTCGACGTGAACGTGCATCCGTCGAAGATCGAGGTCCGGTTCCGCGACAGCCGCGCTGTGCATCAATTCGTATTCCATGCGGTCAGCCGCGCGCTGGCGAGGACCACGGCGGGTGAACAAGGCAACTCGCCTGCGCAGTTGCCGGGATCGACACCTTCGTCCGGCGGACCGCTGCCGTGGATCTCGATGCCTCAGCGACAGGCGTCGCTGATGGTTGCGCAAGACCCGGTGTTGTACGGCACGATGTTCGCCGATTCACTGGGTGGCTCATCCGGCAATCCATCCCAGGCACCGACCGGATTATCAGCAATGTTCGGTAACGACGCTGACACCCGCAGCGCCGCATCGGGCTTCGCCAGTCTGGGCGTGGCGAACGCCGGCAGCACGATGGATGCCGATGACGAATTCCCGCTCGGCTTCGCACTCGCTCAGCTGCACGGCATCTATGTGCTCGCACAGAACCGCACCGGGCTGGTGCTGGTCGATATGCACGCGGCGCACGAGCGCATCCTGTATGAGCAGTTCAAGCAAGCGCTCGATACCGATGCAGTGCAATTGCAGCCGCTGCTGATACCGGTCACCTTCCATGCAGACCCGGTCGAAGTCGGCACTGTCGAAGAAAACACCTCGGTGCTGGCCTCACTGGGCTTTGACATCGCTGTGATGTCACCCACGACGCTTGCAGTGCGCGCGATTCCCGCGCTGCTGCGCAACAGCGATGCACAGGCACTCGCGCGCGACGTGCTGCGTGACGTACGCGAATTCGGAGGCTCGCAGGTGCTGGTCGAACGTCGCAACGAGTTGCTGGGCACGCTCGCCTGCCACACGGCGGTGCGCGCAAACCGTCTGCTGACCCTGCCGGAGATGAACGCACTGCTGCGCCAGATGGAAGCGACCGAGCGCTCGGACCAGTGTAACCATGGCCGACCGACCTGGGTACAGCTGGCGCTGTCCGACCTCGACAAGCTGTTCCTGCGTGGCCAGTAAAGCGGCACGCCCCGATCCCAGGCCCCTGACTTCATGAACCACGCTCCGCATCCGCAATTCGGGCACGCACCCATCCTCGTGCTGGTGACAGCGATGCTGATGATGCAGCCGCTGTCGACCGACCTGTATCTCGCTTCCCTGCCCAGCCTGGCAAGTATTTTCGATGTCCCGGTGTCGACGGTACAGCTGACGCTGACATTGTTCGTGATCGGCTTCGGCACTGCGCAACTGGTGGTCGGACCGTTGTCGGACCGTTTCGGTCGGCGGCCTGTGGTGTTGACGGGTCTCGGCCTGTATGTCGCTGCCAGCGCATTGTGCGGCCTCGCGCAATCGATCGACTTGCTGATTGCGGCGCGCTTTTTGCAGGCATTGGGCTGCTGCGCGGCCGTGATGGTGGCACGCGCGATCGTCCGCGATGCGTATGCGCCCGAACACAGCGCGCGCGTGATTGCCCGTGCCAGTACCTGGATCTCGCTGGCGCCCATCATCGGGCCCATCCTCGGCTCGTATTTGCAGGTCACGTTTGGCTGGCGCTCAGCCTTCGTCGCGCTTGGCACATTCTCGGCGTGCGTAATGGCAGCCTGCGTGCTGCGACTGCCGGAAACCAATGAGCACAAAAACCCGCAGGCGACCAACCTGCACGGGCTGATCGATAACTACAAGCTGGTGCTGGGCTCGCGCGAGTTCTGGCTGTATGTGATGCCGGGAGCGCTGTCGTATGGCGGCATCTTCCTGTTCATTTCGGGATCAAGCTTCGTACTGATCAAGGTGCTGGGCGTGCCGACGCAATGGTTCGGCTTCTGCTTCGGCGCCGGTGTGTCCGGCTACATGACCGGTACCCTGGTCTGCCGCCGACTGCTGAAAAGCATCAGCGGCGAACAGGCGCTACGCATCGGCACCACGGTATCGATGGCTGCCGGACTGTATTTTCTGATCGCGACACTGTTAGGGCTGTGGCACTGGGCAATGGTGGTGTTGGCGATGTTCTTCGCGATGGTCGCGCACGGCATCAACTTCCCGGTCACGCAATCAGGCGCAGTCTCGCCATTCCCGAAACAGGCCGGTACCGCCGCCGGCCTGATGGGCGCCATCTTCATGGCCTTTGCCTTTGTGATCGGCAGCATCGTCGGCGCCACGCACAACGGCACGCTGTATCCGCTGGCGATCTTCTCGGCGGTACTCGGCAGCCTGAACTTTCTTTCGGTGCGGCTGATTGCCAAGCGCGCCGAATTTGCATGAGCGCTGTGCCGTGACCCGTCATGCCAAACCCCTGGCCGTGGCCATCATGGGTCCGACCGCGTCGGGCAAGACAGCGGCTGCGCTGGCGATCGCGAAGCGTCTACCCTGCGAGATCATTTCCGTCGATTCCGCACTGATCTACCGTGGCATGGACATCGGCAGCGCAAAGCCGACGCCAGACGAGCTGGCAGCCGTACCGCACCATTTGATAGATATGCTGGACCCGACCGAATCGTATTCGGTGAGGCAGTTCAGGGATGATGCGATCCGCATCGCCGACGACATCATTGCGCGTGGCAAGCTGCCACTGCTGGTGGGTGGCACGATGTTGTACTTCAAGGGGCTGCGCGACGGACTCGATGACTTGCCGCAGGCCGACCCGGCGCTGCGCGCGCAGATCGACATGGAGATAGCGCGTCATGGCGCACCGGCCTTGCACCGGCGCCTCGCCGACGTCGATGCCCCTACTGCAGCGAGACTGAAGCCAACGGACACGCAGCGCATACAGCGCGCGATGGAAATCTACTTGCTGACCGGCCAACCGATGTCGTCACTGCTGGCCAAGGCACCACCGCCCGCATTACCGTTCGAACTGATGCCGATCGCACTCGAACCGTCGGACCGAAGTGTGCTGCATCAGCGCATAGCGCAACGTTTCGATGCAATGCTGACGGCCAGCCCCGGCCTGCTGGATGAGGTGAAAACCCTGCGCGCGCGCGGCGACTTGCATCTCGGGCTGCCGGCGATGCGCTGCGTAGGCTATCGGCAAGCGTGGGAGTATCTGGATGGTCAGTTTGACTTCGCGACGATGCGCGACAAAGGTATCGCCGCGACGCGCCAGCTGGCCAAACGCCAGCTGACCTGGTTGCGCAGCATGGACGACCGTATCGTCATCGATTGCCTCGCGCCAGACGCGGCTGCGCAAGTACTGGCAAAACTGCAAGAAAAGCGGCCGGCCCAGTCGAGTTGACAGCGCGCACTGCGACGGTCATAATTTCGGGCTTCGTGGTGATATAGCTCAGTTGGTTAGAGCACAGCACTCATAATGCTGGGGTCGGTGGTTCAAATCCACCTATCACCACCAGAAATGCCGCAAGCCGTTGATTCCACTGGGATCAGCGGCTTTTTCTTTTGCGGAGCCATGAGCAAGAAGGCAGAACCAAGTCAAGTTACTTGCTTCCCGAGCGCTTCAGCAGAAAGGCAGGAATCTGCACTTCGACATCGCGCGGCTGCGACGCCGCTGCAGGCTCGGCCTTGGGCGCAATCCAGCCGAAGTCCTTGTCGGACAATTCCATATCGAGCTTCTTCGCGTACAGCTTCAGCAAGCGCGCCAATTCCTGCTCGCTGTTGAAGTGCTGGAACTCCGAGCGTTCGATGGCCGTGATCTGTCGTGGCGTCATCCCGGAGAGACGGGAGACATCCGCGATTTCCAGCCCGAGGGCCATCCTGCGATCACTGAGCTTCTTGCCAATCATCGACGCATCGGTTCTGCTGAACGTGCGGCGATAATAGCCATAAACTGTTGATTCAGTGCAAGAATTTTGTAGGCAAAGAGAACTTTTTTGCCGATTTGGCTATTTTATTGAAAACAAATTTCAGTCGCGAAAACGCCTGTCATCCTCTCAAGCGCTGTCCCGCGCCGACGGCGCCGGCAAGCCGACGACGAAACGCGCGCCGCCGCCCGGCCGCAGACCGGCACGTATGAAGCCGCCGTGCAGGGCCAGCACTTCACGGCACAACCACAGACCGAGGCCGATGCCCTCGCTCTTGGTGGTCTGGAAGACCTCGAACACCGACTCCCATTGGGTCGGGTCGATGCCCGGGCCATTATCTTCGATCACCAGTTCCGTGTGCGTGCCGGTATCGGCACCGGAGAGCCAGATACAACGCTCTTCCGCGCGCTGGTCCATCACGGCATCGATCGCATTGTTGAGCAGATTCAGCAGCACCATCTGCAATTGCGATTCGTCGGCGAACACCTGAACATCCGGCGCGATCGCCAGGTCAATGCGAATACTGCCGTTCTCGAGCCGCGGCTGCACCAGGTCCAGCACTTCGTCCACTGCGTCCTGAAGCCCCAGGCTGACGGGGCTCTTTTCGCGGTTGTTGATGAAGCGCTTCAATCGCTGCACGATGGATGATGCACGGCGGCTGCCTTCGACGATGTTGAGCAAGCGCTGCTGCCGCTGGTCATCCTGCAGCTTGTCGAGGTCGTCGCGCATCAGGATCTGCGCATTCAGCTGTATGGCCGCCAGTGGCTGGCTGACTTCATGCGCGAGTGCGGCAGAAAACATGTTGAGGTTGCGTGTCTTGTTGGCGACCATCAAGGCCTGCAGCAATTGCTGCTTCTCGTCGATGCTCTTTTGCAGCGACTGGTTCAGCTGGCGGATCAGCTGGTTCTCGCCTTCCGCTTGATTCAGGCTGGCCATCGTCGATTCCAGCGTGCGGTTGGCTGCGTCTTCCAGCTGCAGCACACGCTCGAAGAAGAAGTTATTGATCGAGAAGACCAGCAGAAAGGTAGCCAGCGTCGGCAGCAAGCGCGACAGGGTCAGCAACAGGTTTTCCTGATGCACATGCTCGAGGCTGTTGATATCCGACAGGACCAGCAAGATCACCCGTCCGACCAGCATCAGGAAAATCAACGTTGCGATGGCGAGCGTGATCTGTAACTGGCTTGATTTGTGAATACGCTGGATAGAACGAGTCTCGACGATCAGCCAGAACGAAGATGCCGCATAGATACAGGTCGAATAGGTAGCGCGGATCACGTAATAGCTGCTGCCAAGCTGACGGATCACGTCGAATACCAAGGCAGCCGCAATCACGCCGAACACCAGCCACAGCTTCAGGCGTCGCGTCAGCGGCGCCCGGAACGAGCGCAAAGCGGCGCACATCATCAGGCTCGCGCACCAGCCGAAAACGTTCATCGCCGTCACTGCATAGCCGGGCGCATTCGGCACCAGGCCAGCGATGAGGAAATTGAAGGTCAGGCAGGCAATCGCTGCCGGCCAATACACGCTGATGTGCTTGAGCAGGCGATCGCGCGAACGCGGCGCGAACTCCAGTAACAGCCCGAGGTAAAGGAAAGCCAGGACGAAACCCAGCAGTTCGGTCGACATTTGCGTGACTCGATGCTCGAAACTTGATGAATCGCATCACTTTACCAGCGCCAGTGCGTGTTTCCCGAGACCACAGGCGCTGAAAGCCAAGGGCCACCCTGCTATACTTTTCAGCATTCCACCCCGAACGCGGCCATTTGCCGTCGCTTTCCCCCTGCTTATCCTGCGGGAAACCGGCCGCCGCGCTCCATCCCAGATGCAAAAAAAGCTATTCATCAAGACCTTCGGCTGCCAGATGAACGAGTACGACTCGGACAAGATGGCGGACGTACTGAATGTCGCCGAAGGCCTGGTCCGCACCGATACGCCGGAAGAGGCGGACATCATCCTGTTCAACACCTGCTCGGTGCGCGAGAAGGCGCAGGAAAAAGTGTTCTCCGATCTCGGCCGCGCGCGTGAGCTGAAAAAGAAAAAACCAGAACTCGTAATAGGCGTCGGCGGCTGCGTTGCGTCGCAGGAAGGCAAGGCCATCGTCCACCGCGCGCCCTATGTTGATGTGGTGTTCGGCCCGCAGACCCTGCACCGTCTACCCGAATTGCTGAAGCAGCGGCGCGCCAGCGGCCGCCCGCAAATCGATATCAGCTTTCCCGAGATCGAAAAATTCGACCACTTGCCGCCGGCGCGTGTCGAAGGCGCGAGCGCCTATGTATCGATCATGGAAGGCTGCAGCAAGTACTGCAGCTATTGCGTGGTGCCTTACACGCGCGGTGAAGAAGTATCGCGGCGCTTCGATGATGTGCTGGCCGAAGTAGCGAACCTGGCAGAGCAAGGCGTGCGCGACATCACGCTACTGGGTCAGAACGTCAACGCCTATCGCGGCGTGATGGCTGATGGTGATATCGCCGACTTTGCGTTGCTGATCGAATACATCGCCGAGTTCGATGGCATAGCCCGCATCCGCTACGTGACCAGTCATCCGAAGGAAATGACGCAGCGGCTGATCGATACTTACGCGAAGGTGCCGAAGCTGGTGAACCAGCTTTACCTGCCCGCCCAGCATGGCTCGGACAAGATCCTGGCCGCGATGAAACGCGGCTACACCGCGCTGGAATACAAGTCCGTGATTCGCCGTTTGCGCGAAGTGCGGCCCGACATCCCGGTATCGTCCGATTTCATCGTTGGCTTCCCCGGCGAGACCGATGCCGACTTCGATGCGCTGATGAAGCTGGTCGACGACGTTGGCTTCGATAACAGTTTTTCGTTCATCTTCAGCCCGCGCCCTGGCACACCGGCCGCCAACCTGGCCGACGATACCCCGCATGAGGTGAAGCTGGCGCGACTACAACAGCTGCAGAAAGTCATTGCCGACAATACACGCCGCTATTCCGACGCGATGGTCGGCAGCGTGCAGCGCGTGCTGGTCGAGGGACCGTCGAAGCGCGACGAACAGGAATTGCAGGGCCGCAGCGAAAACAACCGCGTCGTCAACTTTGACGGCGGGCCGCAGGCGAAACGTTTGATAGGCCAGTTTGCCGATGTGAAGATCACCGACAGCCACCCGTTCTCGCTGCGTGGCGAGATCCAGATCCTGTCGTGCGCCGCTGACGGCCATGACCTGAACCCGAGCCCAGATTCTTGAAGACATCCAACACCGCGACCCGCGCCGGCAACGCGACCCTGCATTTCGCGCCCGACCCGATCGACAATACCCGGCTCGCCAACCTGTGCGGGCCGCTCGATGAGAACCTGAGGCAGATCGCGGCCGCGCTGGACGTGACCATCTTCCGGCGCGGCGAGCGCTTCATCGCCGACGGTTCCAATGCCGCGCGTGCGGTCGAGATGCTGGCGCGCTTTTACGATGCGGCCGACAAGCCGGTGTCGGTTGAAGACATACAGCTGGCACTGGTCGAGCAACGCGCCAGCCACGCCGTGAGCGCGGAGAAGCCCGCGATCCTCGCGAAAAAGAACGACGACGAATCGCCGGCCGACAGCCCGGTGCTGAAGACACGCCGCAGCGACCTGCGCGGACGTACGCCGCACCAGAGCCAGTACCTGAAAAACATCCTCGAACATGACGTGACCTTCGGCATCGGTCCGGCCGGCACCGGCAAGACCTATCTTGCTGTTGCGTGCGCGGTCGATGCGCTGGAGCGTGACGCAGTGCGCCGCATCGTGCTGACCCGCCCCGCGGTCGAGGCCGGCGAGCGCCTGGGCTTCCTGCCCGGTGATCTCGCGCAAAAGGTCGATCCTTATCTTCGCCCGCTGTATGACGCGCTGTATGACCTGCTCGGCTTCGACCGCACGCAGAAAATGTTCGAAAAACAGGCGATCGAGATCGCGCCGCTGGCCTATATGCGCGGCCGTACGCTGAACCATGCGTTCATCATCCTCGACGAGGCGCAGAACACGACGCCGGAGCAGATGAAGATGTTCCTCACGCGCATAGGCTTCGGCAGCAAGGCGGTGGTCACCGGTGACGTCACGCAGGTCGACTTGCAGCGCGGCCAGAAAAGCGGCCTGGTGGATGCGCTGCAGGTGCTGGAATCGGTGCGCGGCATCGCGTTCACCCGCTTCACGTCCGCCGATGTCGTGCGCCACCCGCTGGTGGGACGCATCGTCGATGCCTATGATGCTGCCACGGCGGCGGCCGCCGCCGCTGCGCTACGCAATGCCAAGAAAAAATAAACTCTCGCTGTCCGTGCAGTTCGCCGACCGGCGCCTGGCCGACGCACTGCCGCGTCCGCAGATCCGGCGCTGGGTGCAGGCTGCGCTGATGGCGCCGGCCGAACTGACGATACGCTTCGTCGATGCCGACGAAGGACGCATGCTGAACCGCGATTACCGCGGCAAGGACTATGCGACCAATGTGCTGACATTTGCGTATGCGGACGGCGAACCGGTGAATGACGACGATCCGGTGCAGGCCGACATCGTGCTGTGCACGGATGTGCTGCTGGCCGAGGCCGGCGAGCGCAAATTGCCGCTGGCGCAGCATGCGGCCCACCTGATCGTGCATGGCGTGCTGCATGCGCAGGGCTACGACCACGAGCACGACAACGAAGCGGTCGAGATGGAGCAGCTGGAAACCGAGATCCTCGCCGGGTTGGGGATGCCGGACCCGTATGGAGATCGCTGAAGGGAAGCGCTGAATGACGCCGACGATGCCCGCGTCCGGCAATACCCCTGGGCAAACCAGGGTCTGCCCGCGAATTTGCGGTATGCTGTCCTCTTCGTGACTCTGGCTTACAGCCAAATGCAAGACTATCCCCCAGGCAGCCGCGCTGCTGATGCCAGGGCGCAGCAGAAAGCGCCCGTCAAGCCGCACCGCTCGCTGTTCGAGCGCCTGAGCGCGCTGATTTCCCCTGAACCTGAAAATCGCAGCGAGCTGCTCGAGCTGCTGCATGATGCGCATGAGCGCAACCTGATCGACGCCGATGCGATGTCGATGATCGAAGGCGTGTTTCAGGTGTCCGATCTCGCCGCGCGCGACATCATGATCCCGCGCTCGCAGATGGACGTGGTCGACATCGCGAAGCCCATCGAAGACTGGCTGCCGATGGTATTGGCCACCGCGCATTCGCGTTTCCCGGCCGTCGACGGCGACCGTGACAAGGTGATCGGCATTCTGCTGGCCAAAGACCTGCTGCGCTACTACGCTGAAGATTCATTCGACGTGCGCGACATGTTGCGTCCGGCTGTGTTCATTCCCGAATCCAAGCGACTGAACGTGCTGCTGCGCGATTTCCGCGCCAACCGCAACCACATCGCGATCGTCGTCGATGAGTATGGTGGCGTGGCCGGCCTGATCACGATCGAGGATGTGCTGGAACAGATCGTCGGCGACATCGAGGATGAATACGACTTCGATGAAGAAGAAGACAATGTGCTGCTGGTGAAAGACGGTGATGTCGGCCCGCGCTGGCGCGTGAAGGCGCTGACTGAGATCGAGCAGTTCAACGAGGCTCTCGACACGCAACTGGCGAGCGACGATGTCGACACCATCGGTGGCATGGTCGCGAACCATCTGGGCCGCATGCCACGCAAGGGCGAAACATTCGATATGCAGGGGCTGCGCTTCGAGGTGCTGCGGGCTGATGCGCGGCAAGTGCATGTGCTGCTGGTCGAGAAATTGCCGCCCCGGCGCGACGACATCGCTGGTTGATGACGGCCCGCCTGCATCCCGTCCCCATTGCCGCGCCGCTGCGTGGCGCACGCCTCACCTTCCCATGGCAGCCGTAATGAGGACGCCGGCCCTGGCGCTGCTGCTGGCGATGCTGGCCGGCGCATCGACCGTGTTTGCATTCGCGCCGTATGGCTGGTGGGTGCTGCAAGTGCTGGCGCTGGCCGTGCTGTTCCTGCTGGTGCTGCACTCGACGTCAACGCGCGCCGCGTTCCGGCTCGGCTGGGGCTTTGCGTTCGCGGCACTCGCAACCGGCACGCACTGGCTGTATGTCAGCATGCATGACTACGGGCATATGCCCGCCGCGATCGCGGCACTGGCGGTGCTGCTGCTCGCGGCGGGCCTCGCGTTGCTGTACGGTGCGGCGCTCGCGCTCGCGTACCGTCTGTCGCGCGGCCGCAGTGCCGCATTGAGCGCCTTGCTGTTGCTGCCGGCGTGCTGGATGCTGGCCGACTGGGTACGTGCATGGATCTTCACCGGCTTTCCGTGGCTGGCGACGGGCTATGCGCACAGCGACAGTCCGCTCGCGGGTTATGCGCCCTTGCTGGGCGTGTATGGCGTTGGCTGGCTGGCGGCAGTGCTGGCGGCTACGCTCAGCGTGTCGTTCGCCGCGCGCCGTCCGCAGGCGCTGGCGCTGGCGTTGCTGGTGCTGATACCGGCGGGCGGTCAGGCCTTGAAAGGCATCGCATGGACGCGGCCGCAGGGCGCAGTGATCAGCGTGCGCCTGTTGCAGGGCAATGTGCCGCAGGACATGAAGTTCAGCCGCGAACAGCTGGCGGTATCGCTGTCGCTGTACCAGCGCATGATCAGCGCGCAGCCTGCGGACCTGATCGTCACGCCCGAGACTGCGCTGCCGATGCTGGCGACACAGCTGCCCGACGGCTATCTCGACCAGCTCGCGCAATTCGGCCGACAGAGCGGCAGCAAGCTGTTGGTGGGTGTACCGTGGACTACGGGACCCGGCCTCTACTTCAACAGCGTGATCGGCATTGCCGATGGCAATGCGCTGGCGTATCGCTACGACAAGCACCACCTGGTGCCGTTCGGCGAATTCATCCCGCCTGGCGCGCGCTGGTTCGTTGACCTGATGCAGATGCCGCTTGGTGACTTTGGCCGTGGCGACCTGGTGCAGCCGCCTTTCGTCGTGAATGAACAGGCGGTGCTGCCCAACATCTGCTACGAAGACTTGTTCGGCGAAGAGATCGCTGCGCAGATGGCCGCCGCCGCCGACCGCGGCACACCGGTCGCCAGCATCCTGCTGAACATTTCCAATATTGCATGGTTCGGCAACACCATTGCGCTGCCGCAGCATTTGCAGGTGTCCCGCATGCGTTCGCTCGAGACCGGCAGGCCGATGCTGCGCGCGACCAACACTGGCGCGACCGCGGTGATCGATGCGCGCGGCCAGGTCAGCGCGCTGCTGCCGCCTTTCACCGAAGGCACACTGACAGCGCGCGTGCAGGGCATGCAGGGGCTGACGCCCTATGTCCGCTTTGGCAATACGCTGCCGGTCGGACTGGCATTGGCGCTGCTGCTGGCGGTCTGGCTGAATGGCCGCCGACAAGGCCAAAGCGGTTAAAATCTCAGGCTTTATTCCATTCTGGACAACCACGTCCGTGGTCCCCCGAACATGCTGACTTTTCAACAGGTAATCCTGAAGCTTCAGGCCTACTGGGACGCGCAAGGCTGCGCGCTGCTGCA
>JACCDX010765258.1_pt1 | contig 21751 bp, 17 predicted proteins | sample 7449681 | NCBI WGS metagenome assembly JACCDX01 (sample SAMN15323450, study PRJNA562643) | freshwater metagenome | isolation source: river surface water | place: USA:Blue River Watershed | collected 2017-08-18
ATGGGGCTGTGTGCTTTGGGTGGGTTGATCTTTGCGTGTGGCCTGCCAGGGTGGGCAATGGTTCGTTGGACCTTTGCGTTCATCGACAAGCGCCGGGATGACTCGATCGACGAGGTGGCCAAGGACGTGAAGGAGATGCTGTGAATCCCAGTGAATTCATCATGCGGCTCACCACGGCCGCCATCGCGTCAGCCAAAGCCACGGGTGTTCCCGCCAGCATCACGATCGCACAGGCCGCCCTTGAGTCCGCCTGGGGGGAGTCTGGATTGGCTAGGAATGGCAACAACCTCTTTGGGATCAAAGCGGACAGCCTCTGGCGCGGCCAGACCTTGACCCTGAACACCAAGGAGTTCATCAAGGGGCATTGGGTGGTGGTGCCAGCCCTTTGGCGCAAGTATCCAAGCTGGCAAGCCAGCATCGATGACCACGCCGCATTCCTCAAGCGCAACCCCCGCTACAAGGCCTGCTTTACCTGCACTTCAGCCCAGGCGTTCGCCAAGGCACTGGCTCAGGCAGGCTATGCCACAGACCCAGCGTATGCGGACAAGGTCATTGGACTGATCAAGCAGCACAACCTGCTGGTCTTGGACGGAGGTGCCCCATGAACTGGCTCAACCGTTTCATGCTGGCCAACTGGTCGCACATCCTGGATGCACTCCTCCTGCTCTTGGCGCTGCTGTGTGGGATGCAGATGGGCGAATCCCGTGTCCAGAAGGCCTGGGATGCAGAAAAGCAAAAGATCGCTCTGGCCCAGGCCAGGCAAGAACAGCACGTAGCCGATGTGCGGCAGTCACAAACTCAAATCTCGCAGGAAATCTCAAATGAATACGCAAAAAGGTCAAAGCTGCTGGCTGATCGCCAGCCTGACAGTCGCGCTGGCGGGGTGTGCAACGTCCCCGCAACCGGTGGCAGGAATCTGCCCGCCGTTCCCGAAACTCCCGCCAGAACTGCTCCAGCCCGCTCCGACCCTTTACTTGCTTCCTCAGGATATGCGGGGGAGGTGAGCTGCGAGCAGCTGAGCAGGGATGCTGCGCAAACTACCCTGATGTTGGTGGAAGTGCAGCGGTGGGTTGAGTCCATGCAGGCCTTACATCAGGGGGGACAACCCCCTGAATAAGCACTTCCTGGCAAAGTACCTCCCCTTGAAGGCAAGAGGTTGAGCTCGGGTCTGGCAAAACTTGCCTAACCGGTGAATTCATGCCTTCATGTCCAACATAATGTCACTTGTAAATTGCATTGTCATTTCATATTCCAAAACGAGTCGAAGTGGTGTTTTTCCTCTGCTCAGTCTGGATATCTGAGAGTGATGACTGTGCAAAATGAAATAAATGCAAAAAAAGAGCGGTATCCCTGTAATTGATCTTTTCGCTGGCCCTGGTGGGTTGTGTGAGGGCTTCGCATCGCTGGTACGCGGTGGTTCACGCGAGTTCGACATTCGTGTTTCGATTGAAAAGGACCCCGTCGCTCACAGGACCTTGTCCCTTCGAGCATTGTTCCGTTCCTTCCCCGTCGGCAGGATTCCTGCGTCTTACTACCAGTACATCAGAGGTGAAATTTCCCGGGAGCAGCTGGAGAGTGATCCTGCTGTGAGCCCGTATGTTGAAAAGGCATATTCAGAAGCCAGATGTGCGGAATTGGGCAAGGACGATCACAGCGAGATTGACTCCTGGATCCGGGAAGGCTTGGCCGGAGCTAAAGAGTGGGTCCTGATCGGTGGGCCACCCTGTCAGGCTTACTCGCTCGCTGGTCGCGCCAGGATGCGTGGCGGCAATCCCAAGGAATTTGAGGCAGACAAACGGCATTTCCTGTACCGGGAGTACCTGCGGATCATCAAGGAATTTTCTCCTTCGGTGTTTGTGATGGAGAACGTGAAGGGAATGCTGACCTCACAGCACTCTGGGTCTTTCATATTTGATCGCATACTTTCAGATCTTCAATCCCCCGGTAATGGTCATCAATATCTGGTCAGGTCATTTGTTGTCCCCGGTGAGATCGAGGACCCTGATGACTTTGTGATCAAGGCAGAGAATTTCGGCATCCCTCAAAGCAGACACAGGGTCATTCTGTTTGGGATCAGATCCGATGTGGCGAAGTCGGTGCCAGATCTGGTGAACCGTCCAGAGCGTTATTCATTGGAACAGGCACCCCGAATCAATGCTCGGGATGTTCTGGATGGATTGCCCCCACTTCGAAGCCAGTTGTCCAACCGCTATGACGGAATGCCCGACTCGGTTGCCAATTGGCAGAAGGCCCTGGCCAATGGTCTGAAGGTCCTCGAGAAGAAAAGAAGTGCGGTTCCATTGCGTGTATTGGAGCGTGCCCAGTGGGCCGTGACCAAATCATGGATCCACAAATCTACCGGTGGGAAATTCATTCAGTCGGAAATCTCGATGAATGGTCCTCTTGCCTCCTGGTACCTCGATTCAAGGATCGGTGGCGTGACGCAGCATGAGACAAGAAGCCATATGGAGTCCGATCTGCATCGGTATCTGTTTGCCTCCTCATTCGCTCGAGAGGAAAAGAGATCTCCAAAACTGCGTGACTTTCCCGATGCGTTGCTACCGAGTCATGAAAACGTGGACAGTGATTCAACTCCATTTGTGGATCGATTCCGTGTCCAGTTGCGGAACCAGCCATCCACGACGATCGTGTCCCATATTGCCAAGGATGGGCATTACTACATTCATCCCGAGCCCTCGCAGTGCCGGAGCCTGACAGTTCGAGAGGCTGCGCGCTTGCAGACGTTTCCTGACAACTACTTCTTCGAGGGCAATCGAACACAGCAGTACCACCAGGTGGGTAATGCTGTCCCGCCGCTGTTGGCCAGAAAAATCGCTGAAATTGTCCTCAGGCTGTTGCAGTCGGCGGGACGTTGAAATCTCCCGAGATCTCTCTGCCTGAAATCCAGCGGGCCAGGTCTGCCTGCAGGACTTCAGGGGCGGTGGACTTCAGGTAGCACTCCCAGATCGTCAGAACTCGCCATCCGAGTGCAAGAAGTCTGGAGTGGGCAGTCTGATCTCTCATCGCATTTGCATGAAGTTTGGCTGACCAGAACTCTGTTCTGGTCGAAGGAGTGCGAGCAAGTTTGCAGCCCTTGTGCATGTGCCAGAAGCATCCATGGACCATGATGACGGCCCTGAATCTAGGTAAGACGATATCTGGATTGCCCGGCAAGTCCTTGCGATGAAGTCTGAACCTGTACCCTTGCGCGTGCAGTGCCTTGCGAACCAGGATTTCTGGTTTTGTGTCTCTGGCCTGAATGCCCGACATCATCCTGCTGCGTACTGCACTGGAAACGATATCGGCCATTTTTATCAGTTGTTGTAGCGGACTTCAGGAATGCCTGTGGCTACAGGAGAGTAGGAGGCAGCGAAAACTGCATCCCTGCACTCCGGTTTTTTGGCCCATTCCGAAATCATCTTGCCCCCAGCACTTTCGTGGAGCACATCGCTGACCTGGCGTGCCCATATCTCAATCTGTTTCAGAAGTTCATGGGAGACAGCCTGATTGCTCCAGATCTTGTCCAGATCAATGCGGTCACCGAGCATCTTGGCCGTCACTGAAACGGTATATGCAGTGATGTTTGCCTGGAAAGCCTGGAACATGGGGCGGATCAGTTTTTGAGCATCTCGGTAGAGCTTTGCCTTCGCGATCATGGCTTTGAAGTCAGCAGTGGAGGGTAGTTTGACTTCCTGTCCCTCTGGAGCAACGAGCGCAGCCATGAAGCGGTCAAAGTTTTTCTGGGAGCCGAGGCTGACGACCTCTGGTTTCTGATCCCAGGCATTCAGATACTTTGCTAGATCCGTTTTGGTCAGGCGACGACTCGTTGGGATGGCGTCCTTGATCTTCTTGAGTTTTGCAGGGGTTGTTCCTTCCCTGGCCAGCAGGGTGTTGTAGCTTCCTGCCGCGCGTTCATAGAACCACTGACTGACTCCATCTGGGCAGTAAACAGTACGGGAAATCTTTTCGATCTCCACATGGAAAGGCTTGTTGGCAGACAGGTCTGACTGCCTGACGGCGTTCTGGCTGTTCGCGAAACGGGAAATGTCTGAGACCAGGGCTTCTTCCTTGGCGGGGTCCTGAACTCTCATGACAATGATTTTTGCCGCCACTCTGACGCTGGACAGATCGACTTCAGGATACTTCTTCTTTGTGAAGTACAGGGAGGCCGTGGTCTGCCCGCCGTTGACGATTTGCAGGCCCTTGATCCATGCAATTCCGGTCGTCCCATCCTGGGAGTTACCCAGCCTGATTTCGTCGGCAACCATGACAATGCCGTTGTTGTAAGCCATGAAGCGTTCAGGTGAATTTCTGAGCGTACTTTGTATGCCTGCATTCACGCCTTTGCCCTTGACGCTCAGAAATGAGCGAACGTTTGCTTCAAGAAGCCGCGCACCAAATTTTTCGTAAAGCAGGCGCAGGGCGTCACCTGGAACGGCGGTCAATGCGTAGTCATAGTCATCGTTCTGACCATTGACGAACACGCAGGGTAGAGGCTGACCCGACAACTCATTGAAATCGATGACCAGCTCGTCACGCGGTTTTCCTTCGGATATGTGGCGGTGTAGCCGCTCAATGTCCATGACCTCCAGCCTGACAGCCTTTCCGTTTATCTCTTTGGTCTTGAAGCTTTTGGAATTGGCGATACGGTCAGTTATGACGAAGATGCGAATCTGTTCCAGATCGTTGTAGATGGCTTGCAGCGTCTCGGCCAATGAACGGACATCGTTGGTTGGATCCAGCTTTGGAGCGAGCGTTCCTTGTGCGCAGAGGGACAGGAAACGGAAACATTGCTCAACAGCCGTTTTCGTTTCAGCGTCAGGGATGCGCGTTGGCTCATCTACCCCCTGGTAGAGGCTGACGAACAGATCGAGCTGATCGTTGTCGTCAGACAGTGCGTAACCACTCAGCCGCAATATGGCGTTGCCAACCTTGCCTTCGAAATGGCACTGGACCGGCTCGAATGTCATGCCAATTTCTGCCATGTGATCCATGACGATGTTGGCATAAACAAGTTCTTCGTAGAGGGCTCCGTCCTGCATCTGCGCGCGCACAGTTGCCTGTGTTTCCCTCAAAAATTCAGCCAGTTCCATAGTCAGATCATTTCCAGTTTATTGAGAGCTGTTGTCAGGCCAATATCCTGGCTTAGCAAGGGCTCGAGATTGATTTCGTATCGTGCACTGATAACTCCGGGCGTCACGTTGCCGTGCATCAGGCGGGGAAAGTTCTCGTCAACTTCAAGTATCGCGATTTCCCGCAGGGAGAATCTGCGATGGTATTGAGGCGAATGCGCTGGAATGTATCCAGCGGCAAGAACTCGATCATCAAACTCGGAAAGTGTGATTGGATCGGATTCCAGCTGTGCCCTGATTGCAGATATCTTTTCGGGGAGTGTTTGTCCACTCTCGGTCAACGCATATTTGACTGCACCCAGGAAGATAGGCTTGCAGTTCGTGTCATCCAGTTGTTCCAGCGAGCCAATTTTTGCGACCAATCCAGCGGAGGCAACAGTGGTCTTGACTTCGATGGCACCAAAGCCAAGTTCGAAGTCCCTGAGCCCGTCAAGTGGGCCACTCCAGGCTTTGATTGCTGTTTCAGGAGCCATGCCGATGTCCAGCATCTTCTCCAGCACTGTGAGTTCACCTACAAGACCGACTTCGTTTTCAGCAGACAAAGGTACAGCACCCTTGCGCATGAACTCCTGCCACGCACGAATCCTGCCAAGGAAAGCGCGCAACTCACGACTGTGGTCTCCAGTACCAGTGGCCAGGATCGCCTGAAGAACATCCGAAACCATGGCCGAGAACAATTCAAGGTTGCCATTCGGACTCCGGGTCAATGCAAGCCAGACCAAACCATCCTGTTCGGAATTCACACGATTGACGTGGAATCCCAATCCTTCAGGCAGTTTTTCGTTTCGCGAGATCACACTTGTGCGAAATCCTGCTAGCAATGCTTCGCATTGGTCCGGGAAATTCCTCCCAGCTCTGAACCTGCCTGGATGGCTTGGCAAAACTGCCACGGTGTTCCATCCGGATGTGCCTTGCGCGGTCTGGATTGAATTCCAGGCAAGCTGAATTTCATCAATCAACCTGGCCATATTCCTGAGCCCATTGTGCTTGGGTTAAATGATCCACTGCATATTTGACTTTCACCCCGGCATCGCTTGAAGGGAAGCTGATGCCGAATGCAATGACAGGTTTTTTCCAGTCACCAAAGCCTGGGCCAAATTCGGCCTGATCCGGGTCCAATGGGTACAGGATCAGCAAGCCCCTCTCAGGGGCCGCCTGTATTCCCAGTTCTGGAGCGCCCATGCCTCTGATGTGTCGGATAGCCAGACCATTGGGAACTGTGGGGGCATCTGGCTTTTTGCCGTCTTTAACTCGGGCTGCGTCTGGATTCCAGTTTTTCAGAGTCAAAGCCATGGCAGCGTCCCAGGCAGGGCCATCAAGATCAATGGATTCATCTGGCGGGGAAACGGGACGGCCAATCGCATAGCGGTCGCTGCGTGAGTCATCCGCTTTCCGCTTGATCATGCGATCAACCCTAGGTCCACCGGTGAACTGGTAAGAGGCTCCCGCACCACCGTCTGCCAGGTAGACTGTCCACGAGGTCAATTGACCGATCTTGGCCATGGAACGGATGAAATCCCGTATCAGGGGGCTATTGACCTTGCGCGCTGCCGGATGGGTGGCGTAGGCATCAAAGAAGTCTGCGATAGCTTCGCTGGATACGTTGTTCCAGAGATGCCCGTTCCATTTTTTGGGCTTGCCTTCCCGCAGTCTGATGATTTCAGGTGACTCTTGCGGAGAGTCACATGCCTGGAGAAGTCTCGTGGTTGCATCCAGATTTTTCGACAGGATGTCAGCGGAACTGTGCAGCGCCACAGTCTCAAGGATTTCGCCGCTGAAGGACAGTTGCAAATCCTTGGCGGTTCGCATTTTCAAAGGTGATGTGACCAGCAGGACGGGATGCGACTGGACCCTGAGACCATAATCCTTGGGAGTTGCACCACTGTCTTTCATTGCTTCGAATTCGTCGCGCAGTTCCTCGGATGCATCAGCAATGTGCTGGAACCACTCGATCAGATCATCCGTCGTGTACAGGCGGCAGAGATCCAGATAGCCAGGGCGGTACCCGAACCATCGCCCCATTTGCATGAGGGTGTCGTACATTTTTGATGTGCGGACAAAGTAACTGGTGCAAAGTCCTTCAAGCGTCAGCCCCCGGGCAAGCTTGTCGCCGCCGACAGCAATCACTTTCAGACCCTTGGTGCCGGGAGTGGCGTAATCAAGGACATCCTTTGCCTTGCCGTTGATCATCCGCACTTCAATATCGGACAGCACATCTCCCAGCTTCTCTCGGATTTCATCCCAGGAATGATCTGGCGGCTGGGTTTCGGATTCAACCAGTCTCTCGATCACGGCAGTGCGTGTAGGCGAGAAATCCTCCTCCCAGAGCTTGCGCATCTGTTCCAGTGACTCGGTGTCGTCAACGCCACGGGTAATACGTTGACGAAGCCCTGTGACGTATTCCTTTACCTGTCTATGAACATCCTTCTGAACCTGGATATAGCGGGTAACGTGAATCAGCATCGAGGAATGCTCGCTACCCTGACCGCGTAATTCACGGGAAGCACAGGCCAATACAAATGACTGGATTGCATTCTTCAGCGAGGGGGGCAGGGCGTCTACCCCAAGATAGAAAGGTTGATGATGCTTGTCGTGTTTTTCTGGCATCCAGCCTGTCTGACGGTCTTCGCTCATGTGGTCCTTGAAGACGCGCATGAGAGGCAGCCCTCCGGTTCTTCCATCGACATCTTTCAGGCCAAAGATGCGAGTAGGTCCGACGTAATTGGAAGGAGCTGCGAGATTGATGATGAATGACTTTGGAAACAGGTCCGCGCCCTCATCAGTAGTCTTCCCTTGCCTGTGGATAAACACGTTGGCAAAGGGGGTGGCCGTGTACCCGACATAGGCTGACTTTGCAAAGCTGTGCAGGATCTTCCGGATTCGGCTGTTGATGGCCTTGGGCTCGTGATCCGGATCCGGGTTGCCTTCGGAGTCAAATGTCTGCTCCCCGGTATCAACTGACCCGTTATCTGCCTCGTCATCAATCAGAAGCAGAGGGAGATTGCTGACGTATTTGAGTCCGGTTTCGTTATCTCTGGCATCGGCGACATGGTTCTTGATCCATTTCAGCAAGCGATCAAGGACGGTTTTGTTCTTTTTGACGACGAATAGCCAGGGGCGTTCTTCTGGTGTGATGGCCAGGTGGTTTGCGACCTTTGTGCTGAAGTCGCCGTTTTCAGTTCGGTTGGTGGCGCAGTTGGGCTTGATTTCCAGATCGCGTCCCATTTCGCCTACTCCGATGAATTTGACGACATCGTTGTTGGCAGAAGTTTCGTAGCCCAGAAACCCTTCTTCAAGTCGAATCTGGGTTTGGGATCGCAGGTTGTTGTGAAGACCGGCCAGGATGATGATGATCTTGTAGCCAGCGTCAGCCGCTTTACAGATCAGTCCCGTGTAGTTGGCGGTTTTCCCCGATTGCACATGCCCAACCACCAGACCACGCCTGTCCCAGGAACCAGTCCGGTTGGGGTCTTCAAGAAGGCCAAGCACTTCGTCTGTAGAGATTTCCAGTGCATCTATGGCGGCCGGAGGCATTTTCCGCTCCAGCATGTCCCTGTACCTTGGCCAGTATCTCCAGCCCTTTTTCCGCGAAGAACCAAGCCAGGTTTCGTGATCACTGTCATCGGAGAGTGTGGAGTTCTTGCCGATCCAGATGCTGTAACGACGGATCAGTTCAGCAACGGCACCCTCGATATCAATGGGTTCATCTTCCCGTCGGGGCATGATGGAAGCGGCCAGCTCAACCATTTCCTTGATCAGTGAAGCGGTTGGGTTCTGGGTAGCTTGTTCCATCAGCAGGTTCTGTGCATTGCTGATTACGGTGCTGGTTGGTCGGTTGAATTCGCTCATGTGCTATTCCTGTTGGTCTGATTCATCCCCGCATTCAGGATTCCGGTGCGGAAAGCTGTGCAATCAGATGAGGGAAATTCTGAAAAGGATCTGTGCAGGCGAGTCTCGCCCTGGCATCCTTGATATCCATGCCCTTTTGGACAACCAAATTTCTGAACAGGGATTTCATTACCTTCAGAACAGCTTCGTCCGAACTGGAGGCGAAGCTTGTCACTGGCGTTTCCTTTTGCTCGGCAGTGTCCAGCCAGATTTTCTGAACAGGAACAGTCTCTTCAATGACCCTGAGCATGCTGATGATCAGATCCTTCTGGGTGGAGGTGGCGTCGTCAAGAACCGCTGCAATGCTGGGATGCGCCTCGTCGATCCTGTACCGGATTCCCTTGGACGTACGCTCCACCTTCCAGGCTTGCTCGATTGGTGTACTCGTATTGAAGTTGGTTGGGCTTCCCCGGTAGGCAAAGACCCGGCGGGCACGTTCCCTCGTGTCAGTGGCCATACTGGTCAACCAGGGACGCAACGCTACAGGAGGGCGTGCAACTGACTTCTTGACGTCAATTTTCCAGTCTGCATCTGCCGTGTTCGGGATATCCAGTCGAATGCGGGCCAGTCTGTGGGGCTCTTCCCGGTTCCAGGCCCTGGGCTGTCCCAGCCCCAGCCATCCACCAGCGACCAGAAGCCGCTGGTTTCGGTAAACGTAAAAACCCTGCTGAGCATTCCATCCGGCAGGACCACCGTTGATCTCGTATTCCTTATCTGATAATTTGTCCCTGTGAGGCAGGACGTGGCATTGAACTTCGATGTCTCCGCATGAGGTCCGGTGCCTCTGGACAGGCGATGTCCATGGTTTTGCGGGATGGCCACTCAGGAAAGGATCCCATGCCTCGATCTTTTTCCCATTCATGTTGAGTCGCAATTTGGGATGGTGTCCTTCGAGCAAACGGTGAAAAACCATGGCCAAGTGACGCTCGACCTGTTCTTCCATCAAGGCCAGGAAGTCATTAACCGTGAAGCTTTCGGTGACGATGCGGTCTAGCACCTCCCAGATCACGATTGTCCCGTGGTCGAGGGATTCCAGCTTTCCGGGCAGATCTTCGGAGCCGGGTGCTGGTCCTTCAATCAGGACCCATCCCATATCCGGATTGGCGGTGAGCAGATCCAGATCCCATCGCAGGCAGCTGGTGACACCGTTCTTTCTGGATGCAACTGTGAGGCGTTTGCATTGAGAAAACGAGGCAGTCTTGAGTCCCATGCCGAATCGGCCAAGATCGTGCGGTGAGCGTGCATCGAGAGGGTTTTTGTCGCCAAGTGTCATGGCGCTCTCAAGCTCTTGGTCACTCATCCCGGATCCGTTGTCCAGAATGTAGATGTTGCTCGACTTCTCTTTCCAGTTGAATTGGATGTCCACGGTTGTGGCACCAGCGGAAATGCTGTTGTCGATGATGTCAGCCAGAGCGGAAGCGGTCGAGTAGCCAAGCCCACGCAGAGATTCCAGCATGGCGCTGGCCCTGGGTGGTGCGTTCCTTGTTGCCATCTGATTATTCTGTTTGGATGGGCTCATGGGCGATGTCCAATAGGTCTCTGAGTTTGTCGCTTCGGGACGGATGCTTCAACTTTCGCAGGGCTTTGGACTCAATTTGCCTGATGCGTTCTCGTGTCACACCAAATACCTGCCCAACTTCCTCAAGCGTGTGATCTGTTGACAAGTCAATTCCAAATCGCATCCGCAGAATGCGGGCCTCGTTGGGTGTCAAACTGTCCAGAATCTCCCGGACTGTTTCATGAATGTTGTGCTGCAATGCGGCATTCATGGGAGCTGATTGAGCATCATCTTCAATCAGTTCAGGCAGTAAATCTCCGTCTTTATCGAGCAGCGAATCCAGGGGGACGGGCTCCATATCGAATTTCATGATCCGTCGTATTCTGTCCTCGGGTATCTCCATCCGATCCGATAAAACGGAAACGTCAGCTTTGGTCCCGTGCTCCTGGAAATATTGACGAGAGATCCGGTTGAGTTTGTTGATGGTTTCAATCATGTGCACCGGAATACGGATGGTGCGTGCCTGGTCGGCAACGGCGCGGGTAACTGCTTGACGGATCCACCATGTGGCATAGGTTGAGAACTTGTAGCCACGACGATATTGAAATTTGTCTACAGCCTTCATCAGGCCGATATTTCCTTCCTGGAGAAGATCCAGGAATTCCAGCCCGCGATTGGTGTATTTTTTTGCGATCGACAGCACAAGCCGAAGGTTGGCTTCGATCATTTCCTTCTTGGCATCTCGGCAGGCACGCTCGCCAGCGTTCATGCGCTTGTTGATATCCTTGAGTTCATCCAGTGGAACCACTACCCGCAACTGCAGGTCGATGAGCTGTTGCTGAATATCCTGAACCTGCGATATGTTCCGCCTCATGTTGGTAGACCAAGGCATGCTGGAAGCAGCCTGCTTCTCTATCCACTCGAGGTCGAGCAGATGCGAAGCTAAACGGCCGCCGATCTTTTCACGACTGCTGAATTCGGAGATGAACTGTTCTTGCGGGTAGTGGCATTTGTCCACGATGATGCGGCGCAGTTCGCGCTCGTTCCTGCGCACATCGTTCACCTGGCCGCGCACCATGTCGCACAGCTTTGCAATCACCTTGGCGGTGAAGCGGATGGTCATCAGCTCTACGGACAGCGCGGATTGAGCCCTGACGTAGTTGGGTGTACCCCAGCCCTCTTTGTCGTAGACCTGGTGCAACACTTCAAACAGATTGGCAATTTGGTCAAACCGTTCCAGAGCCTGGGTTTTCAGTTCCTCGAGCTGCTTGGTCAGGGCTTGGGAATCGCCATGGCTTTCGTCTTCATCGGCATCGTCTAATCCGTCGAAGTCATCTTCGGCCACGAAGTCGTCGGCTTCATTGAGATTGGTGAAACCGTCAACGATGGTGGAAATCACGACTCTGCCTTCACGGATGTCGTTGGCCATGGCGAGGATTTCAGCGATGGTGGCGGGCGATGTGCTTATCGCCTCCATCATGTCCATCAAGCCTTTCTCGATGCGCTTGGCTACTTCGATTTCACCTTCACGAGACAGCAGTTCAGCCTTGCCCATTTCGCGCATGTAGAGGCGTGCTGGGTCGTTGGATGATCCCGAAAGGTCGTCCAGGTATTCGAGTGCGCTATTTAAGGTGCGTTCTTCCTCGGCCGTCTCTTCTTCATTCAGGTGAACAGTGAAGTCGTCAAAAATGGACACATATTCGTGACGTTCGTCGGTCTGACCACCCAGATCGTTGATGACCTGACGAATATTGTTGGAAAAATCCAGATCTTCAATTCCGAATTCCGACAACGCAATGTCCTGAATCTGGAAGTCTGGAACGCTCCCCTCCCGCAGGACTCTCAGCAGTGCACTTCTAACCGCAGCACGTGTTTCCGCGATGGCTGTTCTGACAATCGGTTCTGCGAACTCGGGAAGCGAGACATCAAAATCTTCCCAGTCGGCCGAAGTGTCAATTGCAACGTGCTCTGAAATCGATTTCTGCTGAACTTTGAGCTTGAGCGCAATTTCAGGATCTTCCACAGGAGGCGGTGCCTCATCTTCCGGTTCCCAATCCCCGATGTTCCATTCCGAATCCAATTCACTCTGAACAAGATCGGTGGTGAAGTCGTTTGGGGCTGCAGATGGCTCCGTTGGCTGTTCGGTTGTGACGGTAGGCGGAAGGTCTGGTACCTGTTCCATCGGCTGAGCGGCTACTGGGACTGGCATGAACGACTGTATGAGTGCAGCGGTCTCGCCACATCCTGCATCGGAGGCTATCGTGATTGCATCTTTCCCCTCCAAGTCCAATAGGAGAGGGTCGGCACCATTCTCCAGCAGCAACCTGCAAGCATTGGTCTGTTTTTTCCTGGCCGCAATCATGAGCGGCGTATTGCCCGCGTCATCACGGGCATTCAGATCATCACCCTTGGCAATGTGTACCTTAATGGCATTCTCAACGCCATTGGCAACTGCGATTTTGAGTAGCCGGTTCAGAACGGACTTGATGCCAATGCCGTTCATGAGTAATTGCTCATCGCAGCCTCGAGGGCGCGCTTCATTGATTTGACGAGTGATGCGGGCTTGAGCACCTTGACCGAGTTGCCGAAGCCAAGAAGATCGGCCACGAGCTCCCGTTCGTCCGTGTAGGGGACCTCAAGTTGGTAGAAGCCATCTGGAAGAAGTTTTCCGATCTGGTCTTTGTGCCATTGTTCCTGCTGCACCCAGCGTGCCCGCTCAGGGGAGAAGACCAGCAGAGCCTGCTGCAGAGGCTGGCCTGTATAGATGCCGTAGCCAAGTCCGAAGGCTGAGAGCATGTCTTCATCCGACATTTCCAGGGCGTCGTCTTCCTGCTGTGTCGCAACCTCTATGGCATCAATGGAAAACCTGCGGGGCTCACCCCTCATGTGGCACCAGGCATTCAGATACCAGTTTCCCCTGTAATACGACAAGTCCTGGGGCGAGACATCGCGGCTACTGTGACCGCCAGTTGTTCGATTGAAGTGCTCCAGGCGTAGCCGCTTCCTGTTGAAGGTGGCTTGGGCCACGGTCTCAAAGATGCCACTACTGACGCTCCGTTTCCCCGCGTCCAGCAATTTCACCCGTCTGCTCAGTTCAGGGGTGTTCAATCCCTGCTTCTCAAGCAACTCGGATAGCTTCTCCTCAAGCGGCATGAGGTGAGGGCCTAGCAGGGTGGGGGCTAGCTGCTTGAGCATCTTCTGGATCGTGGCCAGGGCAAGCAGTTCATTTTTGTTGAGCCAGATTCCCGGAAGCTCATGCGCTTCGCTGGTCTGCTTCAGTACATATCCTCCGGCATCCCGGTCGTATTCGATGGGGATGCCAAGCTGGTCGCGTAATTTGGCCAAGTCCCTCTTGAAGGTGGCTGGCGACACTTCCAGCAAGGCCATGAACTCGGCGCGGCTCAGTGCCCGGCGGCTGGACAGAAGCGCCTGGTACTTGTAGAGCCGGATGACCTCACTCATCTTGTGGAATGCCTTGGAATTCTTCTTTTGAGGCTCATGATTTGAGCTGCTGCCTATGACTATAAGCTTTATAACCGACTGCATTCATTGGCAATCGACGTCTTCATCTTGTAGTGGAAAAATATTCATAAATTGTGATCAATCCACACCATGTCTGGAACGACTACTGTGAAACTCCCTGGCTCAAGCAGTTCGTTAAGAAGGCTGCCGGTTTGCTTAATAGATGGGCAGTTCTAGCTGAAGTCATCTAAATCCATGTGACGGCGCCTGGAAAATCCATCGTCATTCTCATCCCGGTGTGATTTGATGAAGACTGCGCCTAAGCCGGTCGCGATGCTTCCCATTCTGGTGCTGCCGTCTGAGCTGAAACTGCCCGTTTGGGTGTACTTAGACCCATCAGACCCGTGCGTGAAAGGGCCCATGGTTGTGTAGACCGTACCATTCGATGAAACGCTAGTCGTCTCCGAAACCTTGTGGATGGTTTCGCCTTGGTCAGAGGCAGCAAATCTGCCAAATATGTTCCAGATACCCATAGAGGCCTTTCTGATGCTTTTAGACATCCTAGGACCTGACTGGCTCATGGGATGAGCCAGCTAGGTGACATCTTGTTGTGGGTGATATCATGACAAACGGAGTTCATATGCCAAGAGCCGACCTCATTGTTAATCTAGTGCGTGCAGGCAGCGAAGGCGATCAAGGCTTGTTCAGATCAACGGTTGAAGCCATTGCCGCCGAAGAGCGTGCCAAGCACCATAACAATCTAGCTGACAGGCTGGAGGAGAACCTGCGCGCTGCTAACGCTCGTCCTAAGGCTGCTGAGGTGGTTCGTAGTTTCGACGGTGGTCATGGTGGGCTGCTCTATGAAATCGAACCTCGCCGGACCTTGTCCTCAGTACTTCTACCCGCCGAAGTGCTAAGCGCAACCTCAGAATTGATTGAAGAACAGCAGCGGCGCGACATTTTGCGTTCCTATGGGCTTGAACCTCGACATAGAGTACTTCTCTCAGGTCCTCCAGGTAATGGAAAGACAACACTAGCTGAAGCTATCGCACAAGAACTGATGGTTCCGTTGTTCGTGGTTCGTTATGAAGCTGTAGTTGGCAGTTTTCTGGGAGAGACGAGTGGACGGCTTAAGCGGCTATTCGACTTTGCGCGTACTCACCAATGCGTGTTGTTTTTTGATGAATTCGATACTCTTGGCAAGGAGCGTGGCGATACTCACGAAACTGGCGAGATCAAACGTGTAGTTAGTTCACTTCTTCTGCAAATAGATGCGCTGCCGAGCCATGTGGTTGTTGTTACAGCAACAAATCATGCTGAGTTGCTTGATCGCGCGGTTTGGCGACGTTTCCAGTTGCGCCTGAGTTTGCCTGGCCCAACTTTAGAGCAACGGACGGCATGGTTTGATCGTTTCCAAGAGCGGCTGGGATGTCCATTAGGCATGACATCTAAAACACTGGCCACAAAACTCCAGGTAGACAGTTTTTCTGATCTCGAACAGTTTTGTGAAGATGTCCACAGGCGATATGTTTTGTCGCTGCCAAACTCGAAAATTCAGAGCGTTATCAGTGATCGACTGAAACAATGGAAAAGCAGAGTGTCGTCTGACGATTAGTCCGGCACAGCATAGGGTGCTGGATGAGCGAGCAACAAAGACCACTACTTCTATTTCCCAGGCCTATTGCTTCCGAAAGGGATAAACGTCAACCTGCATGGCCGCAGGTGAAGTTGCCATCGGCTGCAAGGCAGGTTGAAAGACTGTCGCCCAAATTTGGAACGCTTCAATCTGCATTTGAATCCAAGCGAATTCAACTTCAAGCAGCAGCACCATCCGATGATCCTGAGCTCGTCGTAGTCCTTGAGACTGTTGGATCCGTAGATAAATTTATTGGTGCAGTGCAGCGGACGCCAGGTCTTGAATGGTTACTGGAGGCTGATGAATCCGAATTGACGCCAGATGATGATTTTTTCGATCAAGAAGATCGAGGAAAAAGTCTGGAGGGGCGCTTGTACCTGCTAGGGAGCAATCAGCAGGCCCTCGTCGAAGTTATTAGCTTGTGGGACCGTTACAAAGCAGATCCGTCAATCAAACTCGAACTTGGTCTTGGCAAATGGAAAGAGGTTTTCAAGCATTTGCGGGATGTTCGATTCTGGGGGGTTCAGGATCGAATAGGTCAGGACATCCGGGAGTATTGGGAAGATCGGTTGGCTCAAGGCGACGATGCTATTCGTTTTGAGGTGGAGGCATGGTGCCATTCGGCGCATGATAAAAATCTTCGAACAGAACAAGATCTCGCCAAACTCGTTAATGACCTGGGTGGACGAGTCTTAAGTAAGGCATTGATTCAGGACATTGCGTACCACGGCTTTCTGGTTGAAATGCCTCCTGCAGGAATACGTAGCCTGCTAAGCGATAGCCCTCCTGCCCTTGTTCTGTCTGATCGGGTGATGCTTTTTCGGCCACACGGCCAAGCTTTGCCATCGCCAAGTGGAGATGATGCTCGTTCTCCTGCTGTGATTGGTTCACAGCGAACGACGTCAGGTTTGCCAGTGATCGCATTGCTTGATGGATTGCCGGTTCAAAATCATCCACTCTTAGCGGGACGCCTCGTGGTGGACGATCCTGATGAATGGGAGTCGGAGTATCCCGCGTCTGATCGGGTTCACGGGACCGCAATGGCGTCATTAATTCTGTATGGCGAATTAGATGGATCTAAGTTGCCTTTGATGAGGCCAATTTATGTCCGACCGATCATGCGACCCGACATAAAAGATCTGAATGATCCACGGCGTGAGTCCACGCCAGATGATGTATTGCTCATTGATCTCGTGCATCGCTCGGTGAAGCGAATGTTTGATGCTGATGTCAATGGGCCAGCTGCTGCGCCGACTGTTAAGGTGATTAATCTATCAGTTGGTGATTTGCTTAAGCCCTTCGATACCGAGCTATCTCCATGGGCGAGATTATTGGACTGGCTTTCTTCTAAATATCAGGTGTTGTTCATCGTAAGCGCGGGTAATGTGCCGGCTTCGATTAATTTGCCAATCCCTCGGGGCACTCTTTCTACTATGTCGGTTGAAGAGCGCCAACGTATGACGGTACCTGCCCTATTGGCAGAGTCAGTGAGTCGTCGGCTTCTAACACCTGCGGAGTCTATCAATTCGATTACGGTTGGCTCAGTGCATATCGATAACTCTACGTTCATGCAGGCACCTGATCGATTCGATCTGTTTCCAGCTCGTGGACTGTCGCCATATTCTTGTATTGGTCATGGCTTTCGGCGTGCCATTAAACCCGACATCCTCATGCCTGGGGGCCGTGCACTTCATCGCGAAACCCACTTCGGGATGGTTGGAAGCACTGAACTTCAGATGCTCAGTACAAATGCCGCCCCAGGCCATCGCGTAGCTACACCCCCAAATAAAGGTGGTGACAACACAAAATATTCGAGGGGTACAAGTAATTCAACCGCCCTTGCTTCTCGAGCAGCTGCACAAGCACATGCAGTGATTGAAGTGCTTAGAGCTGAGAGTCCAGGTCGACTTCCTGAGCGAATGGACGCAGTTCTGCTGAAGGCAATGTTGGTTCATGGAGCCGAATGGGGAGAGCTCGAAACGCAGATTGCTGACGCACGGCCGGATCTGATAGACAAGCGGCAGCGGCAGAGCGTCGTCACGCGTTTTGTGGGTTACGGTTTAGCAGACGTCGATCGTGCAATTACCTGCACAGCGCAACGCGCAACATTAGTCGGTTGCGGAGAGTTGAGAGACGGGGAGGCACTTGAATTTCGGGTCCCCTTGCCTCCAAGTTTGAATGCCAAAGTTGTGAAGCGCCGCTTGACGTTTACGCTGGCATGGATGTCTCCAGTCAATGCTCGTCACTCTAAGTACCGAGCAGCTCGGCTATGGATTAAACCCCCCAATGAAGAATTCAATGTCACTAGGTTGAACTGTGATTGGCAGCGCGTACGGCAGGGAACTGTTCAGCACGAAATTCTCGAGGGAGAAAGTGCGATTGCATTCACTGATGGATCTGACCTTGTCTTTAAAGTCAATTGTGCAGAAGATGGTGGTCGGCTACTAACCACTGTTCCGTTTGCTTTGGCTGTGACCCTTGAGGTCGGGGAAGGAGTCGATGTGCCTATCTACCAAGAAGTGCAAGCTCGAGTTAGGACGAGAGTCGAAATTGCGGGTTGAATTTAACGGAAATTACGACCTGTTTTCAATTTGATTGAGACTGGTCCGTTGTCTTGAAAAAAGGATCTATATGCCTAGTGGATTACCAAGCGCGCAGGCATTATTGGAAGACAAGTCCGTCGAATTTTTCTCAATTGATACGGATGTCATCCAAGGCTTAGGATTTAAATTTTCTGAGGGTGCATTGCGTGCTTTACCATGGCAGAGACCATCTTGGTTGACTATTCAGCAAACTGAGATTGTGGAGCGTGAAGTCCATGCGCATCGCATGGATCCAGTCACTAGAGCAACCAAAGAGTTGCATTCAACGATTGCAAACTTGCAGCGACTCTCGGGGTTAAATTTTTCACCTGTCATCGCTCAAGTCGATACTCTTGCCCCTGAGGTCGTTGCCTCCCGAAATTTCTCAACTGAGTTCAAGGCATTTGTGGCAAGCTTGGGCGGAGGTGTCCTGCCGATAGGTGGGCCAGATTTGGCGCGGCAGCTGTTTGACCGATATTTCGAAGAATTGGCACCATTTGAAGCTAGAAAAAAGTCCGAATTCCCTGATGCTGCTGCGCTATTGACGTTGGAAAACCATGCCAAAGCAATCCAAAAGCAAGGCATAGTGATCTCGAAAGATGGTGGCTGGGCGGATTTTGCCAAGGGCAGCGATTGGCTCTACTGTGTGAAATCTTTGGATGAATTTGCCGCGTTGTTCAAGTCCACCAACCCGGTGGCTGCAGGCGTTACTGCGAAAGTCAGTGCAGAGCTAGCAAACCCAGCTAGCAGTCTTTCTACATTAATACAGACCGCTGTCGAAAACCATGTTGATGGCGCGTATTGGAATGCAGATGATGTCTGGACCGGTTTCTGCCATCGTGTTGAGGCGAATGTTGATCAAGCACATTACCTCGGTCATTCAGTAGATTTGACTGAAGTTGGGACATGGTTGGTGGAACATGACCCTACCATTTGCATCATCGAGGTCAAGGCGGCAATTCAGGTTTCGGTGGATGTAAATGTTGAGTTCTTTATATACGACACCATCGATCATGAAGAGCTTAATTTTGGCTCTCTGGAGGTTTCGCGTGACCACGAATTTCAAGTGGATCTTTTCATAAGCCTTCGCGGTGATCTTGAGCATGCGCCTGTTGATGATCTAGATCCATCAATCGAACTCGCTGGCGGCGAGTATGACGTTGAGGTCGGAGAAGTTGAGCCTGACTTTGATCAGTAGAGCCAAGACTGCGTGGTCAAAGCTAAACTGCCCCCGTGTGCACGAATTTCACGCCAACCAAACGCGCTCAGTGGGTCAAGGACAAGCTGGGGTTGAACCTGCCTTCAGACTTTCCGGATGACTCCTACCCGGGGTTTGCTGCTCCGGTGGTCGTGAAGAGCCACCAGACTGGGCGTGTTGCTTGCGGCTTGGCCAAATTCGGCCTCATTCCCTCATGGGCCAAGGACGACAAGATCAGCCGCCACACTTACAACGCCAGGAGCGAGACGGCGGCGGAAAAGCCCAGTTACCGCACTGCATGGCGCCATCGCCAATACGGCCTGGTGCTGGTCGACAACTTCTATGAACCCAGCTACGAATCGGGCAGGGCGGTGCGCTGGAAGATTGAGCTGGCCTCGGGTGACCCATTCGGTATCGCCTGCCTATGGGACCGCTGGACCGACCCAGCCTCGGGCGAGTTGGTGGTCAGCTTCTCCATGCTCACCGTGAATGCTGACGAGCACCCGGTGATGAAGCAGTTTCACAAGCCTGGAGATGAAAAGCGCACGCCGGTGATCATTGCCCCAGAGCTGCATGACACCTGGCTCAGTGCAGACCCTGCCAAGGCTGCTGAACTGATGACCTGGTCGCACATGCCCGAGCTCAGGGCGATGGCTGCGCCGAGGACCTGAGGACCTTCGTGTACTTGAAATGCTGGACAAATATACAGTATATTTGTCTGCATGAAATCCGCAGTACTTTCCACTCCGCAACCCGTACTCGTGACCGACAAGAAGGTCTGGCTAGAGGTGTGCGGCTGGAAGGTGCCTGCAGGCTTTGCCTCCCCTGCAGGTGATCACACGCGCAAGCGCATCGATCTCAATGACCATCTGATCCGCAACGCGGATGCCACGTACGTTCACCGGGTCAAAGGTGACTCGATGATCGACATTGGCATCTACGAGGGGGACTCCTTGCTTATCGACCGCTCCATTGAGCCCAAGCACGGTGACATCGTGCTGGCGGTCCTGAACAATGAGTTCACACTCAAACGGCTGTTCCGAAAGGGCGGCGTCAACAAACTTGTCCCAGAAAACCAGCGCTACCCCACCATCGTGGTCAAGCCGGAAGAAGAGTTTTCTGTCTGGGGTGTGGTGACTTACAACCTGCACAAGCTGTATTGAGATCATGACGCAGGCTGACGCTTCACCGCTGCCGCACCAGATTGACCCAGACTCGCTGGCGGCCTTGCCGCGCACATCAGGCGTGTACATCTTCAAGGGCGAAGGCACGCTGCCCCTCTACATCGGCAAGAGCGTGGACATACGTAGCCGGGTACTTGCGCACCTTCGGGCCGAAGACGAGACCGAGATGATTGCCCAGTCCCGGCGGGTGGACTACATCGAGACGGCAGGGGAGATCGGCGCACTGCTGCTGGAAGCCCGTCTGATCAAACAGCAAAGCCCCTTGTTCAACATCAGGCTGCGCCGCCTTCGCAACCTGTGCTCGATCCGCCTCGCGGAACAAGACGGCGTTGTCACCCCAGAAATCCTCTCTGGCAAAGCGGTGGCCGTTGGGCAGGCCGATGACTTGTATGGCCTGTTCAGCTCGGTGCATTCGGCCCAGAGTAAGTTGCGGGAGCTGGCCGATCAGCACCGACTGTGTCTCGGTTTACTGGGGCTGGAGAAGATCGGCAAGCGGGGCTGCTTTGGCCTTCAAGTCAAAACCTGTCTGGGCGCCTGTGTGGGTGCGGAAGACCGTCGGGAGCACGACCAACGGATGTTCTCAGCACTGGTGGACATGAAAGTGCAAGCGTGGCCGTTCCCTGGTGCCGTCGATCTGGTCGAGCAAAGCGGTGACTGGGTCCAGCGTCACCGCATCCAGGACTGGCGCTACATGGGCACCTGGTGCTCCAGAGCCAACGAACTCAGCACGCACGAGCAGCACGGGTTTGATCTGGACACGTACAAGATCCTCGTCAAGCCAATCATGATGGGGACCGTCACGGTCGAGTTGGTATGACCCAGCAACTGGCCCTGGTCGACTGCAACAACTTCTACGTCTCCTGCGAACGGGTCTTTCGGCCTGACCTGACGCGGGTGCCGATGGTGGTGCTCTCGAATAATGACGGTTGCGCGGTGTCCCGGTCCAACGAAGCCAAGGCACTCGGCATCCGAATGGGCCAGCCATGGTTCGAGTGCAAGGCACTGGCCGAAGAGCACGGCGTCCTAGCCTTCAGCAGTAACTACGCGCTGTATGCCGACATGTCGAATCGGGTCATGAGCATCCTGAGCCAGTTTTCTCCACGGCACGAGATTTACTCGATCGACGAGTGCTTCGTGGACCTCACGGGCATTCGTAAGCTGCGGGATGTGA
>JACCDX010383420.1_pt1 | contig 21738 bp, 21 predicted proteins | sample 7449681 | NCBI WGS metagenome assembly JACCDX01 (sample SAMN15323450, study PRJNA562643) | freshwater metagenome | isolation source: river surface water | place: USA:Blue River Watershed | collected 2017-08-18
GGTCGTTATGTTCTTACATTATTTGAAGAGCATAGTGCAGAAGAGCTACCTTATTTCTTAGATTTGATGACACATTTGGCTGAGCGTGGGGTTCCTTGTCCACATCCAGTACGTCGCTTGGATGGCCAGCAATTAGACATGTTAAATGGCAAGCCTGCTGCTTTGGTGAGTTGCTTGCGTGGCAAAGATATTAATCAAGCAACCCCATCACACTGCGCTGAAGTTGGGCGGGTTTTAGCTGAGATGCATATTGCTGGATTAGATTTTTTTGGTAAAAACCATGATTCTCGTGATGTTGTTTGGCGAACAGCGGTAGCAAATAAAGTGACTCCATTCTTGAATGAGGATAATCAGGCAGTACTTAACCAAACGATGGCTAAGCAAGCACAGCTTAATATTGAGCATTTGCCACAAGGTGTGATTCACGCAGATTTGTTTAAAGATAATGTGTTGTTTGATGGCGACAAAGTTGGCGGCGTCATCGATTTCTATTACGCCTGCAAAGGTGTTTTGCTTTATGACCTTGCTATTGCTGTTAACGATTGGTGTGTCGACGAAGTTGGTGCATTAGATCCAGCTCGAGTCAATGCAATGTTGCAGGCTTATCATATAGTCAGGCCGCTTACTCAAGCTGAAGCAAATGTATGGGGTGATATGTTGCAAATTGCAGCTTTGCGATTTTGGTTGTCACGTTTGAACGATTACCATTTCCCGCAGTCTGGTGAATTAACCCATGCAAAAGATCCTCTGCACTTTGAGAGAATCTTAAAATGGAGCATTAAGCATCAAGTTGAAATTGCACAGATGTTGGTTCCCGTTTAATAATTAGAATTAAATTTACAGAGATTAAAATGAATAAAGATCAATTACACGTGCATCAAGTAAAAGCTAGCCATGGATGGGCTTGGATTGCAAAAGGCTTTGCTTTATTTAGAATGAATCCTGTTATGTGGATTTTGATGTTTGCGATTTATTTATTGATTGCGATGGTGCTTTCTTATATCAATTTGGTTGGGCCACTGGTTTTGAATTTATTGGCTCCGGTATTTGTTGGTGGTTTTATGTTCGGTTGTCGTGCTTTGGATAACGGTGAGCAATTAGAATTGAATCATTTGTTTGCTGGTTTTAAACAACATACTGGACAATTGATTACTGTCGGCGGTATTTACATGACCGGTATTTTGCTTGTCATGAGTGTGATGTTCTTTAGTATTGGCCCTGACGCAATGCATGCATTAACTTCTGGTCACGAGCTTACTTCACAACAAGCCGAAGCGATTTTAGGTCATGGATTTTATAAAACGCTATTAATAGGCTTGCTTTTGATTGTGCCTTTGGTGATGTCTTACTGGTTTGCCCCAACACTTATTATTTTTAATGAGCTTACTGCTGCGCAAGCAATGCGCCAAAGCTTTTTAGCTTGTGTAGAAAACATCTTGCCATTTATGGTGTATGGCTTAATTACGATGGTGTTGTTGATGCTTGCAATTATCCCATTGGGCTTGGGCTTATTGCTGATGATTCCTGTCATGACCGCTTCTATTTATACTAGCTATAGCGATATTTTTGAGGATACTCCAGTCAAATCTGACTAATAAATTCTAGGGTAGGGTGTTGTAGTTATAAATCCAAACTCGATGCCCACCTTGTCCACCTCGCCCTTGGCTTGTTACCGCTAAAATATTTTCATCTACATCTAAGCCTACTGGAAAAGCAGGAGCCGGTATGGTTTTCATTCCAGTAAAGTCTAAGTTTGAGATCGCCACTTTTTGTGAATGATTGAGTGCAGCAAAAATATGATTCTTAAATATTTTTATTGTCCTTGCTCCCTCACCAAACTTTTTCGCTTCAATTAATGGTTCGAATTTATCGTCTTTTGCGGCACGTTCTAAATCACTAATTAATATTCGTCCAACCGTGCCAGATGCGTTTGCACTAAAGTATAGCCAATCTTCATAGACTTGGAGATGGCGTGGAGTTGCAGGCGTTTTTCGCAAGCCACGCAGAACTTTCATTGTGTTGGTATCAATGAGCCAAATGCCACCACCGCTACCCATTTGAGCAACAGCTAACAAATTGGAGTGGGGGATAAAGGCGGTGCCGCGTAAGCACATGCCGCAAGCATTGTCCCGATTAGATCCTGGTTCTGCGTAGACTTTTGGGCCTAAAGCGATAGTGCTTATAAGATAGGTATTTGTAACATCGCTAATGTCATAAAGCTCAACTTTATTTTCACCCCATAGTGTTACCGACAATAAAGTGCTCTCTGCATTAGCTGTAATAAATTTAGGAATATTGCCGGTAGGAAATGCACGCACAATTTGGTCTGTGTCAGTATCAATAAGAGCAAAGCCAGAATTGTTCATTGCATTTGCATCATCACTCCAACGATAGTAAGTCACCCAGTAATATCGGCCATCATGTGTAAACCAGCCCTCAACAGGTTTTCCAAAAAATCGTGACCCAGCTTTTAAGCTGCTGTGATCACTAAAGCTATGGTCTATGGTTTTAAGCTTTTCAAACGTTTTATTTGAATAGACAAGCGTTTTTCCTGCTTCCAAGGCATTGATATACATCTTATTTTTGTGAGGATGGATGTTGACTGATTTTGGCGAAATCATTTCCTCATCCTGGTGTTTTGCGCTAAATGGGCTGATCTCGATATAGTTCTTTTGATTGTGACTATTATTATCGATCATTGCCATTGATGTTTCTGCGAGAACGAGGTTTGGCAAGCTCCAAAATAAAAACGGTAACAATCCCAAACTTAATTTTTTATAGGCTATTTTCATTATTTTGCTTTGACTTGCTTAACTTTAGTTTTTGGCGAAGATTTACTCGTTTTGCCTTTGGCAGCAGATGCTTTTACAGCGCTCGATTTTTTAGGTCTGCTTACTTTTGTCGCATTCCTTTTTGTCCCTTTAGCATTTTTTCCTTTAATAGTTTTTTCGCTAGATTTGGATTTTTCATTAGTCTGTTTAACAGTCGCTTTTTTGCCTTTTAGTTTCTTGGTTTTTTTGCGTTCATTCGCTACTGGTTTTTTGCGCGCCTTCAATAGTGTTGCTTGTTTAATTAATTCATTTCTGTTTACATCTGCCTTAGGTTCAAAAGCGACAGTGAGTTGTTGGTCACTCATCAATTTTAGTTGACCAGCTTCAATGATAAAACGATTGCTCATCAACATTGAGGCCATGAGTTTGACTTCAATGTCGTCATCATTTTCACAAGTTTCGTTTGTTCTTTTGAGCTGGGTAATAAGGAATTCCCCATCAATGGTAGATTTAAATTTACCTGCAAAATAATTACATGCTCCATAGCCATAAACGCTACCGTCTTCTGAGAAAATAAAGTACGGCTTTGTTTTTTCTTCAATCGCAACTCTGTCTAGAGTAATTAATTGCCATGCTTGTTGATGAATTTGGTTGTCATCGGCATACGCTAATAAGCTCAAGTTTTGTAAGCACAAAAATAGCGTGGCGATGCCCAAGATTCGACGTAATGAAAATGTTTGATTCATTTTGATATTTATACCTTTTCTAATTTCGCATATTCCATCGCCAGCCATTTTAAACCTTCGCGCCCAAAATTAATTTGAATGCGCATATCGCTGGCGTTGCCTTCATAACTGACCACGACGCCTTGGCCGAATTTAGCATGCGAAACTGCTTGACCTATCTTCCATGGCATCGCTGATTTTTGTTCACTACTATTAGAAGCTGCGGTTGTTTGATAGTTTTGACTGCCATAATTACTCATGCTTGGTTTTTGAACTTGACGGCTATTAAGACGTTTTAACAAGCCTTCAGGAATTTCATCTAAAAAGCGTGATGCTATTCCATAGCGAATTTGTCCATGCAACATGCGGCTTTGTGCATGGCTTAGATACAATCGCTGTCTTGCACGCGTTACGGCCACATACATTAAACGGCGCTCTTCTTCTAAGCCGTTATTCTCGTACAAGCTGTTTTCGTGTGGACATAAACCTTCTTCCAGACCGCTAATAAACACTGCTTTAAATTCCAAACCTTTTGCTGCATGTACTGTCATGAGCTGTAGTGCATCTGCACCAACATCTGCTTGATGTTCACCGGCTTCTAAGCTGGCATGGGTTAAGAACTCAGTCAGTCCATTGCTGCTATCTTCGAGTGCATCACCATTGTTATTCATAAAGCTTACAGCAGCGTTAATCAGTTCATCCAAGTTGGCAATGCGGTCTTCGCCTTCCTTTTCACCTTGATAGAAATTTTTAAGGCCAGACATGGTGCTGGCAATTTCGGTCATCTCAGGTAGTGTTAAACCTTTTGCATCTTCTTGCATTTGCTTAATGAGTGCGACAAAGCCTTCTATGCCTTTACCTGGGCGACCATTGCCGACTTTATTGACTGCCGCTTGCCATAGACTGCAATCTTGCGCTCTGGCTGATTCTTGCAGTTGCTCTAAGCTACGCGCCCCTATGCCGCGTGTAGGGAAGTTAATCACACGAAGGAGCGCTACGTCATCTTCAGGATTGCTGACGAGTCTTAAATAAGCCATGGCATGTTTAATTTCAGCACGCTCAAAGAAGCGCAAGCCTCCGTAAACGCGATATGGGATATTGTTTGAAAATAAAGCGTGCTCAATCACACGAGATTGGGCGTTAGAGCGATATAAGAGGGCGATGTCGTTGAGTGCCAAGCCATCGCTATGTAGCATTTTGACTTCATCAACGATAAAGCTTGCTTCATCAATATCGTTATAAGCTTGGTAAACACGCACTGGCTCGCCAGCACCTGCAGCCGTCCACAAGTTCTTACCAAGTCGATTGTTATTGTTTGAAATAATGGCATTTGCCGCATCCAAGATATTGCTGTGTGAACGATAGTTCTGTTCTAGTTTGACGATATTTTGGACTTTAAAATCCACCTCAAAATCTCGCATATTACCGACACGTGCGCCACGGAAAGCATAGATAGACTGATCATCATCACCCACAGCAAAAATACAGTTGTTGGGCTCTTCTTTAGCCATCCCTGCAAATAGTTTTAACCACATGTATTGCAGTTTATTAGTATCTTGAAACTCATCAACCAAGATGTATTTAAAACGTTCTTGATAATGTTGGCGGATATTTTTATCGCGGCTTAGTAACTCATAGCAGCGTAATAGCAGCTCAGCAAAATCAACCACACCTTCACGTTGACATTGTTTGTCGTATTCCTCAAAAATCTCACGCATGCGCTGTGAGTGCGGGTCGTAAGCATCTACAGTATGGGCGCGCAAACCTTCTTCTTTGCAACTATTGATGTAGCCCATGACTTGCTTAGGTGGGAATTTCTCATCATCGACATTCATGACTTTCATCAATCTTTTAATCGATGAAAGCTGATCGGCACTATCTAGAATCTGGAAAGTTGCAGGTAGCAAGGCTTCACGATGGTGTGCTCGTAATAAGCGATTACAGAGGCCATGGAAGGTGCCTACCCACATGCCACGCGTGTTGATTGGTAACATAGCGGTGAGACGCGTCAACATCTCTTTGGCTGCTTTATTGGTAAAGGTTACGGCCAATAAGCCTGTTGGAGACACTTGCCCTGTTTGAATCAGCCAAGCAATTCGTGTGGTCAGTACGCGCGTTTTACCACTGCCTGCGCCAGCCAAAATGAGGGCGGATTGATGCGGCAAAGTTACCGCTTCCAATTGCTTTTCATTAAGACCCGTCAGAAGAGAATCTTGAACTGGATTACTTGAATTTATCATCGTGAGATTATCGCAGGTCATACCCACTTCGAGAACACTTACTGCAGATTAAGTGAATAATTATTGAAAGGAAATGGTTGGGAACTTATTACATTTGCTTGCGCTCTATACACATACGATTTGCATGTGGCTTTCAGAGTTGTCATTTGCAAGTCCCACACTTTCCTCCCTAAGTGTGGAGCCTTTACAGGCTAGTTTGCCCCGACTTTAATTCCCTTAGGTCGGGGCTTTTTTTACACTTTACCTGCCAGCTCGATGGTATTGGTAAATTGGGGAAGACCCCTTAGGTCTTTCGGGCCTTTACTAACAATCCGTTCTTCAGAACGCACCACGAGATTGGCAACTAAAATGCGAAAAACCCGCCGAAGCGGGTTTTTTTATTTCAATGCTATCAAAGCAAGGATTACATCATACCACCCATGCCACCCATGCCGCCCATATCACCACCACCCATTGCTGGAGTGTCTTCTTTAGGTAATTCAGCAATCATGCAGTCTGTTGTAAGCATTAGGCCAGCCACTGAAGCTGCGTTTTGCAATGCAGAACGCGTTACTTTAGTTGGATCTAATACGCCCATTTCAACCATGTCGCCGTAAGTTTCATTAGCAGCATTGTAACCATAGTTGCCTTTGCCGCCAGCTACGTTGTTCACTACAACTGATGGCTCACAGCCAGCATTTTGAACGATTTGACGTAATGGCTCTTCAACTGCGCGCAATACAATCTTCACGCCAGCGTCTTGATCGTGGTTGTCGCCTTTTACTTTGGCAATTGCGTCACGTGCACGAATCAACGCTACGCCACCGCCAGCAACAATACCTTCTTCAACTGCTGCGCGTGTTGCGTGTAATGCATCTTCCACACGTGCTTTTTTCTCTTTCATTTCGATTTCAGTGGTTGCACCAACTTTAATCACAGCAACGCCGCCTGCTAGTTTTGCAACACGTTCTTGCAATTTCTCACGGTCGTAATCGCTTGTTGCATCTTCAGCTTGTTTCTTCACTTGGTCGATACGTGCTTTGATATTGTCTTCATTGCCAGAACCGTCGATGATGATGGTGTTTTCTTTACCTACTTCGATACGTTTAGCTTGGCCTAGGTCTTCTAACTTGATATTTTCAAGTTTCAACCCTAATTCTTCAGCAATCACAGTACCACCAGTCAAGATAGCGATGTCTTCCAACATTGCTTTACGACGGTCACCGAAACCAGGTGCTTTAACAGCACAAGTTTTTAAGATGCCACGGATGTTATTTACAACCAATGTTGCTAATGCTTCACCGTCGATATCTTCAGCGATGATTAACAATGGACGACCTGCTTTTGCTACTTGCTCAAGCGCTGGTAGCAAATCACGGATGTTAGAGATTTTTTTGTCATATAAAAGCACGAATGGATTGTCCATTAATGCGATTTGACGTTCTTGGTTGTTGATGAAGTATGGAGATAAGTAACCACGGTCGAATTGCATACCTTCAACGACGTCTAGTTCATTTTGTAAGCCTGAACCATCTTCAACAGTAATCACGCCTTCTTTCCCTACTTTGTCCATTGCATCTGCAATGATTTGGCCAACTGAAGAATCTGAGTTAGCTGAGATAGAGCCAACTTGAGCGATTTCTTTGCTAGTTGTACATGGTTTAGATTGTGATTTTAAATCAGCAACAGCAGCTTCAACTGCTTTATCGATACCACGTTTGAGATCCATTGGGTTCATGCCTGCAGCAACAGATTTCATGCCTTCACGGATAATTGCTTGCGCCAATACTGTTGCAGTTGTTGTGCCATCACCAGCGATGTCGTTAGTTTTGCTTGCAACTTCTTTAACTAATTGTGCGCCCATGTTTTCGAATTTGTCTTTTAATTCGATCTCTTTAGCAACAGACACACCATCTTTAGTGATGGTTGGAGAGCCATATGAACGCTCTAGAACTACGTTACGGCCTTTAGGGCCCAAAGTAACGCGCACAGCGTTAGCTAAAATATTTACACCAGTTACCATTTTTTGGCGAACGTCATCACCAAATCTTACGTCTTTAGCAGCCATCTTAAATCTCCTAAATTACTTATTTAATTACTTAAAATTACGCTTAAAAAAGGCGGGCAATTAAGCCTCAATCACGCCCATTAAGTCTGATTCAGTCATTACTAATAATTCATTGCCGTCAACTTTTACAGTTTGACCAGCATATTTGCCGAACAACACTTTGTCGCCCACTTTAACGTCAAGTGCAATCACTTTGCCGTTTTCATCTTTTTTACCTGGACCAACAGCAACAACTTCACCTTGGTCTGGTTTTTCCGTTGCTGTATCAGGAATCACAATGCCTGATGCCGTAGTACGAACTTCTTCTAAACGTTTAACAATAACGCGATCGTGTAAAGGACGAATCTTCATGAATTGCTCCTTAAAAATAAATCTAAATAAAAACAAAAAATCTGTGGGGCTAATTTTAGCACTCATACCCCAGGAGTGCTAGTTATGGGGGTCTTGTTTTAGCTTTTCAAGTGCTTAACTCAAAATTTTTATCAATTATTTTCAGAATAAATGTGAGACATTAAGCGATAATGTAGATTAAGACTTAGTGGTGCGGAGATTTTAGGCGTGACGGAAACACTAGAAAACAATAATGCGAAACCTGCGGTTATACAGCAACTTAATCTTGCTTATGATGCAGATCAGGACAGATTGTTACTTAAAGTTGGTTTGACAGATAACTCAGAGTTGGCGATTTGGCTGACACGTCGTATTGCTAAATCGATTTGGACGTGGCTACATGGAACACATGTGGCAGAAGAACCAGCATTGCAAGTTTTTACCATGAATGCTCAAGGTGGGCTTGATAATCTTTCACCGCAGTTAATGACGCCACAGCAAGTAAATGCTGAGAGTTTAATTAATAGTGCTACGCCTAATATCGATTTTAAATCTCAATATCAAGACAATCGCACGCCAATGTTAGATGCTCCTTTGTTGGCCGTTAATTGTGAGATTGTTGAAGATACGCAAACACAATTCGTGTTGGATTTAAGTGCTAGAGATGGTAAGCGTGCTCGCGTGGCTTTAAGTATGGAGTTAAAAATTGCTTTCGCTAATATGTTGCAATTAGCGACAAAAGAAGCTGGTTGGGATATTAGTTTGCAAGGTCGTCATGTCATGGCGCCACAAGTGAATTCTCAGCATATCGTGCATTAATTTGAAAAAATATTTTGAATAAAAATCAGGATTTATTAAAACGTAGTCTTCAATCTGTGTGGCATCCATGCACACAGATGAAAGCCCATGAGCATTTGCCTTTGCTACCTATTTCGTGTGCCGAAGGAGTTTGGCTCGAAGATTTTGATGGCCGAAAATATCTTGATGGCGTAAGTTCTTGGTGGGTCAATTTATTTGGGCACAATGAGCCTAGAATCAAAGCGGCTATAAGCCGTCAACTCGATCAATTAGAGCATGTGATGTTGGCAGGCTTTACTCATGAGCCTGTGGTGCAGCTCTCTGAAAAATTAGGACAATTGACAGGTTTGGGACATTGTTTTTATGCATCGGATGGCGCTTCTGCGACTGAGATTGCTTTGAAAATGAGTTTCCATTATTGGCAAAATTCAGACCTTCCTAATAAAACTAAATTCCTGAGTTTGCAAAACAGTTATCACGGTGAAACCATCGGTGCGCTTGCGGTGACTGACGTGGCTATTTTTAAAGATACTTATGCGCCATTATTGCAGCAAAGTATGCAAATGCCATCGCCCGATGCACGCTTAGCTGATGCCGATGAAACTGCTGAGGCTTACGCCTTGCGCTGTGCAGAGTTCGTTGAAAAATACTTATCGCACCATCACGCTGAAATTGCTGCGTTTATCGTTGAGCCACTTATACAGTGTGCTGGTGGTATGGGTATGTATTCCCCAGTTTATTTAAAACGGGTTCGTGAGATTTGCTCAAAATATCAAGTACATTTAATTGCAGACGAAATTGCGGTTGGCTTCGGCCGTGCTGGCACCATGTTCGCTTGCGAGCAAGCTGAGATTCAGCCGGATTTTATTTGTCTTTCTAAAGGTATCACCGGTGGGTATTTACCGCTTTCTGTCACGCTAACCACAGATGAGATTTACCAAGCTTTTTATGATGATAGTGTGGCGCGAGGCTTTTTACATTCGCATAGCTATACTGGTAATGCTCTAGCTTGTAGTGCGGCATTAGCGACCTTGGAGATTTTTGAGCAAGACCAAGTCTTGATGAAAAATCAAAAAACGCAGGCTTACCTCGATGCCCAGTTGGCTACGTGGGGTGATATGCCGATTAAGCATTTACGTCATCAAGGTATGATTTGGGCGTTTGATGTCATCACAAGCTCATCTAAATTCCAGCAAGACTTTTATCAGCAAGCGCTTTCACAAGGTTTGTTATTAAGGCCGATTGGCAATACCGTTTATTTCATGCCCCCTTATGTAATTAATGAGTCTGAAATTGACTTTATGTTGAGTACTACTAAATCTTTGGTACTGGCATGCGCTTAATTCCATTTCTTTTATTGCTGTGTGCTTCTGCAGCCCATGCGCAATTACCCGAAACTGTTTTGACTGTATTAAAAGCAGAAAACGTTGCACCTGAAAATCTCAGTGTTTTTGTTCAGCGTATCGATGAAACTCAGCCTTTATTAAGTCATCAAGCAGCGGTCTCACGCAATCCTGCATCAGTCATGAAGTTGCTAACGAGTTATGCAGCATTAGAATTGCTTGGCCCCTCATATCGTTGGAAAACTCAGTTTTATGGATTGAGCTATCCAAAACAAGGCGTGCTGGACGGTGGCTTATGGATTAAAGGTTCTGGTGATCCAACAATGAATACTGCTGCTTTGAATGAAGTAGCAAGTGAGCTTAAGCAAAAGTACAACCTTAATGAAATTTGTTGTGATGTCGTCTTGGATCAAACGGCTTATGCAAAACAAAGTTTTGATGCGGCCGCTTTTGATGCTAAGCCTTATCGTGCTTATAACGCACCTGCCGAAGCTATCATGTTGAATCAGCAAGCCGTTCGTCTCCAGTTTTCACCGAGTGCCAAAGGACTAGTAACAGTGGTTTATCCGCAATGGAAAACATTGATTAAAAATATCGATGTGAAACTCACTGATGCTGATTGTGGTGATTGGAAAAATGCACTCAAGATTAAACGTGAAGGTCAGACCTTAACTGTGCAGGGTAGCTTTCCTAAAAGTTGCGGCGATAAATATATCGATATTAACTGGTTAGATGGTGGTGATTATTTTGGTAATGTTTTAGCCAGTGTTTGGGAAGACGTTGGCGGTCGTTGGCTTAAAAAATCGGCATTGACCATTAAAGCAGCAAGTGTTCCGCAGAACGCAGTTTTGTTGACTGAGCACGTTTCAGAAACTTTAGCCGAAGCAATGCGTGAAATGAATAAAAGTAGCAATAATGTGATTGCTCGCTCTATTTACTTAAGTTTGAGTCGAGCAGGTGACGAAACTCAAATCGCTACGACAGCTAAAAGTGAACAAGTCCTTAAAGCCTGGTTAAAAAATAAAGGTTTAATTTTCCCTGAATTGGTTTTAGAAAATGGCGCAGGTTTATCTAGAGTTGAGCGCATTAGTGCTGAACATTTAGGTGCTTTATTGGTGAGTGCTTATCACAGCCCTGTGATGCCTGAGTTGATGGCATCTTTACCCATCTATGGTGTGGATGGAACATTGAAATCCAGAAAAGATAGTCCGCTTTATGGGCGAGCACATTTAAAGACGGGCTCTTTAGATGGTGTACGCACAATCGCTGGTTATGTGCTCGATGCAAAAGGTCGTCGTTGGGTCATGGTGGTTTTGGCGAATGGTGAAAATGCCGGCGCAACTAAACCAGCGCAAGATGCTTTATTGAGTTGGATTGACCAGCAAAAATAATTGGTAAAATTAAATTCTCGGGTATCATCGACAGCTTATTGAATGAAGGATGCAATATGAAAAAAATAACGATATTAGCAAGTGCATTGTTAGTCGCAATGCTTGCAATCAGCGGTTGTAAAGCCGATTCAAAATCATCAACGAAGGAAAATGCTATGACACAAAATGTAACTGATCTGATCAAAAAAGATACTTTAGTTGGCGAAGGACGTGAAGCTGAACCTGGTTTTAATGTGACTGTGCATTACACAGGTTGGTTATATGACCCAAGTAAATCTGACGGTAAAGGTACTAAATTTGATAGTTCGGTTGATCGTCATGAGCCATTTGTTTTCTTCTTGGGAGCTGGCCAAGTTATTCAAGGCTGGGATCAAGGCTTTGAAGGGATGAAGGTTGGTGGTAAACGTACTTTGATTATTCCACCGCACATGGGTTACGGTGCTTATGGTGCAGGTGGTGTGATTCCTCCAAATGCTACTTTGATTTTTGATGTTGAGTTATTAGGCATTAAATAATTTAAATCCTCTTAAACAATAAAGGCAATGCAATGAAAGCAAGAGTGAAGTGGGTTGAAGATGTCTGTTTTATGGGCGAAACCGAAAGCGGCCATGCGGTTATTATTGATGCCTCACCAGAAGTGGGTGGTCGTAATTTAGGCATGCGTCCAATGGAAATGTTGCTTGTTGGAATGGGCGGCTGTTCTTCAATTGATGTGGTGACGATTCTTAAAAAATCACGTCAACCTATTACTGATTGTGTTGCAGAAATTACTGCTGAACGTGCAGACGAAATCCCTAAAGTGTTTACGAAAATTCACGTACATTTCGTTGTAACTGGTAAGGGATTGAATCCTGTGCAGGTTGAACGTGCAGTGAATTTATCTGCTGAGAAATATTGTTCAGCTTCTATTATGTTAGGAAAAGCTGCGCAGATGAGCCACGATTTTGAAATCGTGGAGTCAGAGGTCTAGTTAAGAGTGCGTGATTGAGACAGTAAGTACTTCACCTGTTTCAATCACATTCAATAACCTGTCAATATTAGGGTGTTTGCCAGGGTTCTCTTCAGCGTCAGCTGTGTGTTCGGCGTAAATTTTTAAGCCATCTTTTGCGGCATCTTTAGTGATGCTGCCCCATTTTTTAAACAAGTGATTAAATACTCTTACAGAGCCTTGGCTGCCTGGCTTGTTTTCTATCAAACCAACCACTTCGCCAGCAGGGTTCATTAATTCGATTTTTTGAATTTGGTCTGTAGTTTCAAGTTCTGCTAAAAAATCACTAAATTTTTTCATGGGTTTTATGTATCTATAAATGATAGGTGATTTTTGTCATGACTTTAGACATGCTTTGCATGGCTGCTTTAATAGGCGTAGGTAATTCAGCTGCGCCGAGATGAACAGCAGTTTTCGCGTGCTCTGCTTCGTCAATTTTCATTTGTTCTAAGATTGCTCGGCTTTTCGCGTCATTGCTTGGCAGTGTTTCTAAATGATGGTTGAGATGCTTGCCTACTTGACGCTCAGTTTCTGCCAGAAAACCTAAATTCCATTTATCACCTAATGCGCCAGCAATAGCACCTAAAGTAAATGAACTGGCGTACCAGATTGGATTTAAAAAGCTGGCGTGGCTACCTAATTCTTGTATGCGTTTTTCACACCAAGCTAGATGTTCAGTTTCTTCTTTTGAAGCTTGCTCTAGAGCTTTGACCGTTTCTGGATTTTTGGCCGTAAGTGCCTGCCCATTGTACAAGGCTTGCGCACATACTTCCCCGCAATGATTAATTCGCATTAAAGAAGCAGCGTGACGTTTCTCTTCGCTAGTTAAATCTTCTTTAGCTTGGTTGATGTGTTGATCTGGATGAGGCCTAACGCTGTGCGCATTTGCGGTCAGCGTTTTAAGGCCTTTATCAAATTCAACAATTAATCGATCAAGCATCTTGGTATCTTATTTCTTACCTGATTGAATGATATCCATGCCTTTGAGTAAGTTAATCGCTTGCATGAATTGGAAGTCAGATTTAGTGCCTGCTTCTATTGGTTTGAACTCGACATGTTTTTCTTTGCTTTCTTCTTTAGGTGATGCAGGTTTCGCAGCCTCAGTTTTTGCTGGCGCTTCTGCTTCTTTAGGATTTGAAAGATGGCGACTCAAATCAGCTTCACGCAGATTTAGACCTGCGTCAGAAGGATTTGCTGGATCTTCAACAATAATGTCTGGCACGATGCCTTTGGCTTGAATTGAACGGCCATTAGGCGTGAAATAACGTGCAGTAGTTAATTTGATTGCTGTGCCATTATTCATTGGCAAGATCGTTTGCACAGAGCCTTTACCAAAGCTTTGTGTGCCCATAATCACTGCGCGTTTGTGATCTTGTAATGCACCTGCAACAATTTCAGACGCTGAAGCTGAACCACCGTTAACAATGACCACCATTGGAATACTCTTAATATCTGCTGGTAAATCTTTTAAGTAATCTGCGCTTTCGCCACCACGTGAGTAATTAGCTGGATTAGCAGTGAGTTGCATTTTTGCATCCGGCGTGCGGCCTTCTGTATAAACAACTAAAGCATCTTTAGGAATGAATGCACCACTTACGCCAACAGCAGCGTTTAAAAGGCCGCCTGGGTTGTTACGCAAGTCTAAAACTAAACCTTTAAATGGGCCTTTGTTTTGTTCTCTTAAAGTTTTAATCGCTTTAGCTAAGTCTTCACCAGTGTGTTCTTGGAATTGAGTAATTCTTAAGTAAGGGTAGTTAGGCTCACTTAATTTAAATTTCACACTTTGAGTTTTAATGATTGCGCGCGTTAGCGTAATGTAAAGTGGCTTGTTCTCACCTTTGCGTAAGACAGTTAATTTGATTGGTGTATTTGGTTTGCCGCGCATGATTTTAACGGCATCATTGAGTGACATGCCCTTCACCAGTTTCTCGTCCAATTGCATAATCAAATCGCCTGATTTGATGCCTGCTTTAAATGCAGGTGAATCTTCGATAGGTGAAATTACTTTAACTAATCCGTCTTCCATGCCGACTTCAATGCCAAGTCCGCCGAACTCACCTTGCGTGCCAGCTTGTAAGTCCTTGAATCCTTCAACATCTAAAAATGATGAATGTGGATCCAAGCCAGTTAGCATGCCATTAATCGCTTCGTTAATCAGTTTTTTGTCTTCAACTGATTCCACGTAGTCACTTTTGATTTTGCCGTAGACCTCAGCAAAGGTGCGCAATTCGTCGAGAGGAAGCTGAGGCTTAGTATTTTTTTCTGCAATTGCAGGGTAATTAAGACTTAAGGTAATACCCAATACAGCGCCAATGGTGATGAGGCTGATTTTTTCAAATTTTGAGCGCATGTAATAATAATTCCTTAATCGAAGTTATTCTGATGTATAAAAATATCTTGCGATATTATAGATTCGTTTATTAATTTGTAGCGGACTATTTTCGTGTTAGTTTTAGCTAATTCACAATGATTTAAATAGTAAAAACAACAAAATTATAAGGACAATATGCAAAAGACCCAGCTTGAAATTGAATATTGTACCCAGTGTCGCTGGTTGCTTCGTGCAGCTTGGCTTGCACAGGAGTTACTGACGACGTTCGATTCAGACATCACGAGTTTGACTCTAGTTCCTGGTACTGGTGGTATTTTTGAAGTACGATTGAATGGAGAAGTGATTTTTTCTCGAAAAGAGCAATCACGTTTTCCAGAATCTAAGGAATTAAAACAGTTGGTTCGCGACAGGATTGATCCGGACCGTGATTTAGGTCACAGCGACCGAACTACTTGATTGATTTTGCGGCATTAGCTTCGAGCGAAGCTAATCCTTTTGAATCTAAACGGCGAGCACCAGTGAAGCGTTTTGCCCAATATGAATCTCCCATGTCAGTCACGCTAATTGAACTACCTGCACTTGGGGAGTGAATGAAACGATTGTTGCCAATATAAATGCCTACATGCGAGATGGTGGATCTAACGGTGTTGAAAAATACCAGATCCCCAGGTTTTAGTTCGCGCTGGGTGACCGTTTGCCCTAATTGACTAATTGCACGAGCGCCATGAGGTAGGGTTAGATTGGCCGCTTGTTGAAACACATAACGTACAAAACCGCTACAATCAAAACCACTTTCAGGTGAATTGCCACCCCATTTATATTTCACGCCTGTTTGACTAAGTGCACTTAAGATAATTTCTTGTGCGGTCGCAGACCATGAATTCGTATTGCGTGTTACAGCAGCTGTTTCAACTGGCGCTTCAGTCGCAGTGTTTTCAGTTTCGTCATTTAAGCCGAACAGGCTGAAATCAACTGCAAAAGCAGTTTGGCTTAAGCTTAAAACAAGCACCAAAAATAAGTTTTTAATTTTTAACATCATAGCATTCTAAAAGACTATGACTTTAATTGCAAGTTGTAAGTACTTGAATTATTTATTGGAAGTTGATTTTCCCATTGAGGTTTGATGTGTCGTAGGCTGAATAAAGGCTTGAAAACTGCTATAGTTTTGAATCTATCAAAGCATCTGTACTGAATGAAAACTTCCCGCCGTCACCTTGAATTACTCTCCCCAGCAAAAAATGCCGACTATGGCATTGAAGCCATAAATCATGGTGCTGATGCAATTTACATCGGCGGGCCAGCTTATGGGGCGCGTGCTAAAGCTCCGAATACAGTGGCTGATATTGAACGTTTGGTAAAGCATGCCCATCGGTATCACGCTGAAGTCTTTGTGACCTTAAATACAATTTTTCATGACAATGAGCTTGAAGGTGCGCGAGAAATTGTTCAACAGCTTTATGAAATCGGCACGGATGCCTTAATTGTGCAGGATATGGGCTTATTAGAAATGGATTTGCCACCTATTCAGCTACATGCGAGCACGCAGACTGATATTCGCACTGTAGAAAAAGCACAGTTTTTAGATCAAGTAGGTTTTTCACAAATTGTGTTGGCGCGAGAATTAGATTTAAAAACCATTCAGCAAATCGCAGATGCGACTAGCTGCAATTTAGAATTTTTCGTACATGGTGCTTTGTGTGTGGCTTTTAGCGGGCAATGTTTTATTAGTCATGCCCATTCAGGCCGAAGTGCCAATCGTGGGGAGTGTTCACAAGAATGTCGATTGCCTTACCGTTTAGAAGATGCACAAGGCCGGGTCATTGGTAACGATAAGCATTATTTGTCGATGAAAGATAATGATCAAAGCTCCAACCTCAGAGCCTTGATTGATGCTGGAATTAGTTCTTTCAAAATTGAAGGCAGATATAAAGATTTGCCTTACCTTAAAAATGCGACATCGCATTATCGTCAGTTAATTGATGAGATTTTGAATGACATGCCTGAGTTCGCGAAATCCTCCTCGGGCTCATGTAGTTATACTTTTACGCCGCAGCCAGAAAAGACGTTTAATCGTAGCGCTACAGATTATTTTGTTAATGGAAGAAAAGCCGATATCGGTGCGTTTGATACTCCTAAATTTGCTGGTGAAGAAGTAGGTAAAGTTACTAAAGTTGGTAAAGACTTCTTTGAGATGACAAGTGCAGTTGAGCTACATAACGGCGATGGTTTATGTTTCTTTGATGTACATAAAGAATTGGTTGGGATGCGCATTAATACCGTTGAAGGTAATCGATTAACACCAAACGAAATGCCCGAAGATATGCGTCGTGGCATGACGCTATTTCGTAATCGTGATCATGCTTTTATGCGTTTATTGGAAAAAGATTCTGCTACTCGAAAAATTGATGTTGATTTAAATTTTCATGAAACGCCAGATGGATTTGCTTTAACCCTTACGGATGAAGATGGTTGTAGCGCAACAGCCCTCATACAGCAAGAAAAACAGCCTGCGCAAAATTTAGAAAAGGCAGAAACTAATTTACGCGAGAATCTTACTAAATTAGGCGGCACAGATTTTTCAGTGCGTGACTTGAATTTGTCTATTGCCCAAGCTTGGTTTCTACCAGCGTCTGCTGTGAATGCACTTCGTCGTGATGCAATTGAACAACTTATGCAAGTGCGGCTTGCTAGTTATCATCGTCCAGCTAAAAAAGCATCTGCAGAGCCGCCAGCAATCTACCCTGAAGATACGCTGAGTTATCTCGCGAATGTCTACAATAAAAAAGCACGCGCTTTTTACGAAAAACATGGTGTCAAAATGATTGCCGCAGCCTATGAGGCTAATGAAGAATTAGGTGAAGTGCCGTTGATGATTACTAAACATTGCTTACGATTTAGTCACGGAATGTGTCCTAAAGAAGCAAAGGGTGTGATTGGCGTGCAGGGAACAGTTACGGCTGAGCCTATGACCTTAATCAACGGCAACGATAAGTTCACACTTAAATTTGATTGCAAGCCCTGTGAAATGCATGTGATGGGTAAGATTCGCAAGCCTGTTTTGCAAATGTCCCCGCCACAGCCTTTACATTTTCATCCTAGACGATAGTCATCATAATCTAGGGTCGCTAATGAACCCCAATTTGGTAATTCCTGAGTTCTGGGCGCTGGCCATGATTTCTGCCAACACTTGATAGCGGGTATCTTTGTCAGCTCTTAGATGAATTTCCGGCTGGTTTTTTTTCTGAGCAACTTCTTTTAGTTTTTCGATGACCAAGTTTTTTTCTATAGGCTTGTCATCCCAAAAAATCTGTCCAGATTGATTAATCGAAATAGAGATGACTTCAGGCTTTTCAATAAGCAATTGACTACTGGCTTTAGGTAAATCAATTTTGACGGCGTGAGTTAATAGTGGGGCAGTAATAATAAAAATCACCAATAACACCAACATGACATCTACAAGGGGTGTGGTATTAATTTCAGACATCGGCTCCGCACTTCTTTGCTGATGAGCACCAATGTGTTTTGTGCCTATCATGTCGTTTTCTCAACCACGTGAAACGCATCTTTTTTGACTTTGCTGGCGTCCAATTTTTGCATGACTGCGCCAGTCGTTAGCAAAATATGAAGTTCTTCACAGAATTGTTCTATTTGACTGAGTAGCACACGATTGGCACGTAAGATAGCGTTATAAACAAGCACTGCAGGAATGGCGACTGCTAATCCAATTGCTGTCATAATTAGCGCCTCACCTACTGGCCCAGCTACTTTATCTAGCGTGGCTTGACCACTTTGACTGATGCTAAGAAGCGCGTGATAAATACCCCACACCGTTCCAAATAAACCAACAAACGGAGCAATGCTGCCAACTGAAGCTAGTACGCTTAAGCCACGCTCATAAGACTCAGCTTTTTCACTTATTGCACGATTGATGGCACGTGCAATAAATTCATCTTTACTACAGGATTCTTCAGATTTTTTATCGCTAAGATTTTGATAGTGCTGCGTTGCAGCAATTGCACGGTTAACAATGCCGCTCATACCTGAGGTATCAGCAATGTCCATGGCATTAGCGAGTTGTTTTGCTTGCCAAAATTGATTGGTGTAATTATTAATTTGGCGACGCTGTTTAAAAATTCTGACTGCATGCGTTATTGCAAAGTACCAGCTTAATAGAGACATCACTAAAAGTACTAATGCAACAATAATAGAAATAACTCCGCCGTTTAAAATGAAGCTTAATCCATCAAAATTCATTATTTTACTTTTCTTATTAACTGTCTAAACTGAATCTAACTGGAACAATCACTGTTCCAGCAACTGGCTGATGGTTACTTTTCGCAGGAATAAACTTCCAATTTTTAACGGCATTAAGTGCAGCTTTATCAAGCAGTTCAAAACCACTACTTTTGTCGAGCTGAACACTTTCAGCATCGCCATTTGTATTCACAACCACTTTTAATGTGAGGCGACCTTGTTCTCCGCGTCGACGTGACATCCCTGGATATTCAGGTGCAGGATTGTGTAAATAGTCTGCATTGAACCGCGGCGGTTCAAAAGTAATCTCTGGCTCTGATTTTTGCTCAGACTTCTTAGAGCTTTCCGCTGTTGCAGCATTTGCGATTTGCGTTTTTTCAGAAATAGGCTCTGTTTGTGATTGTTTAATTTCAGGCTTTTCATTGGCAAGTAAAGTAGATTTTTCTTGAGTCGCCACTGCTATTTTTTTCTCTACCTTAGGTTGCGCTTTAGTTTCAGCTGGCGCTTCATTTACTTTTGGTTTTGGAGCATTAATCAAGCTCACTAACATGGGCGTGATATCACCCGAGGCGTCAGAGTTTTGTTGATAATTTTTAGCGATGCCAATAAATGCTAAAAGGTGCAACAAGACAATTAGGGTGATAAGTGCTCGTTTGTTTTGAGGTGCGGAAACGACCTGATAACTTGCTGGCATGCTGAGTGCCATATTATGCAAAGGTACATATTCTGAGGCATGGTTGTTCACCACCAATTTCATAGTCGGTGCAAAATAATCTTTAAATACCTGATAGTGAGTTGTATTCATTTTGATCAATGCTATTAGGTTGAAATCAATGTATTAAAATTTTTTGGTGCCATTTGATAGGAATGATAACAGTTCTCATCTGCAATGTAAATGAGAATTGTTATCAATATTAAGTAGTGGGATTTAAGGTGCTGGATTCATCATCCGCAAATGCAGGTCTTCAATTTCAAGCATCACGTCTGGAGATAATTGGGTATTCCAAGCATCGATGTTTTCTTTTAGTTGCGTCATATTGGTTGCGCCAATAATGGTGCTTGTCACAAACCAACGGTGATACACAAAAGCGAGTGCCAGTTGTGTTGGGCTTAGGCCATGCGCTCGTGCAAGTTCTGCATAAGCCTTGCTCGCTGGCGTAACGTTAGGTTTTTTATAGCGCTGCGCATAACCTAAAAACATAGTCACTCGTCCAGGCGCTGCAGGGTCATCAATATATTTACCCGTTAAGTGGCCGAATGCGAGAGGAGAGTAGGCAAGTAAACTTACATTTTCTCGGTATAACACTTCTGACATACCAAATTCCATGCCGCGATTGAGCAGGTTGTAGCAGTTCTGAACTGTCGCGACACGAGGTAAATCATATTCTTTGGCAATCCGCAAAAACTCCATCAAGCCCCAAGGCTGTTCATTAGATAGCCCTACATAACGCACTTTGCCTTCTTTGATCAGTTCGGCCAATGTCTCAAGTTGGTTGTGAATAGATACCCAAGCTTTGCGTTCGCCTTCTTGATATTTGCCAGAAACATATTCATTGGCAGGGTCGAATAGATATTGCCCAAACATTGGCACATTGCGTTCAGGCCAGTGCAGTTGATAGACATCGATGTAATCGGTTTGCATACGTTTGAGCGAACCCTCAATTGCTTCACGGATGTTGGCACGATCTAAACACGGTGGGCCGCCACGTATCCAATCCATGCCACGTCTTGGGCCTGCCACTTTGCCACCTAATACAATTTTGTCGCGCTGTTGATTTTTAAGCCAATTGCCGATGATGATTTCTGTACGGGTGTAAGTTTCTGCTTTAGGCGGCACAGGATACATTTCAGCCGTATCGATAAAATTAATTCCGTTCGCCACGGCATAGTCGAGCTGATCAAAAGCTTCGGCTTGAGTGTTTTGGTCACCATAAGTCATGGTGCCTAAACACACAGCAGAAACATTTAAATGGGTATGGGCGAGCTTGCGGTATTCCATGATGACGGCCTACAAATAAAATAAATAAGATGACTTTAATTGTACCTGTTAAAAATTAAGCTGGTGCACAGGCCGACGTAATATAAAAGCATTACAATGATGCCTTTCTTGATTTGCTCATTCGAAAGTCAGTTTTGTCCGAATCTGTTTCAAAAAGCCACTCTAAACTCATCCAAGTTTTTTCTGACCAAGGCCCCTTGGCTGAAACGATTTCGGGTTATCGCATGCGTCAGCAGCAGCTGGAAATGGCATTGGCAATTGAAGCAGCGATTAAAGGCAATAAACAGTTAGTGGCCGAGGCGGGCACAGGGACGGGGAAGACCTTTGCCTATCTAATTCCCGCATTACTTTCTGGCGGCAAGGTGATTGTTTCTACAGGCACTAAGACGCTGCAAGATCAACTTTATACCCGCGATTTGCCAGCAGTGCGTGATGCACTAAAAGTGCCAGTGACGGTTGCGATGTTAAAAGGTCGTGCGAATTATGTGTGTCATTTTCATTTAGAGCGGGCGGCTAATGA
>JACCDX010529606.1_pt1 | contig 21733 bp, 10 predicted proteins | sample 7449681 | NCBI WGS metagenome assembly JACCDX01 (sample SAMN15323450, study PRJNA562643) | freshwater metagenome | isolation source: river surface water | place: USA:Blue River Watershed | collected 2017-08-18
ATTACTTGTTTATGTGGAAAAATATTGATGATGTTGCTTGTATTGTTTCCCATTTCATCACGGTACTAATTAAACTCGTTACGTTTCAATTAAATGACATTCGGGCAATCGGTGGGGCTGTTTTTAAACTCCCATTGATCATGACGTACCGGTTTAAACGCCCAACGCCCGTTTTAACGGATTCCGAGATATTGGCCAAGTCACGCCCAATTTAATGGGATTGTTTAGTCCCAATTTTTATTGGGTTAAACCTGTCAGGTAACACCAAAGCCCCGGTTTGATAACGGGGCTTTGGTGGCTAAGAAATTAGGCTTTGGGGCCGACGGCTTCGACGGCTTTTCCAACTGGTGTTGTGGCAAACTTTTTGAAATTTTCTACAAATTGTGTGGCCAATTTGGCTAATGTTGCGTCGTAGGCCGTTGCATCTGACCAGGTATTTCTGGGGTTTAAAATGCTGGCGTCAACACCTTCAATTGCCGTTGGGATTTGGAAATTAAATGTCCCAAAGGTTTCAAACTGAGCAGATTCGATTGACCCATCTAGAATTGCGTCGATGATTGCCCGGGTTGCTTTTAAACTGATTCGCTTGCCGACACCATGACCACCCCCATTCCACCCGGTGTTTACAAGGTAAGCCTCGGCGCCGTGCGCTTCCATCTTTTTACCTAAAATCTCGGCGTACATTGTGGGGTGAACCAATAAGAATGCCCGTCCAAAGCAAGCCGAAAATGTTGCCGTTGGCTCGGTTACACCCAGTTCTGTACCCGCAACTTTGGCAGTGTATCCGCTAAGGTATTGATACATGGCCTGCTCTTTGTTGAGCTTTGATACCGGTGGTAGAACGCCGTAAGCATCGCATGTCAAAAAGATGATTTTGGTGGGATGCGTGCCTCTTGATATCGGTTTAACAATATTTTCGATGTGTTCGATCGGGTAGGACACACGGGTGTTTTCGGTGAAACGGGCCGACGAGAAATCAACGCCCCCTTTTTCGGTGACATCGACGTTTTCAAGTAATGCGTTGCGGCGAATGGCCCCAAAAATTTCGGGTTCTTTTTCGGCGGTTAAATCAATGGTTTTTGCATAGCAGCCACCTTCAAAATTAAACACGCCAGACGCATCCCAACCATGTTCGTCATCGCCGATCAATTTGCGTTTTGGATCCGTCGAAAGGGTTGTTTTTCCTGTTCCGGATAATCCAAAAAACAGGGCGGTATCACCATTTTGGCCTTGATTTGCCGAGCAATGAAACGAACCGATTCCTTGAAGGGGCAAGAAATAGTTCATGATCGAAAAAATTCCTTTTTTCATTTCGCCGCCATACCAAGTGCCCGCGATCAAGGTCATTCGCTCTTGAATGTTGAAGGCTACAAAATTTTCAGACCGTAAACCCAGTTCAGCGAAATTTTTTGCTGTTGCTTTACAACTATTTAGTATGGTCCAATCGGGTTTAAATGCGTCTAGTTCGGATTGGGTGGGGCGAATAAACATATTTTTAAAAAAGTGGGCTTGCCAAGCGACCTCGGTTACCAATCGAACCGATAACCGGGTCTCGGGATTTGCACCACAAAATCCGTCAACGATGTAAAGGTCTTTACCTGACAATTGCGCGGTTGAAATATCCCGTAATTTTAACCAGTTTTCTGGCGACAAGGGTTTGTTGTCAGAGCCGTCAGATTCCCACCAGACGGACGAGTTGGTTTCGGAATCATTCACAATGTATTTGTCTTTCGGCGATCGGCCTGTAAATCGCCCTGTCCGAACGTTGACGGTGTCCATTTCAGTCAGTTGGCCGCGCTCGTAGCCACCCAATCTCGGATCAGTTTCGTGAGTAAATAGCTCGTCGTAACTGAGGTTGTGATAGATTGTCTTGGCGTTGTGTATGCCAAGATCAGCAAGATTAACCGATTGCGTTTGGGTTGCCATTTTTTATAGACTCCTTAAGGACAAAATGATTCGCCCAGTATACCTGCTTTTATCCCATTCGACGAGGCCGGCTCGACCGGGGTCACGGTTTAAATTGCGGCACGGCGAGTAGTCATGTCCAGCTGGTGAATCAGTTGACCCACTTTTTCCATTTGCTCGGTGGATCGTAAATGGTCTAGGCGCTCGCTGATCAAATGCAGGGTGAATTGGTGTTTGGATCGGGTGGCTTCGATTTGGGCGCTAGTGGATGTAATTTGGGTGTTGACCAATTGGCAATGCCTTAATATCAGACGCAATGTATCGGCACTTCGGTTTAGGCTAAGTTTGACTGCCCGTAAGTCGGCAAACAATTCGCTATTCCATTCTGCAAATGCTAAACATTTCCCGACGTGGCGGTCGAGTGTTTCTAGGGTTGAAAAAAAATCTGATCGGGTTGATTCGGCCGAAAAGTCAAACCATCGATAGGGAATCGCCGCAATTCGGGATTCTAATTCTTCAAATCGATCGGTTGATAATGCAGCGATTAATCGAGAAACCGAAATGTCCATTTCGGTACAAAATTCTAAAAAGGTTAGGTTAATATTTTCCCAATACATGACCCGTTCGCCGTCCGAATTCGGCCGAATTAAACCTAAAAATCTGGCTTCAATAAGTGCCGCCCATCGCTTAAGCGGGTTGGGTTCAAGGCGTTCACAGTACAGGTCGTATAGTGGCTCGATCGGAATTTTTTGGCTTTTGATGATTAATGTCGCATCGTCTAGCGATTGCAGGGTACTGGGTTCAAAAATCGCGTGAATCAGTTGGGTGGCGTCAACGGCATCCAACACGGAATAACCGGTGATGAGTTGATCCCACGTGGGTGCTGGCGTTAGGGTGTCGTCCGTCAGAATATGCGCGTGGTCTTTTAATTTGGTAAGGCCATCAAGCAGGGCATTTGCAACCCGGTGTTGCGCTAAGCCGGTGTTGCCAATTTCACAGGGGACCTGGATGCCTAAACGGGCCCCGATATGAGTCGCGATTTTATCCCAGTACAAATTCCGATCAAGGGTGGCATTTTTTTTGGGTCCAAAGCGAAACCATGCCACACGGTTTTCTGACAATGCATCCAACAACTTTGTACAAAAATTTCCAGATTCGCTGGCCGAGATCGGTTGATCGTTTAAACGAAATCCTGGCAAGGTATCGTCAAACACGATGGCGGCCGGGGGTCTGGGGGGATCCAGTTGCGGAATCCACAAAAATCCGTTGGCTGTAATTACAATCAGCCGATTGGGTTTTTTTGATACCTCTGAGTTGAGAAGACCCAAAAGCGGGCCATGACGTAGGTCTAACTCAAATTGTGCCCAAAATTGCAGCCACAACGGGCTAACGGCGGGGGATAACGGGTGAGTTGGCTGATCTTGGACCACGATGCATGACTCCTGGAATAATAAAAATTTGCCGACGGGTGTCCGACTGAATCCAACCTGCTGATTGAACTCGGTTTACCGATATTTCTTGGCTGTAAACGATGAATAGTGTCGTGGCCTTCCGTTGAGGTGGCAGTTGGATGCCAACCCAGTCGTGATGGTGATAATAGGGTATGGTGGCCCCATTTAGTAACACGAATTTGATCGTCAATCCAGTTAATAGCGGAAAAAAAAGCTGCTGGACTTCACCTGAAGGCGATACCGGAATTGCCAACGAGGGGTGAGGACCGTTGGTCCAGGTTGCGTGACTGATCGGCGATTGAGGGGGAATAGTCCGTTTAAATAATGCGATTGGCCCGTCGGTGGCGCTGACCATCATCGCTTGCGAATTAATGGTGGGTAACCGCTTAACCAATCCTACTGATACATCGTTGACCCATTTTTGATTGGCTGAAATGGACAAAATCCGACGACGTCCCTGAAATTGGGTTTGAATGCCATTTTGCGTGAGTATGAATCGATGAGTCGCGTCAGAGGTGGGTAAGTGGGGGACGGCGCGGATCGGATTAAGATTTATTAATTTTGGCGCGATAGTAATTGAAACGCCATGTAAAAACGCGGCATCGGTCAGGGGTTGGGTGCGTAACAGGGCGCTGATGTAGTCGGGGTATTGGGTACTGAATTTTTTGGCAAGGACACCCATAATAATGCCCCGATCGAAGGCGGATATCGGGTTGTCGAGTCGGTGTGCCATAGCCGAAACGGCCGACACGTTTTGGGGTTCAGATGCCACCAATAACGCCAATGCTGCAGGCGATAGTGCATCGATATCAAGATTGGTACGCGCATCCGTTAATTCAGTTGTTAGTGTATTTAATTCTGCCAATATTGCGCTACCCCATTGATCGGCCCTTAACTGTTGCTGCAGCTGGCGGATTTCGTAACGCTGACCCACGATCCAGTCGGGGGTTAAGAAGGTGGCATCGGATTTTGTTTTCATCGAAATATACCGAATGACCGCAGGGTGGGTGCTGGCCCAAATGACGGACGAATCTTGTTTGATCCAATCGTGAATCGTGGGGGGGGGTGTATCAGGGTTAATCAGTAGTAATTGGTATCGATCCATGATTCGGGGTAGTAAAATTGGCGCAACGTGTAATCGTCCGGACCACTCCGATTTGGCGGCGTCTTTCCAAATCAGACGGATTATATGACTGCCCACGTTCGCGCGCGCGAGAACGCGGATTGGAATGGAAATACGGTGGATTGAATCGGCACCGATCCGATGGGTTTGGGTCGCGATTTGGGTGTTGTCGCGCCAGACCGTCAAGGTGCCTTCTACGGGCGATGGTCGGTGATTTTGCAACGTGATCGGCACGTTTAGGGTGTCGTTGGGGCGGGCCAGTGTGGGTAGCACCGCCGCAAGTTTAAACGAGGGCATGATCGGCCGGGTGACCTGGGTTTGACGGGGCGGTTGGGTGTTGCTGATGACCAAGGCGTATATCACCCAGTTTCCGGTGGCCAAAACGGGGGGGACTGTTAAAGAAATTGTGGGTTGAATTGGTAAAAACCATTGTTTAACCGGAGTAAATGCCAATTCTGTTGCAAATCGCCGATATTGGGCGTGGTGTAAAAATCGGTGATCCAGTTGGGGTAACGAGGGCGAGGGTTGGTTGGAATGTCCTGCCAATATCATGACTGTCCCAACGGATCCGGGTGGGACATGAGAAAGGTTTAGGGTGGCTGAAACCGCTTGATTGGGGGTAAGTTTGGAGATGGTAACTTGAATGATTGGGTTAGCCGACGGTTTAGATGATGCAACGGCGGTTGGAACGGGGAATAGTTGGTTATACCATCTTCCCCGGGTTAGCATCGATACCGAGATTGGTCCGCTTGCGTTACGTTGTGGCCGCCAGCGCCGCTGGGTGGTGATGCGGGTGTTTACCCGAATCCACTCGGACCCGCCACCCAATGCGGGGGGGTATTCAATTAATACCCAAGACGGCGTGTTGGACCGTAGGGTTAATTGCACCATATCGCCGGGTTGATAGGAAATTTTTGCGTAGTGACATTCAACTGGTATTGAGGCGTTGCCGGTATGGGCTCGGTAGATTGGGCGGTCGACGTAAGCATCGACTTGATTAAACTGAACCGATGGGGTTGGCGTGTAATGGATAACACCGCGCTGCCGCGATGAGATCGGCCCTGATTGTGGGGGCGTGAGTTGGTGGAGGGGAACCAGTACAGGAATTCCATCTTCGGATTTGAGTTCTAAACCGGTCATGATGCGCTGGTTGCCGCTAGGGTACTGAATCCAAACGACGGGGTGCTGTATTTTGGGGCTAAGGTCGATATTGGGCAGAATGCATAGGCCGTCGTCCTGGGACCGCACAACTAAAAAGTCAGCACCTGCCAATGATGTGGGGGCATTGTTAAATTGGTCTAAACTTGCTACTCGGATAAACTGGACGTTACGTTTTTTTTGGATGGCCTTGTACACGGTTCCGGGTTGGGGGGCGCCATATCGGGCATCAAGTTGGTGGATGCGACGCTGGGAGTCTCTGTAAATCTGAGTGTTGCTGACCAAAACGGGAAAACGAACGGGATGATACGGAATGCCATTTTTTGCGGCGGAAACCTCGATGATGTAAATTCCGGTCCTGGGAAAAGACACCCAAACACGATCGCTTTTGGGGGGGTCGGGGGGGAGATTAAATGATCGGTTGGACACCGTGATCGTTTTAAATACCGGGGTGATAACGGTTTCTGACATCAGGTGCCAATCGAGATCTCGAAGGGCGTCGGTATAAGGTTTGGCTTGAAATATATGGGCAATCAAATCGGTTTTGCCACTGTCGCCGAAAGGTTGAGCATCTGTATTCCGGATGAGTTTAATTCGAATGCGATCGTAATGCCGAATTGGAAGTTGCGTTAAAATGGCAATGGGTTGAAACGGAGTGGTTTGAAACCGAGTCAGCGATATCGGGGATGCTGGTTGGGCCTGCTTTAACGCAATCACTTGGTGGCGCGACGCCGTTTTTCGTTTTGCAATATATTGCCATTGTTTGGTTTGAAAACCGGCGCTGTCTAGCGTAAATCGATACTGACCCTCCGGCAAGTTAACCAACTTCAAGGTGCCATCTTCGGATTCGTGGGCCAGTCCTGACACTGGGCCTTTATACGCCAGTGTAAATTGCCTGACGGGGGTAAGGTCGTCGGTTACGGCCCGAATTAAAATGGTCGCGGTTCCCGAGTTGGAATTTACCGACGCCATCAAATACCCGATGATAATCGCAGCTGACGTCACAATCAGATAGGCAATTCGACTTTGATTCATCCTATTTTAGTGATTGTGCGTTTGACAATTTCTTTTCGCCAACGATCAAGGTCTCGTTTAAACCCCGCCGAAAACGGTGGTTGGGGTGCGCCGATTGGGCAACGGTCGATGGCGATGCCGAGGTGGGCAGCTGCAACCCGGATATAGGCCGGAAGCGAGGGCCCGTGGGGCGCGTTATTAAGTGATTTAAATACCGACTGAGGCATGACCATTGGCACTGCGGTTGGATCGCCGATCCAAGTTCGAAAAATTGGAAATAAACCAATGGCCCGAAACACGGTTGATACCCACTCGCCGATGGTCCGTTTCGGTGGACGGCATACAATCAATTTGGATAGGTCTTTTTGTTTAAGTTTAGTAATAAACTCACGCAATGCACCCGCCGAAATTGACCCGTCGATTGGGCACCACCCCACACTGTCAGAGTATCGACCCTCGGCCATGCCCACTAAGGCCGCAAATCCCAATCCTCGGTTTTTTGAAATCACAACGGGTTTTGCACTTGGAAACCGTTTGACTAACGTACGAAATAAGTCGTTTTGACAATCCAATGTACCATTATCGACCACAACCAATTGGATAAATCTGGGATCCAGGTCTTGGGTTAATTCATCGAGGTATTGATCAATAAATTCTAAACTACCTGACGCCACAAGGGCCAATGTTACGGGTGGGGTCATTCTGATTTGGGGGCAAATACCCAAAATTTCTGGCCAATAAAGTTAAGCACCATGGACACGAACGCTGCCGAGATAAACGCGCCCAACACGTGGTGAAATCGGGCCAGAACAATGTGGTTGACGCTGACATTGATTCCGGCTGACAGGCCATACAAGACCACAAATCGCCCTGTTTCGGTAATGCTGCGTTGTTTGGCTTTAAACGTGATGTATTTGTTGTTGAAGTATGAAATCGTGGTGCCACTAAAAAAGCCAATGCCTTTGGCGATGTGCACCGGAATAACCATCGCGGATAACCGGTAGATGATGAGGTCGGTTCCGGCTGCCACGCACCCCGATGCGACAAAGGTCATAATTTGTTTGATTGACTTCTTCATGTAAACTGGACGGGTATTTTAGCAACCGGATTGAACCTTGACCAACGTAACCCCTCTGCCATTTAAAATTGATATCGTTCCAGGGATCCCTGACCAGCTGCAGCTGGCCCTTTTGGGCCTGGCCCCCATACTCGCATCTGTTGGGCCGGTTTGGGTAGCGTTGCCCGACGTTTCAGAATGGATTGAGGATGTGTTTACTGAGGCGAAACGGGCGATTTATACGCCGGGGCAGGCGGTGGATGCCCAGTTGCGGGATACTGATATTGGGTGGGTAATTGGCCGCGCGCAGCCACCGAATCGGCAATTTGATTCGATTTTGTTGCCAAAACTTCCGCCATTTAATTGGGGTAATGATCCGTTAAACGAATGGATTGATACCTATTGTGGCAAACCCAATCGATACCGAGACTGGGCGATGATGGTGTTGCCGCAGATTACAGCCAGTGGCCGTGAGTTGGTGGCGCCAACGGACGCATCACGATACTATGAGGAGCAACTTGTAACAGGAGTCGTTTTAAACCGATGGATCAACGCACGTCACAGATTGTAAAGCCAGAACTTTTGGCACCGGCGGGAAACCTGCAAAAACTTAAAATTGCTTATGCCAACGGCGCGGATGCTTGCTACGTTGGGGGCAAAGTGTTTGGACTTCGAAAATATGCGGATAATTTTACGGACGATGAATTGCGTCGGGCCGTCGATTTGGCAACCGCGTCGGGACGGTTGATTTACGTCGTGCTAAATGGATTTGCCCACGACGACGACCTGGCAGAATTAGGGCCCCATCTGGATTTTCTGGAATCCATCCAACCCCATGGATTTATTATTTCAGACTGGGGTGTTGCCGAATTGGCCAAACAGCGGACGCAGGTACCGATTCATGCGTCGACCCAAGCCAGCGTCACCAATTGGCGAGCAGCAAAGGCCTGGGTGGATTTTGGTGCCACTCGTGTTATTTTAGCCCGAGAAGTGACCATTGATGAATGCAAACGAATTTTGGCCGAAATACCAACTGAAATCGAGATATTTGTTCACGGGTCGATGTGTGCCAGTTATTCGGGAAAGTGTGTGATATCCAATTATAGTGCCGGCCGCGACTCGAACCGGGGTGGGTGCGTGCAAAGTTGCCGCCATACGTATGCGTTGCATGATGAGTCGGCGGTGGGCGCTGCACCAATTGAAACCCATATCATGAACGCAAAAGATTTAATGGGGGTTCGTCAAATTGAAGCCGCGATTCGTGCCGGAATTGCGTCCCTTAAAATTGAGGGGCGGATGAAAAGTAACCTATATGTGGCCAACGCGGTGTCGGCGTACCGAAGGGCGATCGACTACGTTGCAGGGTGTTTGAACGATCAAAAATCGCCGGAAGAGGCGGTGCTTTACGCAATTGAGCAACAGCTGCAACAGGTGTCAAATCGAACATTTTCATCGGGTGGATTGGATCACCGCCCGGCAGGCGAATCGATTCATTATACCTTTGGCGGGTATGAGAAATCGGTTGAAATACAAGCCACGGTTCGGTTGGTGGTCGGCGATCGGGTTTTGATCGAGCCTAAAATTCATTTAAATCCTGGGGTTTGCTTGACGGTTGTCAATCAACAGATCCCGATTACGATTACAGGAATTTGGGATATGAATCAGATGCCGACCGAGGTTGCACGGGCCGGTGGTTTAGCCTGGGTAACGGTATCCGGACCGGTTAAACCACTGGATATTTTGGTGCAGTCATGACGGTATTACTAGCCCACGCGGCGACGCGGCATCACGTTGAGTTGGCATTATCTGCTGGTGCGGATGGGTTGATTTTAGAACACGGGTTGCTGGCGATTCGAGCGTATGAAACGACGAGCGACGATCCCACATTTTCTATGATTCGGGAGTTGGCAGACTGGGCCCGGCGCATCAAACCCGATGTGAAACTTACATTTAATATTGATATGTTGGTGCACGATGGCCACTTTGAATTGATTGCCCGGGCGTTGGGTATGGCCCAGTTGGCGGGCGTTACCCGGTTTAGGGTTCAGGATATTGGATTGGTTTCGTTGATACGATCGTTGGTGCCCGATGCACAAGTGGTTGTTGCCCCGGAAATTGGTCATCACTCCGAGGTAGCCATGCGGTATTGGTTGAATCAGGCCGATGGCCATGCTGTGTCCAACGATGTGCCCGCGACCGTAATACAAAACCTGTCGGATGTGTCGGACCGACTGTCGATTCAAGTTCAAGGTCCCGTTTTGATTCAATATAGCACCCGACGCTATATGGCGGGCGTAATCAATTCCGATGAAAATCTGGTGCGTCGGGCGGCCGATTTAGAATATCCAACCCGCTTTTATCGGTTTTTGGATACGCCCAATGGGCATTGTATGTTTTTGTATTTTGACCGGTGTTTGTTAAAAGACACGGCACGTTTGATGGCGCTTAATCTGGGCGAATGGGTTGTGGATACCCGGGGCGAATCCGATGCTTATCTTACCCATGCGATTTCGGCATATCGAACGGTATTGGATACCGGAATTGCCCCTCCGGATGCGTTAGGCCAATTGGAATCAATATCTGGGCGACCTCAGCGCCCAGGTTTTTTTCGAGGTAACGCCACCGACCAAGACCGGGATCGCCATCTTACGGACCGCACGGTGATTGCGGTGGTCCGAGAAGTGGTGAAGCCGAATTATATTGTGTTGGAAATAAAAAAACGGGTGGACGTGCTGCCGGAATCCGTCACGATAATCACCCCCACCAAAAAGGCTGTGACCACCGCGTTGCATCGTTTGCGGGATGTGGTCACCCTTGATCCGGTGACATCGTTGGACGTGGATCAGTTGGCGGTGATGGATTGGGTGTCCGGTGGGATCGTGGCCAAGTCCATGGTGGTGTTGTAACCTCGACATGAATCAATCACCCGATGTGTTGGTCATCGGTGGGGGGATCACGGGGTGTGGCATCGCGCGTGAATTGGCCTATCGAGGCGTGTCGGTTTTAGTAATCGATAAAGGGGATTTGGGGTCGGGCACCAGTAGTGTTTCGTCCAAATTGGTACATGGTGGGATTCGCTATCTAGAGCATGGGGCGTTTCGATTGGTGGCGGACGCCTGCCGCGAACGATATTGGCTAACCCAAACGGCCCCCCATTTGGTGAGGCCGCAATCATTTGTTTTGCCGGTATATCAAGATGATTTGCGTCCAAAGTGGATGATTCGATTGGGAATAATGGCGTACGAGTGGGCATCATTGGGTTACCGAATTGGGCAAAATTATATGATTTCCGTGGCCGATGCGTTGCGTCAGGTTCCATTATTAAATCCGACCGGATTGGTGGGGGCTGCCCATTATGTGGACGGGATAATGGATGATGCGCGGTTGGTGATTGAGGTGGCGATGCACGCGGTGACACTGGGTGCAGAATTTTATCCATATACCCCGATGATCGATTGCCAGCGCCATACGAGTGGGTATCGGGTAACCGTAAAACGGTTGGACGAAACGGTTTGCGAGGTTACCCCACGGTTTGTTGTGAACGCCTCGGGACCTTGGGTGGACGGCGTTGCGAGGCAGATTACTGGGGAAGTGTCGGGGTTGCTTCGTCCCACAAAGGGGGTTCATTTGGTGACCCGTCCATTGGGTACCGATACCGGATTGTTGATGAACGGGCGCGATGGTCGGGTAATGTTTATGGTGCCGAAGCCGGGGTACTGTGTAGTGGGTACGACGGACACGCCGGTTGAGACATCAATCGACGATCGATCGGTAACCCCGCGTGAGGTTGCGTATTTAATCGAGGCCGTTCATCGGACGTTATCGATTCGGTTAGATGCATGTGATATTTATGGGGTGTTTGCTGGGTTTCGCCCGTTGGCACAGTCGAGCGCCACAACGCCTGCTGCCATTTCTCGGGACCAGTCGATTGTATCGCACGGGCCTTATGCTGCGTCAATTTTCGGTGGAAAATATACCACCTTTCGATTGATGGCCGAAGATATGGCGAAACATGTCATGGGTCGATTGGGCCGACGTTTCGATGGGTCAACCCGAAATTTATTGATTCCACCAAGTATGGCACCATCCTTAACAGAGTGGGATGCATTTACTGACTACACGATTACCCATGAATTTGCCACTCAACTTGACGATGTAATGCGGCGTCGATCGCATTTATGGTTTTCCCCGGATAACGGTAACGGTGTGTTGCCGATTGTTGCCGATACAATGGCTGGGCGGTTGGGATGGACCGCTATCGAACGGGACCGGCAGGTGTCCGCTTATCGGTTGGCGCAAGCCAAAATGCAACAAGTTATCGGATTAGGCCGTGCCGAGGCAACGGTTTAAATTCCGACTTCGTACAACCAGTTTCCGTTGTGTTTGCTAAATCGTGAGCATTCATAAAATGTCTGACGTTGACGATTTTGTTTAACCGTCACGTTAAACGCAACAATGCCGGTGTTGTCAGTGGGTTGGCCCCGTTCGGAAATTAAAATTTCCAAAGATTCCCACTCGCTCACCTCTGCGATCCAGGCTGAAATGTCGGCGGTTTCGGTTGGGCTGCAGTAATCGGGGTGTCGGGTTTGTACCAAGTACGCAACCTGATTCGTTGTAAATGCGGTATAGCGGGATCGCATCAATGCTTCGGCGGTAGGGGCTGGTTTTGCGCCAGAAATATAAACCTGACAACAGGACCGATAGGGGCGTTGGGATCCACATGGACAAGGTGGGTTACTCATATATGGGTGTCTCCTGGGTTAGCAACAAACGGTTGTTGAACGACCTGAGGGTACCATTTGCCACCCGAACCGGCCAACCGGGGTGAATCTTGGTTGCTAAACAGGCAATCAATTGGGTGGGGTAACCTTGCGTAATAAAAAAAATGGGCATCAAAAATAAACTTGATTATATTTATAAAATAAAATTAAATATTACGCATATTAAATTCGGTAACAAAAAAGCCCGTAGGTGAAGTTGGGCACGTGGCGGATAACAAAATCCGCATAAGGTGTGGGAAGTGGCATTGTAGCGTGCAATGCAGCGGTAAAAAAGGAAATAAAATGAAGCAAATGGGTAAGGTGCTGCGCGCGTGGGTAATGGGGTGTGTGATGATGGTGCTGGTTGCAGGATGTGACGTAAAAGAAAGTACAACGTACATGGTGCCGAATTGGACACCAAGTGGGCAGATTGTGGCGCACCGGTATTACATGAAAACATCAAGCAATTTGATGAGCAACAGCCATTTGGAGGCCCAGCGGTCGGAAGTGGTGTTAATGAACGCCGATGGATCTGGAGAAACGGTGTTGTTTGCGGACGATGAGAATAGTATCGGTTTATTGGTCATGTCCCCGTCTGGAAATTATTTGGCGTATATTGATTCTGAAGGAAAATTGAACTTGTTTGCCCGTGCTGGCGGGTGGCATCGGGTTTGGGATGTGAAGTTATCCGAAGATTTTTCAGATATCCGATTTAATTCGGCAGAAAATTTATTGTTGTTAAACGTTTACTACTCTCACTTTAAAGTCATTTCCGTTTCTGACCCCAGCCACATCGTTTACCAAAATATTGAAGGGCAAGGAGCGCCTGGGGTATGGGGATATGGAAATCAGGTTTTTTACTTAAATCGCAATGAGGAAAATCTAAATATCGTGGACATTGACACGATGAGTATTGCACGTCGAGAAATTTGGTTTTCTCCTGAAAACTTTGATCGGGTCAATAATACCCTGAGTAGCCATTCATACTCTGAATCCATAGGGTGGTACATGAGCCGGCTTAACCTTGACTCCCTTGAGCAAATTGTAACTACTTTTTCTTATGCACCATATGAATCGGATGATTTTATTGGAGAAGCGATTTCGCCTGACGGTAAGCGGATGGTTATGGCGTTTGACAGTGTAGAAGACGTTGGTATCTATGTATTGGATCCTGATGTGGGAAAGATCGTTCGGCTACGATGAGATGGTTTTTTTGGGTTGTCGTATGGGCGATGGTGATGCCATTGACGGTATTTGGCGGTGAGTTGTATATGGCGCCTGCTAGCGACATGTTTATTTTGCAGGCCCATGGAATCGACTCCGATCGATATACCTGGTTTCGGCCTAACCAACTGGGAGAGCCTGATTTGATAAACGGTCCAAGTGATATGTGGTTTCATTATTTGGTAAGGGATTTAAAGGTTGATTATCGACTGGTATACAGTTTTAGCTTCTCCGAACCCAGCGGATACCACGGTAAAAATATGCTGGAGTTGGGTGGGGCGGGATATTTAAATGAAGCCAGTAATGTCGACGCGCCAAATAATCGGGGAGAGGTTAAGGGTGGAATTCCAAAAAGGACCGGGATTGAAGATCATCGCACGTGGATTGAGCAGGCGAGTTATGAGTATAAAGATCAAATATTTACGAATCCTCAAATAAACCCTAAAGAAAAACTAATCTGGCAAAATCCAAACCAAGTCCCGGATGCACTGCTTCCGCGCAAGTTGGTGTTAATGGGGCATAGTCAGGGAAATTTTGCGATACGTGGGTATATACAGAGTAAGGGGTTGTTAGACAAAACCGAAGTGTTTGACCGTGTATCGGCGGTGGCAGGGGGGCAGTTGCCTGGGGAATTGTTGGCAGCGTATCGGAAGGCGCCGTTGGGATTTTATACCTATCCTGTGGAAAAGGTGGTGTTGATTAATCCGGTATTAAACGGGAGCGAAATTCATACGATGATCATGCTGCGTGCGTTGTTGAATTTAAAACACATTTCGAATTCGAACGTGGTAGGCGGGCTTGGGCTTAGTGGGATTAGCAATGGTTTAATTGACGCGACCATCATGCTGGTGGCGACCGACCGTGAGTGGACCCGAAAGGTGGGTCAGAATTCGTTGTTGCGGGAATTGATGGGGCCTGCGTTTCCGGATTCGAAGCCGTCAATGACAAAAGCGCAATATTTGGCTGCGGTAACGGATACATCGCCGTACACCAAAATATGGGATACGGTTTCAAATTTAAAATTTGGAATTCAGATGCCCGATGTAAAATTTGGAATTCAGATAGGGGATCCCGTTGCGGCGATTGGGAAAATGATACTAGAGTTTACGGATTTGACGGGAAATGACAACTTGTATCCTGGCCAGTGTCTGGTTAAAGGCACCATTCGATTGGCACAGACCATGGACAAGGATATTGTGCCACTAATAATCGGTTCGGCAGTTGATTTTGGGCTTGTGAATGCATTTTATCCCAGCATGTTTTCAGAAGATCACGTTGGAATAGATGGGACAGAGGCGCGGTTGCGTGGTTTGGTACTGGATGATGATATTAGAAAGTTGCCCGGCGATTATGATCAAAACCGACGGAAATGGCAGCCCAAGTACCGGATTGTTAACGCGGTGGGGAGCATTGCCCCGAATGAAAGTGCTACCCGAATTGCGATGGGCACCAAAGCAGGTTTGGGGGTATTAAAGTCTCTTAATATTCCAACCGCAATTAATTTTGGAGGGATTAATTGGACGGAAGACCCGGCGCTAAGTGCCACTTTTTTTACAGCACCGTTTTTTTCGTTGGGGTTTAGTCAACAATTTTATGCCATTGCTGCCAGTAAATCCGGTGCAGTGTTTAATCTTCCAGGAGATTCGGTGGTGGGCATTGGCAGTTTATCGGGCCAGGGCGTGGCCGAGTTGGAACGGCACCCACCGTTACTGTTTAACCGAGACACCGGATCGGAACTACCCAAACAAATTCAAACACTTTCCCAACAAATTTTGATTTTGGATTCGGCGTTTTTGATTGCTGATGCAATGGGGGCGAATGTGGGCCCCTTTTTAAAAGGGCTAGCCCGTGGGGCGTTGTTTAGTTTATGCGGTTATAATTTAGCCTCTAACATTGGGCGAGCGTATACTGATGTTGCGAAACACCTGACTGTGATGGAACGGGCAATGGTGGACCGGCATTACCTGGACATGGACCGCAGTTTATATGAACCGCCAGTGGTGGTACTAAACGGTGCCTACGCCGAGGTGCCGACGAATTTATTGGCCAGCCGTAATGTATCAGTGACATCGGATGTGGTACTTAAAATCGCCGAAATTACCGAAGTGGGTAAGCCGGTGACTCGGTTTACTGCTGTTCCCAGTTCAAATTGGGCGGGGGTGAAATGGACCTGGCCCAGTTATCAGCATGTGGCGGGTACAAGTGCGGATATGATTGCAAAAACCGAATCAGGAAAGCGTCGGTTTTTTGAACGGCTGTATCCGACTGACTTGGGGGGCGACAACCCACAAGATATGCGGTATTGCCCGGCTGTGTTGGATGTCGAGACCGGGTTAAAAAGTTTGGTGGCCAGTAGCGATGCGATGGTGTTACGGGGCACGTTAATGGATTTTACCCCCCGGCATCCCGAAACGGTGCTGGAGTTTAGTGCCAATTTTTCGGGCTGGGTGCCGGTAACGGTGTTGAACGACTACGGTCAGTTTGAGGTGGGACCTGTCCCCATTTACGAAGGGCAAAATGTACTGGCATTTCGGTCACGAAATCGTGGCGGATACAGCAGCAATCAACAGCTTAAAATTTTAAAAACGGGGATTACCATTCAGCCGGTTTTGGATGAAATTTTTCCGGTTCCTGATTCGGTGATTGCGACGCAATCGCCCGTGATGTCGGTGGCGTATCAAAATATGAAATACAGCGATACCCTGGCCAGGGATATTTCGATTGTGGACTGGGTAATTCAATCTGAATCAGAATCGGGAAAATTTGACGCGGTTGTGATTCCGACGGTTGACGTGGTTCAGCGGATGGTTACGATGGATCGGGTTAACCGATTGGTTGCCACGGTTGGGGTGCCCACTCCCTTGACTGATGGGCGCTACCATGTATCGGTTCAGGCAAAAGACGGATACCAAACCTCGAGTTTTATTCGATACGGATTTGTGGTTGACACCACCCCACCTGACATCGTGATTGGGACACTGAACGCCCTGAATGCATCGCTAAACACCCAATTGATTCCCGTTCGAATTTCGGATCGGGAGGGCGGGCGATTGTCGACGGTGTCGATAACGGTGCAAGACCCCAATAACCGAGTGATCGAGTTGGTAACGTGTACCCCCAATCTTGGCGATATGTTGGTGGCGTGGACGCCAAGCGGTGGGTGGAACCAACGCAATGACGACAGCGCTATTGTACGCGTGGTGGCCATTGATGACGTTGGTAACATGGCCGTTGCGACGCGCGGATTTTCGATTGACCGCGCCCCCCCGGCCATCACCGTGCGGATTGGGGATACTGTGGTGACCCAAAACATTGAGTTTCGAATCGGTGCCAGCGAACCGGTGGGGGTGTTGGTAGAGATTCGAAATTCATCCAACCAAGTGGTCAGTCAGGTGGTGGCCAATCGGGTGGCCGATACCCTGGACTATATGGCGCCCTTGTCCCTGCCTGATGGTGATTATGTTGCCGACATTACAGCGATTGATGAAGCCGGTAACCAACGGGTGGTGATCCATCGGTTTATTGTTGACACCACACCGCCCCCGGTACAACAGTTTAGCGTGTCCCCAATCATGATTGGAGGAAACCAGAACCCCCTGATCACCGTTGTCCTTGAAACAGAGGCCGCAACCGACAACCGCCAGGTGGTGATTCAGGTCGATTCGAGGGCGGGTGAAGGGGTGTGGACGACATCACATGCGATGCCGTCCACTGGGCGGATCACAACGCAAATTGATACGTCGCAGTGGGCAAGTGGCGGATACACAGTTTCGGCTCGGATAAGGGATTCGATTGGCAATTACAGTGTGGCGGCGATTGATGTTATTAAAAACGGAATCGGGCCTTCGGTTGGGTTTCCCTATCCCGACATGGTGGTGGATCAGGTCACTGCCATAAAAGGCACCGTGGTTGATCCCGATTTTACCAATCCGTATGCCGTATCAGGGTATCAGGTGTTGGTTAAACCCGGACGTTGGACCGTTCAAACGCCCGGGGATTTGGCCGGATTTATTGCCCAGCCGGATATTGCGTGGGCATCACCCAGGTATCAGCGTGCTGGTGGGTTAATAACAGAGGGGCGTGGTGAAGTGCGGGGGCTGGACACGATTGGGTATTTTCGGCCCCCGACAACCCCAGGAGACTGGACCATCGCATTAGTGGTGAAGGAGTCGGAATTGGGCCCGACGGCAGTGACCGGGGTGTCGGTATATTCGGTGCCAATTGATACAACCCTTCCCATTGGATTGGGTAATCCATCAATTTTGGACCTACCGGTTGTTGCGTCTGAACCGATTTCAATCCGGGTGGGTCTTTCTGGGGGTAGGGCCCACCTAACCGGTGAGATAATTGAACAAAAAACGGGGGCTGTTGTGGCCACCCGTCGGTGGATGGATCGGGTTGGTCCTGCATACGTGACCACGCCGACAATCGGATTGAGCGGTCCTCGGGTGTATATATGGAAACCCATCGATGCCGCCACTTGGCAACTGGCTGTTCGGCCGGGCGACGATTCGACGCCGTTAACCGTGACCATGGTGGTGGATGGGAATGGCCGGTTTTTGACCGTGGGGCCCGGTTTAAGCAAACAAAAAGATCAAACAGTCGTTGGCCGGTGGACGGCGAACGCAGATACCTCATTTACCCTGGATACCCAATCCGAAATGGTCACGCTTAGTATCATGGTGCAACCGGATGGTGATCCTGTTGGGATGATGAAAGATGGACTGATATCGCTGGGTCAACAGGTGCTGCCGGGGTTGACTCAGTTTCAGGTTGCCCAATCGGACACGATGCAATGGGACTGGGATTTATGTAATCAAGTGGGGCAAGTGGTTCACAACGGCGTGTACCAAGTTCGCTTGACCGCCGAGGGGGTGTCCGGTGTGGGGATGTCCACCCATACCGGGACCATGTCGGTTGTGACACCATTTTTTTTACGTTGGGCACTTCAGGATGGTCCTTGGCTAACCCCGACGGTCTCGCCAACGCCAGTTTCGATTTCTCCGTTGGATGGCGATGACACAGTGGGTATTCGCGTGTTGCCGAATAAGTCCGCATGGGTGTCGGCGAAAGTGATGTCGTTGCAAAATCAAGTGGTTCGGGTGTTGGCCGATCGTCAAATTGTACACCCTGGGTCGGACGGGGCAGCCTATCCCATTGTATGGGATGGATCGGAATCGATCCAAAGTCGTCAGGCTTTGGCTGCCGCTGGCGATTATACCGTTGTGGTAACGGTGGTTCCGATGGATGGGTCGCCAACCGTATCCATTCAGCAACCCGTTCAAATTGTGGCGTCTAATCGAACCCGAGTTGCGTTATCGGATTGGGTGGATTTGGATCAATTGGGACCGGTGGTGATGTTAGATGGATCGCCGATTCGACAGGTGTCTGGAAACACCTGGATTCAATGGCAAGCCACGCCGATCGGCTATTATTATCCGTCCGTTACCGCAAATTACGAGGTGCAAATTCGGGACGCACGGCAGCAGGTAATGGCCTATCCCTATATTCCATTTGTGACGGTGGCGCACCGGTGGTTTGATACGATTCGGATTGTGCCAGAAGTTACCTTGGAGATTGGCCATATGCGCCACGGGTACCAATGGAACAAGGGGTGGCAGGACGATTACAACCGCTTGCATATTCCACTTTATGGACGTGAAACCCGCTTGTCGGATCGGTCTCCGGAATTGGTCGAATCGTGGGATAAATTGTTTATTGATAACCTGAACGAAGCCGTATCCGGCAAACCCAATTCGGATGTCCGCGAGGCAGAGATGACCGTTGTAATTCGAACCCCTGACGGGGTTGAAATGGACCGCATTCGACTTCCGGTCGCCATCGATGGGTGGCCCCATCACTACGAATACCGAAAAGTCAAGCGCATTGAAACCGTGACCCGCGACCGAAAAGTACAAGAAATTACAGTTGAGGAATGGAAAAATGTTTGGGTGCCGGTGGGCGACCCTGATTTTGAGCTTAATTTGCTTAACCCAATTCGAAGTGAAAAAGGCATTTTTAAAATGGTGGCAAGGATGTATGCCCTCGAGAATGGGATATCCAAGCGAGTTAATACCCGTTTAAAATGGTCCTTATCTCTTGAGGAAAAATTTAAATATTCCCGACTTACCAATCGATTTTATCCATGGTTTGGGTTTGTAAATGGCCTTACGCCCGTGACGCAAAATATCGCTGAATGGGTGGCCGATGAATCGCGGCTTGGGTTTCCTCATACCCGGTTTTTTGAGTTGTCGCCGTCGGATTATCAGTCTGAGTATTCTCGAATTGGGTCGATGGCCATTCCTGAGGCATCGGGTGACGGCCAGCCGGCGACAGACCAGTTAACCCGGATCGTCAGTTGGACACCGACGCCCCCATCTTATGGATCAAAATCGGGGGTCGGATCGTCACCTTATACGTATCTTGAGGGCGAACATATTGAATTGATTTTAGTAAACGTCGCAACAGAAAATGGGGTATTGCGTATTCAGTCAGGCAAACCGGTGGCGGATCCCCGATTTTATCCGACGGGTCCGGATACGCGATCAGTTGCTTATGGCAATGACTTGGTGTTTGGCATATCGACTTCAAAACGCCTTCCGGTGTGGGTTAAATGGCCTCGGTCTGACGCAATGGCGGATATCGAGCGAATAAATGCCCGATCAGCTGAAGCGGTAATGCGCAGTAATTCGGAGTGGGTGTTCCAGCAAAATCAACGCCTTAACCGCCAAGATAAAGCCGAAATTTCCCGCCTGATCTTAAGTCCTTTTTACGGATCGGATGGGGTACTGACTGCAGGGTCTGATGTGTTGCTCACGGTATTGCCTGACGAATTGACCGATGGGTCGCCGACGGTGAATCACTCGGTTCGGTTGACGCCACAATCGGCCCACCGAACGGGCGATCAAGCCGTTTGGAAAGTAGCCGACCGCGTATTTTCACCGCTGAACGATGCCCGATTGCCCCAAAATGTGGATCGATCGCGGTATCGTGTTGCGGTTCAGCTGACCGGGATTGAGGGCGGGTCGTTGTCGGCGGCATCGATTGAGTTTGACTCAGGCGCAAGCCAAACGGATCGCGAGTCTGGGCTGACGATTCGGGTACCACTGTCCGGGTGGCGACTGCCTTGGCGAGGTATCGACGACCCTAATTTGGCACCAAATGGCGGTCGATTGCTGGGTGTGGTACGTGAGTTTGTTCCGCCAGTGTTTCAGTTTTCGGGTGCCGATTCGGGTGTGTCTTTATCGGCGGGGTATCCATCTGTTGGAATTGATAGTCCCACGGCGTTGCGTCAATCGGACGGTCGCCAAAATCCGGCGGTTGAAGTTGAGGATGTCGGGATTCGGATACTGGACGCCCGTCTGATGCCCCATCCGGATGTAACAGGAAAATGGCAAAAAGGACCCGGATTGGGGCAGTTAAATCTTGCCTTAAATCCCGCGATATCAGGCACCGTTTGGGTGCCAATCTTACCCGGTCGGGTGGCGCAAATTGCACCGCCAGTTGCCCCTAAAGTTGCGTATAAATCCGGCAATGGCATGTGGCAGGGGGTACAACCAGTTGAGTCGATCGGGGCATATGGGGTGTGGGATATTGCGCGTCAAAACGGGATTGTTACCCTTAAATTTGAAGATTCGGTCCGTCAAACGGTTGCGATGGGGTCGGTTTTGGCCGGAACATTAGTGGATCCATCCGTGGCAACCACCATCAAAAGTCCGTACGGTCGGGTCCAATTGCATGTGCCAGCCGGGACTTTTTCATCAGAAAAAGCCATTACGGTAACGCCGGTTCGGGTTGCGGATATTCGGATTCAAAATCTACCAAGTTTGGCCGATTTGCAGTTTATGCCAATTGTTGAAATATTGCCTGATACACCAAGTGAATCCTTTAAAAATCCCGTGACTTTGGTATACCAATATACCGCGTCGGAAGTAGCAGACATTCAGTCTGGTCGGTATCCTGGATTGCGGGCACCGGTCAACTTGGACGATGTTCAGATTTACCATATTTCAGGGCGTGGCGAATTATCGGCAGCCGCCAC
>JACCDX010546979.1_pt1 | contig 21732 bp, 14 predicted proteins | sample 7449681 | NCBI WGS metagenome assembly JACCDX01 (sample SAMN15323450, study PRJNA562643) | freshwater metagenome | isolation source: river surface water | place: USA:Blue River Watershed | collected 2017-08-18
ATATTAATCGACCCAGCACTGTTAATTTGAATGTCGTTGGCTGAGTTGAAAGTTAAAGAAGCGCGCTGAGCGGCGGCATCGTCTTTAATTGACGCGGCAGAAAATGAAGAGAAAGCACTCGCTGAAAACAAAGACGAGCTTCGCAAAGTTGAAAGGCTTGCAATTGAATCAGAAAAACTGGCAAGTTTTAAAGATGAATCGTTGGCAATCGTTACATCAGAAAACGAGTTGAGAGTAGTAAAACCGCCAGCTTGCAATAAAGTGTTGTTTAAATTGATGCCAGAATTTGCAGATGATGCTGCGGAATTAATAGCTGCTGCCGCAAAGTTATTGGAACTATTATTCGCCGTGATCGTCAAATCATTACCAGCTTTGATCTGCGCCAAATTATTAACCAAAGTTGTCGACAAAGAATTAAAGCCGGCAACGTCACTGGTTAAGCTGCCAACGTTTAAAGTTAGATTATTACCAGCAACTATCGAACCGGAATTAATCAAGCTGGTTGCAGATGCATCAATAGTTAAATCGTCTTTAGCAAAAATTGTAGAATTAGCCGACAAAGATCCGCTTGAGCCAAGCAAGCGATTGCGAGTGTCCAGCGACAAGTAAATTTTAGGCGCCAAAACTTGCACGCCTTTAACGCTGGTTAATTCAAAAGTGACAATATCTTTGGTCAACAAATTGGCTTGATCTGACGTTAAACCATGCAACGCCACATCTTGAGCGTTCAAACCCAAACGAGTTAATTCGGCGACAGAATTATCCAACAATTCTTTTACTTGAGCATTGGCGTCAGTTTTGCTTTGCGACAAAAGCAAAGAATCATTTGTTAAAGTTTTGAGTTGATTGGTAATCAAAGTGGTTTCAACAAACGCGTCGCCCAACATTCTGATATTGGTATTGCGAGTTTGACGGTCTAAATCTGACAACACCGCCGTACCTTTCAAACCAAGTTGATCGAAATAATAGCTGCTTCCGAAAAATTTCGAAACATCGGTAAATTGACTTCTGCTTTCCACCAAAGGCGTTGTAGCTGCCGAATCGAGATTAATTTTGAAATTTCCGGCAAAAACAATTTGCGAATTTTGCGAAACGTTAAGCGAAGTTTGTTTAACCTGAGATGTGTTTTGAGTTGCAGCTGTAGTGGTTGACAAGGTTGGTGCTGATATTGAAGCATCAATTGTCTGGGATATATTATCGTTAGTAATGTTAGTAGAATTCTGATTAACATTGTTGATTACAAAACCGTCTAAGATGGTTGAATCAGCCACTACGTTATCAAGCTGGGTGGTTTGTGAAGAGTTTGTGAGATTGTAAGATGATGATGAATCAGCAGAATTATTGTTGTTAATGGCGTTGATGATTACTGATAAATCAACATTTAAAGCTGCTGTTTCGCCTAAAGTGTAGCTGTTAATACCGTTCAAAATAGTTGAAGAATGGGTGGAATCAAAATAGTTGTTAACTGACGAGCTGGCATTTTGCGTGACTGTGCTGCCATTTACGAAAGTTGAAGTTTTTTCCGTACCGTTTTGTGTGATATTTAATGATCCGCCAGATTTGATGAAGGAAGAGAAAGTTTGATAGCTGTATCCCGGCATGTACTCGACTAATTGCTTGATACCACCCCAACCTCTATAGTATTGTGTAGTGATTGTTTCAGTTGTATAACCAGCAGGAACATAACCCAATTTAAAACTTACTGCATCATTAGTGCCGTGATTATCCATCGGATTCATCAGATAACCAGAACCGTTGTTAATTCTATAAACCACATTACCAACTAAATCAGTTTCTTGAGAATTGGTTAAAGCATTGGCGTTGATTGTCATATTGCCAGCAGAGTTAACTTCCGACAATAAATTATTAAATGTTGTACCGCTGAAACTTAGATTTTTACCTGAACTAATTTTACCAGAAACAGAGTTAGAGTTGGCCGTGACGATCGTAAAATAATCATTCACCGTATTACTACATTTATCGCCATAACACCAGTTATCGATATTAATCCAATCGTTTTGCCAGCCTGTAGTATTTTTAAATCTTGGTCTTTTATCAACCACATCAACCGCACGGTTGTTAGTCAAACCATTAGCATTAATCGTGATGTCTCCAGCGTAAGTTGCGATGTTCCCTGAAGTGTTAGTGATCGCATTTGTTTTATCGCCAGCACTATCTTTTTGGATCGTCAAATTGTTGTTGGCGTAAATATCGGCCCAAATATTGGTTAAATTATTAGCCACATTCAGCGACATATCATTACCGCTCCACAGCAAAGCGGAAGAATTATTATTTATGTTGTTAGTGGCGTTGATGGTTAAATTAGAGTTAGTGGAAATCTCACCATTATTAACCACATCTTTGACATTCAAAACCGCATTATTGCTGGCAATAATCAAAGAAGTTGCCGCCAAATTATTCAAAGCACCGTTTAAGCTGTTAAGCGTTAAAGTTCCACTGCCTGCGGCAATTTTACCGGTGCTGTAATTATTAATATTACCGTTGGTTGCGCTGATTGAAACGTCGGTGCTGCCTTGAATTGTTGCGTAATTTTCGACATTATTTTTGGCAGTCAAAGTGATGTAGCTGCCTGCATTTAAAGCGATGTTGGAGTTGTCTCCGCTGCTTGTTCCGTTAGTAATATTGCCGCTATTAGCAACGTTTGATGCGCCAGTGGCGTTTAATTTGATGAAATCTGAAGCAGTAACGTTGCCGATATTGCTGATATTATTAGCACTGATATTGATGCTTGAAGCTGTAACGTCGCCGCTGATTGTGTAATCCAAACTGCCTAAATTCAAAACGATATTTGCCGTCGAGATAAATAAGCCAGAATCGTTATTGAGAGTGACATTGGAAGCGCTTAAAGCCGAAAGCGAAGTTGATTGGCCCGAAACAATTCCCGAGTTGTTATTAAAACTATCGGCTTGAATTTTAACTGTTCCGTTGGCTGAAACCAATCCAGCAGTAATCACAGAATCTGTCGGTTTAGTATTTTGATTAGTAGCAGAGTTTACCGAAATATTGAGATCTTTATTGGCAAAAATCAAACCAGCGGAATTGTTATTCAAAGTAGTTGAATTGATGGTTAAACTATCTTGCGAAATCAAGTTGGCGTAGTTGTTGACTGCAGTTGAAGCGTTTAAAGTAAAAGCCCCGCTCGAAATTATTGAGCTAGTATTGTTTAACGTTTCTAAATTCAGATCAATTTTAGCACTTGATTGAATTGTCTGCGAGTTTGTCAAACTAGAGGCTGTTATTGCCAAATCGCCAGAGCTGTTAATTTGATTTGAGTTATTGATTGCCGCCGTGCTGCTAATATTGATTTGACCAAGAGCTGAGAAGTTGCCGCTATTGGTGAAATTATTGCTCAGAGTCAGAGTCAAATTATTATTCGCAGCAATTTGACCAGAATTTTCAAGCTTTGCAGCGTTAATCGTCAAAGCTGAGTTTGATAAAATTACTCCAGAATTTGTTAAATCATTTTGTGATTTTAACGACAAATCAGCTGCTGAAAATATTGTCGCCAAGCTTTGATTATCAATTGTTGCGCTTTCGATATTAGCCACTGCAAAAGATTTGATTGAACCGCTATTTATCAAGCTATTCGACTTGATTTCGCTTGCCGCAATACTTTGGAAACTGCCGCTATTATTAATTGTATCGCTAATATTTTGAGTAAGTTTTGCGCCAGCCAAAACATCTTGGCTGTTGGTGAAATTTTGAGCGCTGATATCAATATTATTGGCGGCACTTAGCTGAGCAAAATTACTGATTTGGCCAGTAACTGACATATTCAAATCAGTTCCAAGTGCTGCAATTACTGCTGTCGTGTTAGTTGCTGATCCATTTTCAAGTTGTGCGGCGCTGATTGTTAAGGCAGAAGCCGATAAAATTTTATTGGTGTTAATCAGCTTATTTGAATCGTTGATCATTAGATTATTAATCGCCGAAATCTCGCCACTATTGCTGAAATTATATGATTTCAACACCAAATCGCTTGATGAATTAATCACGCCTAAATTTGCTGCAACGGCGTTTACAACATTAATTTCCATGTTTCCTTGATTAGTCAAAGAGCCGGAATTGCTGAAATTATTTTTGGCACTCAAAACTAAATCGGCAGAACCAGCAGCACTAATAACTCCGCTATTGGTGAAATTATTAACCTGCACTTCTTGGTTATTGTTAACGAGATTATAAAACGAAATCGCGCCGGAGTTGGTCAAATTATTTAAAGTTGCGCCGTCGGATAATTTGAAATCAGTTTTAGCAAAAATTGTTCCCGCATTTTTTAAATCACTAGCAACTTGCAAATTCAAAGATTGGTTGATCGAAGCTAAAGTAGAATCAACGCTATTATCAATTGAATCAGCCGTCAAATTGACATTTTGATTGGCCAAAATTGTCTTGGAGTTAGTCAAAGATTGTGCTGTTAAGTTCAAAGATGTGAGCGCTAAAATTTCACCAGAATTGCTCGCTGTAATGCCATAAATAGTCATGTCGCCCGCAGCATAAATTTTAGCGGTGCTGCTGTTAGTTAAAGCATCATTAACTAAAATATCTGCGTTACTGCCACTTTGAATTGAACCACTATTTGCTAAATTTTGCGCCGCAATATTTACATCACCACTTAGAGCTGCAATGTTTGAATTATTTTGAATTGCTGCCGCGTTAAGCGATAAATTATTACTCGCCAAAATCGCGCCAAAATTAACGATTTGATCAGAAGTTTGGATCGCCAAATCATTGACAGCAGCAATTTGCGCGGCACTGGCGTTAGAAATTTTGGTCGCGCTGATCGTTAAATTTTGATTTGATAAAATATTGCCAGAATTGACGAGTTCAGAGCTTGAATCAGAAATTGCCAAATCTTTATTCGCCGAAATTTGGCCAGAATTGCTGAAACTTTGAGCAACCGTAATTTGAGTTAAACTGCTTCCATCAAATGAAAACAAACCAGAGTTGTTAAATGTGTTCAGCTTCAACTCAGAATTTTGATTGGCTAAATCAGCGAAAGAAATAGTGCCAGAATTTTGTAGCAAATTCAAACTTCCTGTATTTCCCAGAGCTAAATTTGTTTTAGCAAAAATTGTTCCCGCGTTTTTCACGAAATCAGAAACTAATAAATTTAAATCTGCTTGCGCTGATGCTAAAACCGAATCAGCACTAATATTTTCGATGTTTGTTGCTGTGATATTTAACGAATTATTAGCAACAATTTCGCTGGAGTTTGAAATTACAGCAGCGTTTATCTGTGCAGAATCAGCGGCGGAAATTTGTGCAAAATTATCTAACGTAGCAGCCGTAATATTTAAATTTTTACCGGAATAAATCAGCGAATTTGCTGCATTCTCAAACTTATTTAAAGCGACAATCGTCAAATCATTTTTACTTTGAACAAGGCTAGAATTTCTGAAATTGGCAAAAGACAACACGATATCGCTGTCACTCGCCAATATTGCCGAATTTTCAAAAGAGCCGCTGCCGTTGGCAATAATTTTGCTGGCGACAATCTTGCCAGAATTTGCAAAATCGGCCGAGTTAATAGTTAAATTTAAACCAGTAAAATCACCCACATTTGTGAAATTTTCACTTTGCACGTCAATATCATCTTTAGCAAAAATTGTGCTTTCTTCTGCGTTAACAAAATTTGTCGCTGCCAGAACAAAAGTGCCATCTGCATAAATTGAAGCGGAGTTGAAAAAGTCGCCGCTATCAATTTTTAGAACATTTTTGGCATATAAAACGGCGTAATTTTCAAAATTTTTTGAACTGCTAATTGTTAAATTTTCGGCGCTGCTGATTTGGCCGTAATTGGCAAAATTTTCCATCTTCAAGCTGCTGTTATTTAGGCTGTAAATTAAGCCTTTATTTTGTGAATTAGCAGAAGTTGTAATCGCTAAATCGCCATCTGCACTGATTGTTGCTGTATCTTGATTGAAAAGATTTTGCGCCGAAATATTGGCACTATTCAAAGATTTTATATTGCCGAAATTTTCAAGGTCAGAGCCAGAATTAATCGCTAAATCTGCACTAGTTTGAACTTTGCCGAAGTTGGTAAATTTAGAGTTGGTGTTAATTTCTAAATTGCCGAGCGACAAAATTGCAGAATCAACCGAAGAAACATTGCCGGCTAAAATATTGCCCGAATTATTGACGTTATTTACGCTGATCGCCACATCACTAAAAGCGCTGATGTTGCCTTGATTTTGCAAGTCATTACTCAAATTTATCGTCAGCTTTTTTGCCAAAGAATTAATGTAGCCAGAATTTGTTAAGTCGCTGGCAATCAAAGAAACATCAGCGTTGGCAGCAATGTTGCCGCTATTATTTAACTTGGCCGTGCCACTAATTTGAATATTATTTTGCGCCGTGATATCTGCGAAATTATCGAGCTGTTGCGCAATATCGAAATTGAGATTAGTTACGGCAAAAATTGTGCTGTTTTGGTTATTCGTTAGCGTATCTAATTTGAGATTGATCTGGCTGCCGGATTGTATGGCGTTGGAATTTTCAGCACTTTTGCCAACCAAACTCAAAGCCGCAGTGGCAATAATAAAACCAAGATTGGTTAATGATTCGACAAGCGTGATTACTAAATTATTTTGCGCCGAAATTTCTGTATTATTGATGATTTTGTTGGCTTGCACGTTCAAGTTAGCACCAGAAGTGATCAAAGCCGAATTATTTAAAGTGCCACTTAAAGTGATTTGATAATCGAGCGGCGAATAAATAATTGCTGAGTTGTAGTTCGTTAAATCATTAGCTGTAATAGCTAAAGAATTTTGGGCAAAAATCAAACCTGAATTGTTGATGTTAGAATTATTAGAAAGCTTGTCGATGTTGAGATTAAGAGCTTTTATTTCCCCGAAATTGTTGACGCTGCCGCCATTTTTTATGGAAATATTATTGGCAACTGCCGATCCCAAATTAGTGAATTCCGCGGCACTAATATTTAAAGTTGTAGCTGAAAGGCTGGAATTAGAGTCGGTAGTTTGAATTTTTTGCGTTGATTGCACATCAATCTGATTAGCAGCAGTGATCTGAGAATAATAAACGTCACCATTGGATGAAATATTCACGGTTTTGGAAGCCAAAATTTCACCTTCCATTTTTACGCCAACACCTGATTTAGTAGCAATTAGGTAAATATTACCGGCCTGAATTTTCGATAAATTGGAAGCATCAATAGCAAAAACTGGCGACGTAGAATTCTCTGAATTATTGTTTGCAGAGTTGATAGTTTTGTTGGCGTAATCATAACGCCCTTCTCCACCTTGAATTGTGACAGAGTTGGAATCTGCGCCGTAAATTGTCGACAATAATTTTACCGACGAGGCGATAATTTCTGTCGAACTATTATTAGTTACGTCCAAACCCAAACCATCAATTGTAATCAGCGGCACGTAAAGATTGGGATTATCCTGACCTTTTAAATTGAAATCTAAATTACCATTGGCGTCATAATTCGAGCTGCCGCCAACCATCAATAAACGCGCTGTATTTACAAAACCGCAACCAAAACAAGTTATTCCGTTAGGATTGGCGATAATTAAGTCGGCTTTTGTGCCGGCAATTTCTGTGTAACCTCGCAATTGCGAATTATTGGCAGAAGTAACTTCATTTAAAATAACGCGAGCAGCGCCAGAGTTGGCTAAGTTTGGATTGGCTGTAACTAAACCGCCGATTTGAGTTTGTGTAACAGCATTGGCGCCAGTTCCACCGACAACTTCATTGGCATTTTTGCCAGAAAAGTTATTTATGATTTGGCCAGATTCGTTGACGTTATAATCACTAAACTTGTTGTGTGACAAACCTGAAGCGTTTGGCGTAGCAATGTTTATTTGATCAATATTAGAAGCTGTTTTACTAACTTGGGTGTTTGTTGAATTATCAACAGTAATTGGCAAATCCGCCGCCAAAACAGTTGTGCTGAAAAGCCAAGTGAACTGATTACACAAAAAGGCAATAAGCGCAAAATGAGCGAAGAAATTTTTAACAAATGGCAGCAAGGCCTTGTTGACAAGGCGTGAAATTGACATAACTCAGTGGTGAAAGTATGTTAAATTAGAAAGGGTTTTTTATATTTATTGAGATTTTGGAATTGAGATCAGATTACAACCTAATTAAAAATTAGCTTAGTTTCAAAAGCAAGTTCTTCATTTTTTCTTGAGATCAAGCCAATAAAATCAAAGAGACTACAACTTAATTGAATCAATAATTTTACATTTATCGCAACTTTATGGCGCAAAATTTGCACTTCATTTTTGGAGATCAGCTGTCGCATAATCTTTTGAATTTACGTCATATTGATCAAAAAAATGATGTAATTTTGATGTGCGAAGTTGCTGAAGAAGCAAGCTACGTCTGGCATCATCGAAAAAAAATCACCTTTATTTTTGCAGCAATGCGCCATTTTGCCGAAGAATTGCGCGATCAAGGTTTTAAAGTTGATTACGTAAAGTTAGATGATGAAAAAAATCGTGGCTCATTTGATGAAGAATTAAAACGCGCGATCACAACTTATAATCCGCAAAAAATATTACTCACCGAACCATCAGAATATCGAGTTTGGCAAAAGGTTCTTGCTTGGCAAAAAGAATTGGAAATTCCTTTCGAGATTTTCCCCGACACACGTTTTTTGTGCTCGCAAGCTGAGTTTCGCAATTGGGCCAAAGGTAAAAAAGAATTACGTTTAGAATTTTTTTATCGCGAGATGCGCAAGAAACATAAAATCTTGCTCGATGTTACGCAAAAGCCAATTGGCGGCAAATGGAATTATGATGCTGAAAATCGTAAAACGCCAAAAGCTGGAATGAAATCGCCCAAGCGAATTTCGCATAAAAAAAATCAAATCACTTCTGAAGTCTTAGATTTAGTGGCGCGTAAATTTCCAAGTAATTTTGGTGATTTATTGCCATTTCATTTTGCCGTAACTCGCGATCAAGCTTTGCTGGAAGCACAACATTTTATCGCAGAATTATTGCCAAATTTCGGTGATTATCAAGATGCCATGGTTGCTGGCGAGCCTTATCTTTATCACTCGCTGCTGTCTTCATACATCAATGTTGGATTGCTTGAGCCGCTGGAAATTTGCAAAATGGCTGAAAAAGCTTATTTCGACGGACAAGCTCCCCTCAACGCTGTCGAAGGTTTTATTCGTCAAATTTTAGGTTGGCGCGAATATGTGCGCGGAATCTATTGGCTGCATATGCCAAAATATGTCGAACTTAATTTTTTCGATGCCCAAAACGATTTGCCGAAATTTTATTGGGGCGAAAAAACTGCAATGTCTTGTGTTGCTGAAGCTGTAAAACAAACCAAAGAACATGCTTATTCGCATCACATTCAGCGTTTGATGGTGACTGGTAATTTTGCACTTCTTGCCGGAATCAATCCCAAGCAAGTTCACGAGTGGTATTTGGCAGTTTACGCCGATGCTTTTGATTGGGTGGAAGTGCCAAACACAATCGGCATGGCGCTGCACGCTGACGGCGGCATTATGGCAAGCAAACCTTACGCGGCGAGCGGCAAATATATTTCGCGTATGAGCAATTTTTGTAAATCATGTCGCTTCGATCCAGAAATTACGGTTGGCGACAAAGCTTGTCCGTTTAATTCACTTTATTGGAATTTTATGAACCAACACCAAGACAAGCTTAAAACCAATCAGCGTTTAAAGTTCGTTTATCCAACTTGGCAAAAAATGGCAGAGAAAAAACGTGAAGAAATTCTCAATCAGGCCAAAATTTATTTAGAAAATTTAAAACATAATCAACTATGAAAAAACCAAGAATAGCAATCATCGGAGCCGGAATTTCGGGAATTATTTTAGCACGAGAATTGCAAAATATTGCTGACGTTAAAGTTTTTGAAAAATCACGCGGCGTTGGCGGACGTATGTCGACACGTTACGCCGAACAATTTGCTTTCGATCATGGCGCGCAATGTTTTACGGCGCGCAGTAAAGCTTTTCAAAGATTTTTGCAGCCTTTTATTGCTTCAAACGATGTTGCGCCTTGGCTGGGTAAAGCAGTAAATATCGACAATGATGGCACAATTTCACCGCGTTTTTGGTTTGAAACTCATTTAGTTGCCGCGCCAAACATGAATAGTTTGTGCAAAAAATTGGCGATTGGACTGGATATTGCAAGCGGCGTTGAAGTTGCTCCGCTGCAAGAAAAACAAAATGATAAATGGAATTTGCACGATAAAGACGGCGCTGATTTAGGTGTTTACGATTTCGTAATTTCTACTGCGCCACCAATTCAAACCAGAAATCTTTTTGGCACGAAATTTAATGTTGCAGAAGTTGCCATGCAGCCTTGCTACGCTTTGATGTTGGGCTTTAACAAAAAATGGGATCGCGATTGGATTTTTGCCAAAGTGCGCAACAACCCAATTAAATTGATCGCGGTAAATTCAAGCAAACCAGCGCGCAACAATGAAGCAACTTCGTTGGTAATTCACACTCGTGACGCTTGGACGAAAGAAAATTTAGAACACGATCAGAAAGAAGTTGAAGAGATTTTATGCCAAAATTTTAGCCAATTAACCAAAATTGATTATCAAGAAGCATCTTACAAATCGCTGCATCGCTGGCGTTATGCTTTGGTTGATGAAACTAAAAATGAAACTTTCTTTGACGCACAAAATAAACTCGCGGCAACCAGCGATTGGAGCACCAACTCGCGCGTCGAAGATGTTTGGATTGCCGCAATGAATTTAGCGAAATTAGTGAAATCTAACCTTTAACTTTCGGACGCACAGAACCAAGACCGCCATCAACTGCCAGCACTTGGCCAGTAATCCAGCTATTTTTTGGATCTAAGAAAAAAGCAATTGCGCTGGCCACTTCTTCAGCTGTTCCGATACGGCCCAAAGCGTGCATTGCTTTTGAAACTTCCAAGGCTTTTTCGTTGCTAACAATTTGCTTGGTCAAGTTGGTCTCAGTTAATCCTGGAGCAACAACGTTAAAGCGCAAATTCTGGGTTGCGTAGGTTGCAGCGGCTGATTTTGCTAAACTAATAATGCCACCTTTTGCTGCAGCAATTGCTTCGTGGTTGGCCAATCCTGTCATTGCAGCGGCTGACGAAATCAATACTACAGAGCCACCATTTTTCATATATTTTGCTGCCGCACGACAAACTGAAAATGCTGTAGTCAAAGATGCTTCAATCACCGAAGTGTAATCATTTTGTGATGTCAGATGCGCGCCTTTTAACAACAAGCTACCGCTTAAATTTACTACGCCATCAACATCGCCGACTTGTTTAAAAACCTCTTCAGTTGCCGCAAAGTCGGCAGCGTTGAGGATGTAATCTGGATTAATTTTAGAATTATCACGAGCAGTTTGAATAACTTCGTGACCTTGATTTTTCAGTATTTCAACTAAGTTCTGACCAATTGAACTACTTGCTGCGACGACTAAGTAACGTGCCATATTTTTAAAATTAATTTAAGAGAAAAAACAAATGTTAGATAAGCTAAAAAACAGCTTTTCAAGCCGTGATGAATTAATAAATTTTGTCGCCTCAATTACACCGCATCTGCAAAATTTAACTTACAGCAATGAAATTATCGGCGGAAAATCACACGGCGAACAACGCTTAAGCAAAATCGATCCTCTGTCTTATTGCCGCAATCGCAACTATTTAGATGGCAGTGTTACCAAACTTTCAGCTTACATTCGTCACGGAATTATCACGCTGAAACAAGTGCGCGACAAAGCTATCGAGCGTGTTGACGATCCGCATAAAATCGAAAAATTTATTCAAGAGCTGGCTTGGCGTGATTTTTGGCAGCGTATTTATTACGCAAATCCTGAATTTATCTTCAACGACATCGAAGAATACAAAACTGGCTTCACTGCAGATGATTATCAAAACGAAATACCGGCCGATATTTTGTCGGCCGAAACGCCCAACGCCGCTATTAATTTTTTCATCCAACAATTAGTCGAAACTGGTTATTTGCATAATCATGCTCGTATGTATTTGGCATCTTATGTTGTGCATTGGCGCCGCGTCAAATGGCAAGTTGGGGCAAAGTGGTTTTTACATCATTTAATTGATGGCGATCCCGCTTCCAATAATTTGTCATGGCAATGGATTGCCAGCACCTTTTCCAATAAAGCTTATATTTTCAATTTGGAGAATGTGCAAAAATACGCTGATTCTCGCGTTGATTGCTCGCCGCGAAATAATCCGGAACTCAATTTCTCTTACGAAGAACTTAACGCTAAATTATTCAAAAATGCCTAATTTATTTTGGATTCACGAAGATTTTCTAAATGATCAAATCACTGCGCAATTTGATGGTTGTAAGTTTTTTGTATGGGACGAAGAATATTTCAAAACCATGAATTATTCTTTCAAAAGACTGGTTTTTATCTACGAAACTTTGACAGAAATGCAGTGTGAGATTTATCGCGGCAAAACTTGCGACGTTATTTTTGAACTAGCGCAACAAAATAATCTCAAAGAAATTTGTTGCGGCGTAACGCCAAATCCGCATTTGCAAAAATTCATGCAAGAATTGTCAAAAAATTTACAAGTTAAACTGGTGAATCTTCCTGATTTTGTGGTTTTATCGAAACAACCAAGTTTACGACGTTTCTTCAACTATTGGAACGTTGCTCGTAAAATCGCTTTAACTAAAAATTAGAATTTTGTGCCGCAAGGAATTAAGAAAGAAAATCTGCCCAAAAAAATTTGCCAAACTTGCCAAAAACCTTTCACTTGGCGCAAAAAATGGCAAAAAGTTTGGGATGAAGTGAAATATTGTTCCGAGCGTTGCCGCAATAAAAGAAATTAATAACCTGTATAATTTTTAAGAAGATTCTTCAAAGTCATTACGTATCAAAAAAATAAGTCCTTTATTCCTTCGGGGATAAGGAAATGCGACACGAGTCGCGCCCTGCCTTGCGGGGATCCACATCACTTATGTCAATGGGACATATGTGAAAAATAATAATAACCGAAATAAGCTAAAAAATGATTAATATCGACACAAGCAACATCAAAAAAATCGCGACTCCGATAACTATCGGTGCTTTCGTTTTAATGTCAGTAACCGGAATTTTAATGTTCTTTCACGCCAATATTGCGCTTAATAAACTAGCTCATGAATGGTTAGGTTGGGCTTTTGTTGCTGGTGGTTTGGCGCATTTATTTTCGCATTATCGTTCGTTTTTCAAATATTTGCAAAATCCTAAAGCGATTGCGTTGATAGCAGTTTTTATTGTGATTTTGATTGGCTCATTTTTTCAACTTACTAAAGAAGCACCGAATCCAACTAAATCAGTAATGAAAGCGGTAAACAATACTCCAATTGCTGCACTTTTTCCGCTTACCCAAAAATCTGGGGAAGAAATTTTGGCTAATTTAGCAGCTAAAGGATTTGAAGTTCGTGATCCACAGTTCGAAACGATTGAAAACTTGAGCAATGGCAATCGCGAAAAGAGCAAAGAAATTATTAATATTATTTTCTCAAACGAAAAATCAGCTGCAAATCAGATAAAAAAATCTTCGAGCGACGCTCGCCAAAATTTCGAGAATCGTCCTCCAATGCCAAGAATGCGCGAAAGATCAGCACAAGATCAGTTCCGACATGGAAATGATGAAGACAGACCAATGCCACCAAGAGAAAATTTCGAAGGTCGTGATAACTTTAAAATGGAAAGATAAAATTTCCGTTATGTCGATTTGACATCGAAGATATTAATCACCACAAAAGTTATAGATTTTTACAACGGCTTTTCCCATCCCCAAAAAATAATCCAAATCAATAAAGCAAAGCTTCCATGAATTATTTTGTCAAAAATTTTGGCAAAATAATTCATAAGCAAAACCTATTAAGACAATAGTTAATTTATATTTTACTTATTGATTTTATGCGTTGAAAAGTGGCACTTCTAAAAATCATCACGTCCTCTCGCCCAAACATAAAAATCAATTGGTAAACACTATGAAAATAAACAAGCTTTTATTGATCACGTCACTTGCTGTGATGGGATGTTCGACCAACGCGGCTCACAACAATGTTTCGAGTCGTGATGTAAAACCCAATGAATTTTGGTGGCCCAATAAAATTAATCTTCAGCCTTTACGTGCACAATCTGCAGAATCAAATCCTTATGGCAGCAATTTTGATTACGCTAAAGAATTCCAAAAAGTTGATATCGCAGAATTAAAACAAGATATCAAAAAAGTCATGACCACCTCGCAAGATTGGTGGCCAGCAGATTACGGAACTTACGCGCCATTTTTTATTCGTATGGCTTGGCACAGTGCCGGAACTTATCGCACAATTGACGGTCGCGGCGGCGCTGGTGGCGGTCAACAACGTTTCGAACCACTCAACAGCTGGCCAGATAACGCTAACTTAGACAAAGCTCGCCGCTTACTGTGGCCAGTTAAACAAAAATATGGTCGCCAAATTTCTTGGGCTGATTTGATGGTATTGTCCGGCAACGTCGCACTTGAATCAATGGGCTTCAATACTATCGGATTTGCTGGCGGTCGCGCTGACGATTTCGAACCAGATTTGGTTTACTTCGGACCTGAAAACAAATTCATGGAATCGCATCGTTTCGATAAAAATGGCAAATTGGAAAAACCACTCGGCGCAACCACGATGGGTTTGATTTACGTCAACCCTGAAGGCCCGAACGGCAGCGGCGATCCAATTGCTGCGGCAGCGCAAATTCGCGAAACCTTTGGCCGTATGGCAATGGATGACGAAGAAACTGTCGCTTTAATTGCTGGCGGTCACACTTTCGGTAAAACTCACGGTGCTCATAAACCAGATCAATGTGTTGGTTCTGATCCAGCTGGCAGCGCAATTGAAGCACAAGGCATGGGTTGGAAAAATAAATGCGGCACTGGCAAAGGTGTTGATACTGTAACCAGCGGCTTGGAAGGCGCGTGGACAGCAAATCCAACTAAATGGACCATGGGATATTTACACAATCTTTTCGCTTATGATTGGGTAAAAACCAAAAGTCCGGGTGGCGCTTTACAATGGATTCCAAAAGATAATCAAGCAGCTGGAACTGTAGTTGATGCTCATGATTCATCCAAGAAACATGCGCCAATCATGCTCACAACTGACTTGTCTTTAAAAGAAGATCCGAAATATCGCGAAATTTCTCAACGTTTCTTGGCCAATCCGAAAGAATTCGAAAAAGCTTTCGCTCGTGCTTGGTTTAAGTTAACTCACCGTGACATGGGACCAAATGCCCGTTACGTTGGTAAAGATGCGCCAAAAGAAAATTTCATCTGGCAAGACCCACTTCCAAAAGCAACTTACAAAGCGATTGAAGCTGCTGATGTTGAAAATTTGAAAGTAAAAATTCTCAACTCTGGTTTAACTGTTTCACAATTAGTGCAGACAGCTTGGGCTGCGGCCGCAACTTATCGCGACACCGACATGCGTGGCGGTGCTAATGGCGCGAGAATTCGTTTAGAACCACAAAAAAATTGGGCGATAAACAATCCGCAAGAATTGGCAAAAACATTGGCTGTATTGCAAAAAGTACAAACCGACTTCAATAAATCTTTAAACAACGGCAAACAAGTTTCACTTGCTGACGTTATTGTTTTAGGCGGTTCTGCGGCAATCGAGAAAGCTTCGGCTGATTCTGGCATTAAAGTTAAAGTTCCGTTTGCAGTTGGTCGCGTTGATGCTTCACAAGAGCAAACTGACGTAAATTCTTTTGCAGTACTTGAACCAAAAGCTGACGGCTTCCGAAACTTCTACGAAAACAGCGCAGAAGTTTCTCCGGTAAACGCCATGATCGATCGTGCTTACATGCTGCACTTAACTGTGCCAGAAATGACAGCTTTGGTCGGTGGTTTACGCGCTATCAACATCAATGCTGATCACTCACAAAATGGCATTTTAACTAAAAATCCTGGCAAGTTATCTAACGATTTCTTCGTCAATTTGTTAGATATGTCAGTTGAGTGGAAAAAATCGGCCAAATCTGAAGCAATCTTTGACGGTGTTGATCGCAAAACTGGCCAAGTCAAATGGCAAGCAACTCCGGTTGATTTAATGTTTGGCTCAAGCTCAGAACTTCGCGCCATCGCAGAAGTTTACGCAGCGAAAGACGGCAAAGAAAAATTCGTCCAAGACTTCGTCAAAGCTTGGGTGAAAGTTATGAACGCAGATCGTTTCGATTTGAAAAAATAACAACAAACTAGCAAGAGTTGGTCAAAAAAGGCCACTCTTGTCAATCACCACAAATAAACTTGAACTAAACATCGCATTGCTTCTAAAAAATTTCTTATCTCCATTTCAATCAATAAGAAATTTCACAATATGCTTGAGTCATATCCTCTGATTACCACTGTAGTTTCTAGTGTTGTCCTCGCTTTCTTGCTCGGCCTTTTGGCAAATCGTTTAAAACTTCCTACTTTGTTGGGATATTTAGTGGCTGGTATTTTACTCGGTCCGAATACTCCCGGTTTTATCGCCGATATTCACCTTGCAGAACAATTAGCCGAAATTGGCGTAATTCTTTTAATGTTTGGTGTTGGATTACACTTTTCGACTGATGATTTACTTCAGGTTCACAAAGTTGCTGTTCCTGGTGCTACTATACAGATGAGTCTCACAACTTTGATTTGCTTAGGAGTTGCGATGTTTTTTGGTCATAGCTTCATCGAAAGTTTGATTTTCGGAGTCACCCTTTCAGTTGCGAGCACTGTTGTTTTACTTCGCGCCTTAGAACAATATAAATTAAACGATAGCCACATTGGCAAAATTGCGGTCGGATGGCTGATCGTTGAAGATATCGCGATGATTGTAATTTTAGTTTTGCTGCCGATCGTTTCGGAAATGTTTTATAATCCAGAAAAAATTAACGCTTATCTGATTGCAAAAACTTCAATTATCACAATAGCAAAAATCTCTAGCTTCATCGCGATTATGATCATAGTCGGTAAAAAATTATTACCAAAACTATTGCTGATTATCGCCAAAACTAAATCTCATGAATTAATGGTTTTAGGAATTATCGCGATTTCTTCCGGATTTGCTTTTTTAGCTTACTCAATTTTCGGCGCCTCTTTTGCTCTCGGAGCTTTCATGGCGGGATTTGTTTTAAATGAGAGTAAAATTGGTCGTAAATCTGCTGAAAAATCTTTGCCACTGCGCGATATTTTTGCCGTTCTATTTTTTGTATCAGCCGGAATGTTATTTAATCCTTTTGTGATTATTCAAGAACCAGCCCTTATTCTTTTGACGTTTGTCTTAGTAGTTTTCGGAAAAGGAATAGTCGCTTATTTTATCATGCGCGCTTTTCGTCAAAGTTTTTATAATTCTCTGATTCTAGCCGCCAGCTTGGCCCAAATTGGTGAGTTTTCTTTTATCCTCGCTGCACTTTCCCTCAAACTTAACATTTTTTCGACTACAGTTTACAACATGGTTATTGCGAGCGCGATAATCTCGATAACGATTAACCCATTTTTATTCAAAATTGTGCGTCGCTATGATTGGAAAGAAAATTTGAAAGATACGATAAATGTAAAATCGCTAGTCGGAAATTTATCTAATAAACTGCATTAGAATTTTACTCACTAACTCGCCAACCGCCGCCCAAAGCACGATACAAATTCACATAAGACGACAATTGTTTTTGTTTTACTTCGATTAAGTCGAGTTGTGATTCCAAATAATCGCGGCGGGTTAGTAAAGATTCTAAATAATCAACTCGCGCTGCTTTGAAGAGCAAATTTGAAATTTCAAAAGAATCAGACAAAGCTTTGTTTTTACTGCTTCGGCGTAGAATTTGCTGGTGTTTTTTTAAATCAAAATTCATGGAAATTTATCAGTTATTTAACTTGATAGGAAATTTCCATGATAATTGAAATCGATACTTAAAGATTGCTTAACCCTTTATAAAACTTTGATAGATCTGGTAGTTGTTTTTAGATAATTCAGCAACAAGATGGCTATTCTTGACAATTTTTATAGATCATAAATTCATGTATTTATTCATCGGAATTTTAGGCAGTGCGCTGTGTATAATCGCTTTAGCCCTTACTTTGCATAACGGCAAATTTGGCGAATCGCTGAATTATAAACTTCTTAATTTCTGCGGCGGGCTTTGCTTACTTTATTACGCCATCATTACTCATAGCTTGCCTTTCATCATTTTGGAAAGCATCTGGGTTTTATTACCGACAATTGCTTTGATCAAAAAAGCACTGGGCAAAGTTAAATAAGGCACAAAAAAAATGCGTATCCGAATTTAATCAGATACGCACTCTTTGGTTTTTTTTGGCTTTAGTTTCTTAGATAAGTTCGATATTAGCTGCAGCTACTTTACCTCTGCTGTTTTCTTCTTCGTAAGATACTTTTTGACCTTCTTTCAAATCGCGAATGCCTTTTTCTTCAAGTTTGCTGATGTGAACGAAAATATCTTTTCCGCCGTTGTCTGGTTGAATGAATCCGTAACCTTTAGTGATATTGAACCATTTTACTGTGCCTGTTGTAGCCATTTTAGTTTAGTTTTTAGTTTAGTTTGTGTCTAAAGAATTTAGACGAGAAAATGTTGCTAAATTAGTGGTGACGAGAGCAACCAGAGTCAGTATTAAGGAAGTTAAGAAAACAATCAAACTACGGAAAATAATTGAACTTTATCAACAGCAATTAAGCAGCGCGGCGAAACCTATAATGGCGATTTCTGATTTGCTAGAATTATTTAGCTAAGTTTAATTGCTGATTCAAAATAATTAAAATTTTCAAAACTAATTTTATCTAAGCGATGAACGACAAACTATTATTTCAGAAACAAAAAAATGATTTTCTTGATAGCCTTCAGCCCGACGATTTCCGCAACGGCGCAAGCTTCAACAGCGCCGAAGAAATCATCGACCAACTTCACCAAGCACTTTTGAAGCACGCGAAAAATCACGATAATTACCAAGAATTTATCGCCAAAGCTTTGGCGAATTTATTTCGTGAAAACTCGCCGGCCAAAGCAAAAGCACTCGATTTAGCTAATCTTTACCTCGAATTTAATTTAAAGCCGAACTTATAATTACATCAGTTGGTGATAATTCGTTTTCAAATCAAAATCTTCAAAATTAAACTCTATTTCAATTCGACTAACTCAATAACTAATTGATACATTTTTGGTTTTTGATGCTATACATGTAAGAGTAGCTTACTTCAAATTACATACCCTAATAATATATACTTATGAAAAATATTTTAGTTGCCACTGATCTTTCAGCCCGTTCAGATAGAGCTATACAAAGAGCTTTAAAATTAGCTAAAAACTACGGCGCAAAATTGACTATTTTACATGTTGTTGACGAAGATAATCCTGAATCAATTCATAAGGAGTTAGCTAAATTAGCTAAAAAAGAAATTTTCACTGCTGTAGAAGGAAAAACTCAAAATATTGACTACAAAATCGAAGTAGTTACTGGCACTCCTCACTTAAAAATCTTGCAAGTTGCTGTCAAAATTAAAGCAGATCTTATAGTGCTTGGTTTACATCGTCATGCCAGTCAGGATCAATCTATAATGGGTCAAGTTGTACAAAGAATTATTAAAAATTCTCTTAAACCGGTTTTAGTCGTGAAAGAAAGAACCGAATTTGAATATAAGAAGATTCTAGTAGCTTTAGACTTTAATTCTCACTCAAAATCATCTTTTAAATTAGCACTTAATTTATTTCCTGAAGCGAACTTTACCTTACTACACTCTTACTTCATGCCTATACTTGGTTCTATTGGAATTTCAGCAAATCAATTAGAGCAAGAATATAAAGAATATTGTGAGAAAGAAATAGCTAGCACAGTTAAAGACGTTAGCAAAGATATTGCGAAGTCTCATAAAACAAAAACTGAAGCTACTTATAAAATCAAAAACAAACTCATTAAAGGACCTATTATTGAAGTTCTTAAGGAAGAACTTCAAAGTTCAAAACAACAATTAATGGTTATAGGAACTCACGGTAGAAGCGGAATTTCCAAATTTTTATCTATAAATGTTGCTGAAAATTTCTTAATCGATCCTCCTTGTGATGTTTTGGTAACAATATAGGAATTAAGGGATAACACAAATTCAAAGTCGTTATCCCTATAATCAAACATCCCACCTCCACAAATTTTTAGTCATGGCCTATTTCTACAAATTCATAAAATCACCAATCGGACAGCTAAAGTTAGTTGCAACCAACCGAGGATTATCAGCAGTTTTGTGGGAAAATGACGATCCAAATCGTGTGAGGTTTACAGAAATTTCACCAAGCGCAGATCATCCAATATTGTGTAAAAGCCAACGCCAACTTGACGAATATTTTGCCGGCAAGCGTAAAAATTTCGAACTCGATTTAGATTTCCACGGCACCGAATTCCAAAAAAAAGTATGGCAAGCTTTGCTAACAATCCCATTTGGTGAAACCAGAAGCTACGGCGAAATTGCCCGTCAAATTGGCAATTCAAAAGCATCAAGACCAGTCGGCGGCGCCAACAGCAAAAACCCCATCGCCATCATCGCCCCCTGCCACCGCGTTATCGGCGCATCAGGCAAACTAACCGGCTTCGCCGGCGGATTAAAAATAAAAGAATTCTTATTAAAGTTAGAGCAAGCTGAGTTTTGTGATTAGTGAAGATTGATTGAGCCAGAAATCAGAAGTTAAATAGTTTAGATTTTCAATCGGGTTATAATTTTTTAGCATAACAAAAGATTTTTCTAAAATTTTAGTACCTAGTTGTATTCCATTTTTATTTCCTCGAGAGTCATTCTTTTTTCCTTCATCTCCACAATCTTCCTAACTCTCTCAATCATTTCATCACTAAACATTTGATACCCCGACTCTGTCACTTCTGCAACTTCCAGCAATCCTTCTTTTGTCCAATGCCTAATAGTCGGAACGGTTTGGTTTGTTGCTTTGGCAAGTTCACCGATTTTTAGAAGTTTTTCGGAATCAACTTTTTCAACTTCGCCATCAATTGCTTTTAGATAAATGTTTAGCGAGCGATCGACTGCTGCTGCTATCAATTTAAAATAATCTTTCTTCGAATCTTCTTCACCATTCACCAGCTGCGCTTTTTCTAAAGATTTAATATAATTCAGGCGATCATTTTTGCGGATAATTGCAGGCGGATAGCCGCGTATCATCAAAATCATATTCATCAGCAAACGTGCGGTGCGACCATTGCCATCAGTAAATGGATTAATTGTTACAAAGCGATAATGCGCCTCAGCAGCAAGTTCAACGGCGTGCATTTTAGTTTCGTTTTCAAGCCAAGAAAAAAACTCATCCATTAAAGTTTGAACTTTTCTTGGATTTGGCATCACAACAGCAGAACCAGAAATGCGAACTGGAACACGGCGATAATATAATTTCCCTTGGCCAGCATTTTCACGATCGATTCGATCTAAAATAATTTCGTGAATTTTTAGTATGTCTCTTTCTCTAAGGTCTGATGGCTTTCGTTTGATTTGCTCTTTAACAAAATCCAAAGCCGCTGCGTGATTAGTAGCTTCAAGATGTTCGGTAATTGATTTGCCGCCAATTGTTAAACCCTTTTCCACAACCAATGCAGTTTCTGCGCGCGACAAAGTGTTTCCTTCAATTGCGTTGCTGGTGTAAGTAAGTTCAATTCGAAACCATTCTTCCAAATTCTTCACCAGCGCGGCATCAAAAGGACGGTGCTTGTCCAATATTTTCTTTTTTTCGGTAAGTTTTTTGTAATTTATTTC
>JACCDX011656689.1_pt1 | contig 21707 bp, 19 predicted proteins | sample 7449681 | NCBI WGS metagenome assembly JACCDX01 (sample SAMN15323450, study PRJNA562643) | freshwater metagenome | isolation source: river surface water | place: USA:Blue River Watershed | collected 2017-08-18
CAGAAAACAACCGATCGCGAAAAAATCCAAGTCGAGCTTGGCGAGCCGGGACCTGAGCGTATTTGGTACGTCGGTGACGCGTTCGCGCAAGGATTCTCGCTAGATGAGGTGCATCAGTTAACGCGCATCGATCCTTGGTTCTTGGCTCAGATCAAAGAGATTGTTGATATCGAGTTGGCTCTTGAGCAGCGCACGCTTGCAGATGTGGATGCCGAGACGTTATTGCAGCTCAAGCGCAGAGGTTTCTCAGACCGTCGCTTAGCATTTTTGCTCGACACCGTTGAGGCTGAGGTGCGTAAGCTGCGCCACCAATTTAATGTACGCCCTGTGTACAAGCGCGTGGATACGTGTGCTGCCGAGTTTGCGACGAACACCGCCTATTTGTACTCAACGTATGAGCAGGAGTGTGAGTCAGCCCCAACCGATCGTAAAAAGATTATGGTCCTGGGTGGCGGTCCGAATCGTATTGGTCAAGGTATTGAATTCGACTATTGCTGCGTACACGCTGCGTTAGCGCTTCGAGACGATGGTTACGAAACCATCATGGTGAACTGCAACCCAGAGACAGTGTCTACGGACTATGACACGTCTGATCGTTTGTACTTTGAGCCGCTTACGCTTGAAGATGTTTTAGAAATCGTGCACAAGGAGAAGCCAGTCGGCATCATTGTGCAGTATGGTGGCCAGACTCCCTTAAAACTAGCGCGAGCCCTGGAGGCGAATGGTGCGCCGATCATCGGCACGAGCCCTGAGTCGATTGACGTTGCGGAAGATCGCGAGCGGTTCCAAAAACTGCTCAATAAATTGAATCTGCGTCAACCACCGAATCGGACTGCACGCACCGAAAGCGAAGCGTTGAATCACGCTCAAGAAATTGGGTATCCGTTGGTGGTGCGTCCAAGCTATGTGCTGGGCGGACGTGCGATGGAAATCGTGCACGAACAAAATGACCTAGAGCGTTATATGCGCGAAGCGGTCAAGGTCAGTAACGATTCGCCAGTCTTGCTTGATCGTTTCTTGAACGATGCCATTGAGATTGATGTGGATTGTTTATGCGACGGACAGCAAGTGTTCATCGGTGGTGTGATGGAGCATATTGAGCAGGCAGGCGTTCACTCCGGTGATTCTGCGTGCTCGCTGCCTCCATTCTCTTTGTCCGAGGAAATGACGGCCGAAATCAAACGTCAGACCGCATTGATGGCGCGTGCGTTGAATGTTTCGGGATTAATGAACGTACAGTTTGCCGTGCAGAAAGGTGATGTGTACGTTCTTGAGGTGAATCCACGTGCTTCACGTACTGTTCCCTTTGTATCCAAGGCGACTGGACTTCAACTTGCCAAAATCGCCGCTCGCGTGATGGCGGGCCAAACCTTGGCTGGACAGGGCGTTACCAAGGAAATTGTGCCGCATTACTTCTCGGTCAAAGAGGCTGTCTTCCCATTTGTGAAATTCCCTGGCGTTGATACGATTCTCGGGCCGGAAATGAAGTCCACCGGTGAAGTGATGGGAGTAGGGGTTACATTTGGTGAGGCATTCGTCAAGTCGCAGATGGCAGCGAGCGTTAATCTGCCAACTTCCGGAACGGTTTTCCTGAGCGTTAAAAATCAGGACAAGCCGAAGGCGGTAGAAGTCGCGCGCGGATTGCATGCGCTTGGCTTCAAGATCGTCGCGACGCGGGGTACCGCTGCTGCAATTAAGGACGCCGGTATACCTGTTGTGGTGGTCAATAAAGTTGCTGAGGGTCGTCCACATATCGTAGACATGCTCAAGAACGGCGAAGTATCTTTGGTGATTAATACAGTGGAAGAGCGTCGTAACGCGATTACGGATTCTCGCGCGATTCGCACGCAAGCGTTGGCTGCGCGTGTGACCTACTACACGACAATTGCAGGTGCATGGGCAGCTGTCGAGGGCATGCAATACTTGCGAGAAGGGCTTGGCATCAAGGTTTACTCACTGCAAGACTTGCACCGCTCGCTATGATTCAAGACGCCGACCTTCCTTACGCAGGACTTCGCGTTCTGGATATTTCGCAAGGAATCGCCGGCCCTTATTGTGCGCACGTCTTGTGGCAACAGGGCGCCCATGTTTTAAAAGTCGAGCCTCCAGCAGGTGATTGGATCCGTTTTGTGGGTGTCACAAAAGGTGATCACAATGCCTTAGCAATCCAATATAACGCTGGCAAACAGGCTTTGGCGCTCGATGCGCGCACCGATGCTGGGAAGAAGATTTTGCGAGGTCTGGCCTCGCAAGCGGATGTAATCGTGCAGAATTTTCGTCCCGGAGTCGCAGAGCGTTTAGGGGTTGGCTATAAGGATTTGTCCCTCGAGAAGCCAGACCTTGTGTACGTCTCAATCAGTGGATATGGGCCTGATGGCCCCTATGCAGATGCGCCCGCGACGGACTCTGTGATGCAAGCCGATAGTGGGCTGATGTTTTCTAACCAAGACGAATCCGGGATGCCACGTCGAGTAGGTTTGCTCGCTGCTGACGTGATGACTGGCTTGTATGCGTCCCAAGGTGCTGCGACTGCGTTGTATCAGCGTCTGGCGCGTAAGCGTGGAACGCACGTGCAAGTTAGCCTCTTCGAGGCTTGTGCGTCGTTTCAGGGGATGTGCTTTCTTGAGCAAGCGATGGCGGGTAAAAGACCGTTTGGCGCTGTCAGTGCTCCAAATGGTGTTTTTGATACATCAGATGGCAGGATTTCGGTTGTAACCGTGAATACTGAGCATTTCCATCGTATCTGCCGCGCAATGGATCGACCAGAATGGATCACGGATCCGCGCTACTTAGATAACGCGATACGGTTTGATCACCGTGCGCAATTGCACGCCGATATGAATGAGCAGTTAAAGTTAAAGCCGACTGCACACTGGACGGCCTTGTTTCAGAAACATGACGTATTGCATGCTGCCGTACGTGACTACTCGGGTGTGATGAATCATCCCCAAGCCTTGCACTTGAAGATGTTTCAGGAGCTCGAGCAAGAAGGGGTTGGTACCTTGCCCTACATGGGATTGCCATCACATCCGTACCATCGTAAAGCGCAGAGTTCGCCGCGAATCGGTGAACATTCCGTAGAGGTGCTCAGGGCGTATGGTTTAGATCAAAGCGAAATTGATCGTCTCATCGCTACCGGTGTAGTCAAGCAAGCTGGCGCGCAAACCAGCGCAACCTGACCTATGCCAGTCTTCATTACCGGCGCAAGCAGTGGATTAGGTGCTGCATTCGCCCGTCACTATGCCGCCCAAGGACAAACACTTGGATTGTTGGCGCGTCGTGCTGATCGCTTACAGGAATTGATTGAATCGCTACCGGGCGAGCACCACATCTACGTCGTTGACGTATGTGACCGTGATGCCTTGCATGCGGCAGCGCGCGATTTCAAGGCTCGTGTTGGATTTGTTGATATCGTGATCGCGAGCGCTGGGATCAGCGCTGGAACCTTGACGGAATGCGAGGACGATTTTGCTGTCTTCAATGTGATTATGCAAACCAATGTCAGCGCGACGGTTTCCAGCTTTGAGCCTTTTGTTTCTGACATGAAGTCTCAGCGCAAGGGAGTCTTGGTCGGTATTGCTAGTGTTGCCGGTGTCAGAGGGCTGCCTGGTGCTGGTGCCTATAGCGCATCGAAAGCGGCTGTTGCGACATACTGTGAAAGTCTCAGGCTTGAGCTTAAGCCTTTTGACGTGCAGGTGGTGACGATTGCGCCGGGATACATCAAAACCGAAATGACTGCCCACAATCCCTATGCGATGCCGTTCTTGATGGACGCAGACGCCTTCGCTGTACGCGCAGCGAGAGCGATCCAATCTGCTCGCTCATATGTTGTTATCCCTTGGCAGATGGGGGTCGTGGCCAAGCTCATGCGCATGATGCCGGATTGGTTATACGACCGTTTGGCTGTGAATGCGCCTCGAAAGCCCCGTCGTACCTAACTTAGGGTGTGACGTCGTTTTGTGTTCCGTCGGCCAAGTGATCTACATCGCCCCAGCGAATAACAGTCCAACCCTCTGCTGAAACGCTGAGTCGATTTAGGCTGGCGTTCAACAAAGGTGCTTGTCGTGGTGCTTGTAGGCTCACCTGGTTTGCATGTCGCCAGATGATATCCATCGCGCCACCATGACTGACAATCATCACGCGTTGGTCCTTGTGGCGTGCGGCGATCTCATTGACTGCTCCCACAACACGCTTATGAAAAAAACCTAGTGATTCGCCACCCGGCAGTTCGGCCGCCGGATCGCGTGCACGCCATACCGCGGCGGCTTCAGGGGCGTGTTTATCCATCTCGTCGTACACGAGTCCTTGCAACACGCCAAAGTGACGCTCTCGTATGCCTTGATGGATATTGAGTGGTAGGCCAACTTCTGCGGCAACAGTTTGCGCTGTCGCATGAGCGCGTTTGAGATCACTGGTGTAGATCGCATCGACGGATTGCCCAAGGCTTGCTAGTTTTTTGATATGACGCGCAAGCGCACGAGCCTGTTCAACGCCTGTGTCGTTCAGACCAATATCCTCCCATCCCTGCACGCGCCTTTCAGCATTCCAAGGTGTTTCACCGTGTCGTACCAACCAGATCTCTGTCATGCCATCACTCTTTGTGTAAAGCAAAGAGTTTACAGTGCCGCGGGGTCTAATACAGTACGCAGTACCGCTTCAATCACGAAGGTCTCCCACTGCGCAAAGACCTCAGGCTTTTCTAGATTCTCGCCCAAGAAAGCAGACAGTGTGAAACGATTAGATTGATAGAAATACCCTAGAGCGACAATCATCATGTACAGATCGCGTGACGCAATCTCTGAGCGAAAGATGCCTTGAGACACGCCTCGACTCAAAACATCGTCCACCACGCTGATCGCGGGGGAGGAGAACTCTTGCGCTTTATTCGACCGAACAATGTGCTTGCCACGATGCAAGTTCTCGCTGTTAAGCAACGTCACAAATTCGGGGTGCTTCTTGTAGTAGTGCAGAACAAAACGCACAACTTGCTCAAGAGCATGCTTTGGCCGATCGAGGTCAAGTTTAAGTGCTGCTTCAGCGATGTTGAAGCGACGATAGATTTCTTCTAGTGCGGCAACAAACAAACTTTCTTTATTACCGAAGTAGTAATAAATCATGCGGTCATGCGAGTTCGCTGCTTTTGAAATCTGGTCGATACTGCCGCCATCAAAACCATGCTTTGCGAATATCTTGATCGCAGCCATTAGTAGGCTGTCGCGGGTGGTCTCCGCTGATTTTTCGCGCGCCCCAACCTTGCGTTGAGGCTGCGCGTTCGAAATAGCCTTGGCGGTCATTTGTGAGGAATTTATTGTTCCGCGAAGGCGCGTTCAATGACAAAGTCCCCAGGTTTAGATGTGTTCCCCTCGTTGAAACCGCGCACTTCGAGCATGTTCTTGAGGTCGCGCAACATTTCGGGGCTACCACAAATCATGATTCGATCTTGTTCCCGGTTGAGCGATGGTACGCCTAAGTCTGAAAAAAGTTTCCCGTTTTCAATGAGTGTCGTGATGCGACCAGTGTTTTTATATGCTTCTCGAGTAACAGTCGGGTAGTACTTCAATTGTTTCGAAACCATCTCGCCCAGAAACTCGTGTTGAGGAAGAGTCTGTGTTAAGTAGTCGTGATACGCCAGTTCGGCGACCTCGCGCACACCATGAACCAAAATCACCTCATCAAATTTCTCGTATGTTTCCGGATCCCGAATAACGCTTAGAAACGGCGCCAGTCCCGTACCAGACGAGAACATATACAGCCGCTTAGCAGGTAGCAAGTAGTCAATCAGCAGCGTGCCGGTCGGCTTGCGGCCGACCACGATTGAATCACCGACCTTGATGTGTTGTAGCCGAGAGGTTAGTGGTCCGTCTTGGACTTTGATACTTAAAAACTCGAGGTGTTCCTCGTAGTTGGGGCTCACAATGCTGTATGCGCGTAACAACGGTTTGTCATTCACGCGCAGACCGATCATGGTGAAGTGACCATTGCTAAAACGCAGAGATGGATCGCGTGTAGTTGTGAAGCTAAACAATCGATCAGTCCAGTGGTGGACTGTTAAAACACGCTCTTCGTTAAAAGCACTCATGATGGACTCGTTTTAGATAAAGAAAAAAAGCAATAGGTGCCACTCATCCCGGATCTGCGACTGCATACTGATGCATCGTCTGGGTATTGATAATGTAGCACTCACAACATTAAATTTTAGTGTTTACTACATTTTATTCAAAAAGTGTTTGATTTGAACGACATCCCCGAACATCTGGCACTTGCATTTGCCCTAAATTTTCCTCACAATAGAGTTTGTTGATTGCCCCGGTTTCGACTCGATCCGGGGTTTTGCTTTTTGGGAAAACACTATGGCCACTATTCCTCTTACCGTGCGCGGGGCCGAGCGCTTGCAAGCCGAACTGCACCGTCTCAAGCACGTTGAGCGCCCCGCTGTGATTAACGCGATTGCTGAAGCACGCGCGCAGGGTGACTTGTCTGAAAACGCTGAATACGATGCTGCTCGTGAACGTCAAGGCTTTATTGAGGGCCGTATCAGTGAGCTCGACGGCACCTTATCCAATGCGCAGTTGATTGACCCCGCGTCGATTGATGCAGATGGTCGTGTTGTGTTCGGCGCGACCGTCGAGATCGAAGATCTCGAATCTGGTGACAAAGTGACGTATCAAATTGTTGGGGATATTGAGGCTGACATTCGTGCCAACTTGATTTCAGTCTCCAGCCCAGTTGCACGTGCTTTGATCGGTAAATACGAAGGCGACGTGGTCACCGTTCGAGCCCCCTCCGGCGAGCGCGAATATGAAATCGTCAACGTGAAGTACATCTAAGCGCCCGCACTGAGCGCGAGCTCGGTGCTTTAGCGCTTGACAGGAGAGCGCTTGCGGGCACTCGCTGCACCGGCCAAGGTGCTACGTCGTGCTCCTGCCCGTAACGATAAGGCGCTGCGACGCGGAATGCTGTGTGCTGTATCCTTACCAGTGTTTGCACGTGTACTGGGGCGTGTAGGTCGATCCCCCGCAAACACTCTGGGGCGGTCAGACTCTAGCTCTTGGTCTCGTTCAGCTCGTGTTCTGCGCGTGGGTTTTTCAACCTTTTTGCCATGTGCAGCCAGTTTTTTGGGGGTGTGCGGTTCGGTCGGTTTGCGCACCGCCGGGCTACGCGGCTCTGCCGGTGGTTTGAGGTAAGTGCTTTGTTCGCCTGATCTGAATAGGATCAGCATCTTGCCTAGGTGGTGTACAGGTGCGCAAGAAAGTGCGTCGCAGATGGCAGCGAGCATTTCGTCGCGATCGTCGCGCTCGGCCGTGCCTGCGCGTACTTTGATCAATTCGTGCGCAGATAGGGCGCGATCGATTTCTTTTAATACGGCCTCGGTCAAACCGTTGTCGCCAATGAGGACGACAGGCTTGAGAGGGTGGGCAGCGGCGCGCAGCGCGCTGCGCTCGCGTGGGGTGAGTTCCATAGTCATAAGGTGGATTGTACGGGAATGGCCAAGAACAAATTTTCAAAAGAGTGGGTGATGCAGCATATCAACGACCCATTCGTTAAATTGGCGCAACAAAAAGGGTATCGCGCTCGTGCGGCTTTTAAGCTGACGGAGATCCTAGATGCCGAAAAACTCATGCGCCGAGGCGATGTCGTGGTTGATTTAGGGTCTACCCCCGGAAGTTGGTCGCAGGTGGCGCGTGAGCGACTCGTGGGCAAAGGTGGAGTGATTGACGGTCGGATCGTGGCCCTTGATCTCTTGCCGATGGAGCCAATCGAGGGTGTCGAGTTTATTCTGGGTGACTTTAACGAGGAAGGCGTGCTGGCCCAGCTAAACGGGCTTCTCCAAGGGCAGCCTGTGGACCTCGTGATGTCTGACATGGCGCCCAATTTGTCTGGTGTGGGGAGCGCCGATTCTGCCAGAATTCAACAAGTTTGCGACTTAGCCCTTGAATTTTCGCTGATGCACCTCAAACCTGAAGGAGCGTTGATTGTTAAGGCCTTCCACGGCAGCGGGTTTTCTCAAATCGTGGAAAGTTTTAAACGTCACTTCAAAAGAGTGGTTGAGCGTAAGCCCAAAGCATCACGGGATCGGTCATCTGAAACCTTTTTGATTGCGAAGGGTCGAAAGGGCTAAGGATGTAATTGGCAGAAGCTTGCAGCGTATTTTTATTTTGTTTTCAAGCTCTTATACCCCTGCATGTCGCCCGGTATTGCTACGAATTGCCAGGTTGAAACGGGGTAGAATGGGTTGTAGATAATTTTGTAGTGATCTCTTTAGGCCAAAAGAGATCGCTTCTCGTCAGAATACAAGCTGGAGATCGGCCTTGAATAATTCCTTTTCTAAAGTTGCGGTCTGGATGGTGATTGCGCTGGTTTTGTTTACTGTTTTTAAACAGTTCGACACAAGATCTCCATCGCAGGATTCCGTGAGTTACACCCAATTCATGGACGATGCCCGCTCCGGGAAAATACGTAAAGTCGATGTCCAAAGCGATGTTCTGCACGTCACCCCTGATTCAGGTCGTCCCTACACGCTGACCTCACCCGGTGACCTGTGGATGGTCTCCGACCTCATGAAAGCCGGCGTGCAAGTGTCTGGCAAAGCACGCGAAGAGCCCTCGTTCTTGATGAGCATATTTGTGTCGTGGTTCCCGATGCTGCTGTTGATCGGCGTATGGGTATTTTTCATGCGCCAGATGCAAGGCGGTGGTAAGGGTGGCGCGTTTAGTTTCGGCAAGTCGCGCGCTCGGATGTTGGATGAGAGCACGAATTCGATCACGTTCGCTGACGTCGCTGGTTGCGACGAAGCGAAAGAAGATGTTCAAGAGTTGGTCGACTTCTTGCGCGACCCGTCTAAATTTCAAAAGCTCGGGGGCAGAATTCCTCGCGGCGTATTGATGGTGGGTTCGCCCGGAACGGGTAAGACACTGCTCGCCAAGGCAATTGCTGGCGAAGCAAAAGTTCCATTCTTCAGTATCTCTGGCTCCGATTTTGTCGAGATGTTTGTTGGCGTCGGTGCGGCACGTGTGCGCGATATGTTTGAGAATGCCAAAAAGCACGCGCCTTGCATCATCTTCATCGACGAAATTGATGCGGTCGGCCGTCAGCGTGGAGCGGGCTTGGGCGGCGGTAACGACGAGCGTGAGCAAACACTGAACCAAATGCTTGTCGAGATGGACGGCTTTGAATCTGGCGTTGGCGTTATCGTGATTGCTGCGACGAACCGTCCTGACGTCTTGGATCCTGCATTGCTGCGTCCTGGTCGTTTCGATCGTCAGGTCGTTGTGCCATTGCCCGATATTCGTGGTCGTGAGCAGATTCTCAAAGTGCACATGCGCAAAGTGCCTTTGGCACAAAATGTGGACGCGCACGTCCTGGCGCGTGGGTGCCCAGGCTTTTCCGGCGCTGACCTGGCGAACCTTGTGAACGAAGCGGCATTGTTTGCTGCGCGTCGCAATGGGCGCACGGTGGATATGTCTGATTTTGAAAAAGCGAAAGACAAGATCATTATGGGCGCAGAGCGTCGCTCGATCGTGATGCCCGAGGAAGAGCGTCGCAATACGGCCTACCATGAGTCTGGTCATGCGATTGTGGCGCGGATGCTTCCTAAGACAGACCCTGTGCATAAAGTGACGATTATTCCGCGCGGGCGTGCACTAGGCGTAACGATGCAGTTGCCCGAGGGCGATCGTTACAGCATGGACAAGGAGCGTTTGCTGTGCACAATTGCTGTGCTGTTCGGCGGCCGTATCGCGGAAGAACTTTTCATGAATCAAATGACGACTGGCGCTTCAAATGACTTCGAGCGTGCGACGGCGATTGCCCGAGACATCGTGACGCGCTATGGCATGACGACCGAGCTCGGCCCAATGGTCTATGCAGAGAACGAAGGCGAGGTATTTCTTGGTCGTAGCGTGACGAAGACGACGAATATGTCTGAAGCAACGATGCAAAAGGTGGATAACGAAATTCGCAAAATCATCGATGAGCAATATGCCGTTGCGCGGAGCATTCTCGAGGCGAACCGCGACAAGGTCGAGATCATGACGAAAGCGTTGCTTGAGTGGGAAACGATCGACGCCGATCAGATCAACGACATTATTGAAGGGAGGCCACCCCGTCCTCCGAAAGTCCCACAGAGTCCATTGGACTCGTCAGATACACCACCCAGTGGTACAGCACCGGGCACGAGTGGTGACACGGCCGCTGCCGTATAAATAAAGCGAACCAGTGCGGGATGCGTAAGGTGTGGCAGTGCGGGCGTTTCGAGTTTTCTCTCGAGCGCCCGATTCTTATGGGAATCGTGAACGTCACGCCGGATTCTTTTTCCGATGGCGGGCAGCACGATCAAACCGACGCTGCGATTGCGCATGCGCGCCATCTAGTGTCCCAAGGGGCACAAATACTTGATATCGGTGGGGAATCAACGCGTCCCGGAGCTGCGTCGGTCACGCTAGAGCTCGAGCTGGCTCGTGTCATGCCGGTGCTTGATGCGGTCAAAGACAGTGGCGCTGCGGTATCCATTGACACGTGTAAACCTGAGGTGATGCAGGCAGCTCTCGCTGCGGGTGCTGACATCATCAACGACGTAACCGGCATGCGTGACCCACGTGCCCGCGCCGTGATCGCCCAGCACTCAAGTTGTGGTGTCTGTGTGATGCACATGCAGGGTGAACCGCGTACGATGCAGCAAAACCCGCATTACGATAATGTTGTGCGTGAGGTTCACCAAGCGCTCTTGCAGCAGGTGCAAGCTTTAGAGAGTGCGGGGGTGGATCGTTCTCGGATCAGTGTTGATCCGGGCTTGGGATTCGGTAAAACCGTTGCGCAGAACTATCAACTGGTCGCCGAGTTGGAAGCTATTGCATCCAGCGGTTATCCTGTCGTTTTCGGAGCGTCACGCAAGTCGATGTTAGGGGCGATAACGGGCAGACCGGTCGACCAACGCCTGGTGGGAAGTATCGCTGCAGCCTTAGCGGGTGTCGCGCATGGTGCGAAGGTCCTTCGTGTGCACGACGTGGGTGAAACCCGTGATGCTTTGATGATTTGGCAGTCGGTAAAGGATGCGGGAAATAGGCTATGAGTCAACGTAAGTATTTTGGAACTGACGGTGTGCGCGGTGAAGTGGGCGGAGATGTTATTAACGCCGCATTTGCACTGCGCCTCGGTTACGCGGCCGGTAAGGTGTTGGCCAAAGAGCACTCGACGCGGCGTGGTAAGCCGACCGTTCTGATTGGCAAAGACACACGTATTAGCGGTTATATGCTTGAGTCCGCACTTGAGGCAGGCTTTGCTGCTGCCGGGGTAGAGGTTTTGTTGGCGGGCCCACTGCCGACGCCTGCCGTCGCTTACCTCACTCGTACTTGGCGCTTAGTTGCCGGAATAGTGATCAGTGCTTCGCACAATGCGTATCAGGACAATGGAATCAAATTTTTTGCATCGAATGGAATGAAGCTTCCTGATGCGACAGAAGCTGCAATAGAAGCTGCCTTGGATGAGCCGCTTGGTTGTGTGACGTCGGAAAAACTAGGACGTGCTCGCCGCATCGATGATGCCCCTGGTCGTTATATTGAGTTTTGTAAAAGCACATTCCCATCGGATCTTGATCTTGATGGATTAAAGCTCGTGATCGATGCGGCAAATGGTGCTGCGTATCACATTGCGCCCCATGTTTTCCGTGAGCTTGGCGCTGAAGTCCACGCAATAGGGGTGTCGCCTAATGGCTTCAACATCAATAAAGATGTTGGTGCGCTGCATCCTGAGGGCTTGGCGGCAGAGGTTAAAGCGCGCGGAGCCGACCTGGGTATCGCATTAGATGGCGATGCCGATCGTGTGCAGATGGTCGATGCGTCTGGTCGTATCTACAACGGTGACGAGTTATTGTTTGCTGTTGTGCGTGAGCGGATGACGCGCGGACCCGTCGCTGGGGTGGTTGGTACCTTGATGACAAACTTTGGTTTTGAGCGGCAGATTCGTGCGCTTGGAATTGAGTTTGAACGCGCGCAAGTTGGTGATCGCTACGTACTCGAGCAGTTGCGCAAACGTGGTTGGCTCTATGGTGGCGAGAGTTCGGGGCACTTGTTGTGTCTTGATTCGCACACAACTGGAGATGGCATCGTTGCTGCATTACAAGTGCTTGCAGCACTCAAGCGCAGTGGTGAATCCCTTGAGAGCTGGGTGTCCGCACTCAAAATGTATCCGCAGAAGATGATTAATGTCCCACTCAAGCCAGGGATGGATTGGGCAAATCATGCAGGATTGCGCGCTGCCCAAACGCAGGTTGAGTCCCTGTTGGGTGACAAGGGACGCGTACTGATCCGTGCATCGGGAACTGAGCCGAAGCTTCGCTTGATGGTCGAAGCTGAGCAAGAGTCGTTGGCGACAAAATGTGTAGAGATCCTTGGCTCAGTCGATTTAATTGTTTAAGCGTAGCGTTTAAACAGGAATAAGCTCGAATTTGTAGCCTACTTTTGCCCATTCATCTTCCTCGCCGTGTAGTGAAAAGTCTGTGAGTGGGTGAGACGCCAACCATTTCTTGTCGACCTTGCAAGTAATGGTTTGGTTTTTGACACTAATTGTCAGCGGAAGCTTACTGACGTCTTCTCGTCGACGGCATAAGAGCACCGCAACTCGCAGGCACAGAATCGCGAGCCATTGGTCTTTGGTCTTGACTAGTCCGTCCGCGCGCGAGAGCTTACCAGTATGAGCGAGCGCAAGAAGTCCTAAGTTCTGCTGGTCTACTTTTGAAAAACCCGGCATATCCGCGTTGTTCAAAATATAGGCGCTATGCTTGTGATAGCCGGCTTGTGCAATCGAAACACCGACTTCATGTAGCGTGGCGGCCCAACGTACGGTTTGCTTGAGTTCATCTTGTTCGCTGCGGTCGGGGAAGAGGCTGTCAAACAGCGTAAGGGCACAACGCTTAACACGCGAGGCTTGCCGCGCGTCGACGTGATAGCGCCGCACAAATGCAGCGACAGTCTGATCCCGGCGATCGTGTGATTCTTCCCTGCCTGCTAAGTCTACGAGCACACCAAGGCGTAACGCACCGTCACCGGTTTGCATGCGCTCAACGCCCATCTCGTCGAAAAATGCGCTCATGATGGCCAAGCCACCCGTCAATACCTCGGCCCGTTCCGTTTTAATGCCAGGTAGTTGATCGGGGATCACACGGCCGCTACGTACGAGCTTTGCCTTGAGTCGCTCGAGGCCGTCCCGCGTAATGCCATCTTTCGAAAACTTACCCTCTGTTAGGATCGCGTAGAGCGCTTTAGCCGTGCCTGATGAGCCGTAGGCGACATCCCAGCCCATCTTGCGGTAGGGTTTGGTGATGGGTTCAATTTCCCTTCGCGCAGCGACTTCTGCTAGCTTCAAGGAGTAAGCGTCGATTTTTCCGTCTGAGAAGAACTTACGACTAAAGCTCACGCACCCCATGTAGAGGGAGGACATTAGTACGGGTTCGTCTCCTTTACCAATAATGACCTCGGTCGAGCCACCACCTATATCAATCACCAAACGCTTGGTTTGAGAGACGGGGAGGGTATGGCTCACACCGGTATAGATGAGTCGCGCTTCTTCCCGGCCAGCAATCACTTCAATTGGGAAACCTAAGGCAGCCTCCGCCTCTGGGAGGAAATCGCCAACATTGCGGGCCACACGGAACGTGTTCGTCGCGACAGCCCGCACGCGGTCAGGGTGGAAAGTGCGCAACCGATCGCCAAAAATGTGTAAGACTTCAATGGCTCTTTTGATTGACTCTTGATTGAGCATTTTGGCCGAATCAAGACCTGCAGCCAGACGGACGGTCTCTTTTAGGCGGTCGATTTGATAGATATGTTTGGTGCCGTTTTGTTCGGCCACCCGACCAATTGATAGCCTAAAGCTGTTTGAGCCTAAATCAACGGCCGCAAGCAGGTGTTTCATGAATTTCAGCCATAGTATGTTTAGGGGCATTATAAAAGGCTATTGTGTCAAATCACTGTAATCTTGCTGGATTAAAAGACACGCCTAACTTGATAGGTTTTCACCCATGACTGCACGTAAAAAGCCCGAGCCACAGTATTTCAACCGTGAGCTGTCGCTGCTCAAGTTTAATGAGCGTGTGCTAGCTATGGCGGAGTTGCCTGACACACCTGCGCTGGAAAAGCTGCGATACGTCTGTATTGTCGGGTCCAATCTAGATGAATTTTTTGAAATTCGCGTTTCGAGCCTGAAGGCACAGATTGCACAGTATCCGAACGTTGTAGGACCTGATGGGTTGACTGCTGAGGCGGCGTTTGAGAAAGTCCAGCAAGCGGTCCACGCGCTTGTGGACCGCCAGTACTGCTTATTGAATGACAAAGTACTTCCCGAGTTACGCGCGTCTGGAGTTGAACTCCATCAGGCCGCCGACTGGAATGACGCCCAAAGAGCGTGGGCTCGCGAAGTGTTTCATCGCGAGGTCATGCCTTTGCTCACGCCGATTGGGCTAGATCCCGCTCATCCGTTTCCCAGGGTATACAACAAGAGTTTGAACTTCATTGTCCCCTTGTCTGGTGTTGATGCGTTCGGGCGCAAAGCGACGATTGCAATTGTGCAGGCCCCGAGGGCCTTGCCGCGGTTGATCAAGATGCCTCCGAGCGTTTCTGGGTATCCGCATGGATTTATTCTGTTGACTGGGTTGTTGCGAGCCTTTGTTGGCGAGCTGTTTCCAGGTATGCAAACGCAAGGTTGCTATCAGTGGCGCGTCACCCGAAACAGTGACTTATTTGTTGATGAGGAAGAGGTCACAAACCTGAGGCAGGCACTGCAAGGGGAGCTTTCTCAGCGTAACTTTGGCTCCGCTGTTCGCCTCGAAATTGATCACAATACGCCCGAGCATATCGAGGCTTTTTTGCAGAAGGAGTTCGCACTTTCTGTTGCCGACACCTATCGCGTCAATGGTCCTGCGAACGTGGCGCGACTGATGCAGATTTGTAATTTAGTCAAGGAGCCAGATTTACTTTTCCCAGCCTTTCAAGGAAAGTTGCCAGCACCTTTTGATAGCTTGCCAAGTAAGCCATCAGCGTTGTTTGAGCTGATTACTAAGGGTGATCGACTGTTGCATCACCCCTATCAGTCTTTTCAGCCCGTTGTTGATTTTTTGACAGCAGCATCAACTGATCCGGATGTGGTTGCGATTAAACAGACCATTTATAGAACGGGTGAAGACTCTGAGTTGATGCGCCTACTTCTCGCGGCAGCGAAGTCGGGCAAAGAGGTGACTGTTGTCGTGGAGCTCATGGCGCGCTTTGATGAGCAAACAAATATCAATTGGGCGGCTCGACTCGAAGAAGTTGGTGCCCATGTTGTCTATGGAGTGGTTGGACATAAAACACATGCCAAGATGGCTCTGGTTTTGCGCCGAGAAAAAGGTCGTATTCGGCGATACGGACACCTCGGCACGGGTAACTATCATTTACGGACGGCGAGTCTGTATACCGATTTTGGTTTGTTGACCGCAGATCCCAAGCTTTGTGAAGATATGGATCAGGTGTTTTCACAGTTGACCGGCTTAGGTGAGCGGCGCCACCTCAGGCACTTGCTCCAAGCACCTTTCACCCTGCACAGTTCGGTGGTGACGATGATTCGCGCAGAGGCTCGTGCAGCTAAGGCGGGCAAGCCCGCTCGCATTCGAGCAAAAATGAACTCTTTGCTGGAGCCAATCGTCATTCAGGAACTCTACAAAGCAAGTCAAGCGGGTGTGAAGATTGACTTGGTCGTTCGAGGTGTATGCGCTTTGCGATCTGCAGTGCCGGGGTTATCTGAGAACATCACCGTACGTTCCATTGTGGGGCGTTTCTTGGAGCATTCGCGCGTATTCTATTTTTATGCCAACGGCGAAGAAAAGGTGTACCTGTCTTCGGCGGACTGGATGGATCGTAATTTTTTCCGTCGAGTTGAGATTGCTTTCCCCGTAAATGATAAGAACCTGAAGAAACGTGTGATCGATGAGGCCTTCACGTTTGCGCTGAAAGACAATTTGCGTGCATGGGTCCAGCAGGCGGATGGTGCTTACGCGGTGGTACGCCGTAGAGGGGCTGTTTTCTCCCTGCACCAACACCTGATTCATCGGCTCGGTACCTAAACATCGCCTAAAGAAAGTGCGTATGAGGGACTCAAAACTAAGTTTAGTTTTGTTTTTCTCGCGTTTTTGCGATTGTCACAATTTCGTCATGTTGCCCCCCTACCATGCGGTCTGATTTAGCGAAAGAACCTCTTTCATTGATCTCTTAGGAACAATATATGATTAAGCGTGCACTTCTTTCATTGACGGCTGGCCTGGTGATGACCAGCGCAGCCATAACTAGCCAAGCAGCTGACATCACCGGCGCTGGTGCGACGTTTCCATATCCGATCTTTGCCAAGTGGGCAGAGGTCTATAAAAAAACGACTAATGTTGGCTTGAATTATCAGTCAATTGGTTCGTCGGGCGGCTTGCGCCAGATTCGGGCTAAGACTGTTACGTTCGGCGCCTCGGACGCCCCTGTCACGGGCGATCAGCTTGAAAAAGATGGCATGGTGCAGTTCCCAGTGATCTTAGGTGGCGTTGTGCCAGTGATCAACGTCGAGGGGTTTAAACCAGGTGAACTGCGCATTACCGGTGCTGCCTTGGCTGAGATCTTCATGGGCACGATTTCAAAGTGGAACGATCCTAAATTGGTCGCGCTCAATCCTGGCAAGAAATTACCGGACCAGGCAATCACGGTGGTACACCGCGCGGATGGATCCGGCACCACGTTCATCTTCACGGATTACCTCTCCGAAGCCAGTAAAACCTGGGCAGATAAGGTCGGTAAGGGCGCAGCTGTGAAATGGCCGGCCTCTAGCTCGGTTGGTGGTAAGGGTAACGAGGGCGTTGCGGCAAACGTGGCACGCGTCAAAGGCTCTATCGGTTATGTAGAGTTTGCGTACGCCAAACGCAACAAGATCCCTCACCTGCAAATGCAGAACAAGGACGGCAAGTTCGTTGATCCGAGCGAGGCAACTTTTGCTGCAGCCGCAGCGGGCGCCGATTGGTTTAGCGTTCCTGGAATGGGTATTTCATTGGTAGAGCAAAAGGGTGATGCTGCTTGGCCAATCACGGGTGCCTCTTTTGTACTGATGTACAAAGACCCTGTCAGCAAAGATGCCTCGAAGGACACTCTGAAGTTCTTCAGCTGGGCATTCAAAGAGGGTAAGCAACTGGCATTAGAGTTAGATTATGTTCCGCTGCCAGACTCGCTTACAAAGGCTATTGCCGACAAAGTGTGGTCGCAAATCAAGCATTAATTTTTTGACTAAGCCAAGCCGAAAACATCCAGTACCACGGAGTAGTTGATGAGTCAGATCCATACGGACAACAGCATGATGGAACCTAACATGCTTGCCGTGGTTAAAAAGCAGCGTATTCAAGATTTTTTATTTCATAAAGTTACGCTGCTGTTTTCGGTCTTGGTGTTGCTTGCGCTCGCTGGCATATTAGTATCGTTGTTAGTGAGTGCCTGGCCGGCATTTCATAAGTTTGGCATTGGATTTATTTGGCGCGTCGAATGGGACATCATTAACGAAGAGTTTGGCGCAATGATCGCCATTTATGGCACATTGGTCAGCTCCGTGATTGCCTTGTTACTGGCAGTACCGCTAGCGTTTGGTATCGCTGTGTTTCTTACTGAAACGTGTCCGTTGTGGTTGCGCCGCCCACTCGGTACAGCCATTGAACTGCTCGCGGCAGTTCCCTCAATTATTTACGGCATGTTTGGCCTGTTCATATTTGCGCCTTTATTTGCCGAGTATGGTCAACCTGCTTTGCAGTCCACACTCGGCCAAATGCCGCTTATCGGACCCTTGTTCGGCGGGGCGATGAACGGTATCGGTTTGCTGGCCGCAGGGATTATTCTCGCGTTCATGATTCTGCCCTTTATCGCAGCTGTGATGCGTGATGTATTTGAAATCGTGCCGCCGATTTTGCGTGAGTCGGCCTACGGATTAGGATGTACAACTTGGGAGGTTGTGCGCTACATCGTGCTCCCCTATACCCAGAAAGGTGTGATCGGTGGAATTATGTTGGGTTTAGGTCGAGCACTGGGCGAGACGATGGCGGTGACTTTTGTAATTGGTAACTCTCAGCGCCTTAGCGAGTCTCTGTTTGCCCCGGGTACATCAATTGCATCTACGCTCGCAAACGAATTCGGCGAAGCAGATGACTTTCATCTTTCTACGTTGTTCGCACTAGGCTTCTTGTTATTCGTGATCACGTTCCTTGTATTGTCTATCGCGAAAATCATGATATTGCGATCTGAGAAGGCACAGGGAGCGCGTACTTAAATGTCCACTTCACATCAACCCAACGTGTCTCGTGCGGACAACTTAGATATCAATTTGTATCGACGTCGCAAGTTTTCAAACTATCTCGGTTTGTTTTTGTCGATGTTTTCGATGGCGCTCGGTCTGATCGCCTTGCTGTGGATCTTGATTGTGTTGTTCAAGCATGGATTCGCAGGATTGAGTTGGGCAATTTTTACTGAGTCTACACCTGCGCCCGGTTCTGACGGAGGTGGCTTGGCGAACGCTATCGTGGGAAGTCTTATGATGATCGGCGTGACTGCGCTTGTCGCAACGCCTGTTGGGATTCTTGCCGGTGTGTATCTGGCAGAGTTTGGTGATCGCAGCGTCGTAGCAACGGTGACGCGATTTGTCACAGACATCATGTTGTCCGCACCTTCGATTGTTCTGGGTCTGTTTGTCTACGCGATTTTAGTTGCGCAGGTAAAACACTTTTCAGGATGGGCGGGATCGTTTGCCTTAAGCCTGATCGCGATACCGGTTGTCATTCGCACGACTGAAAACATGTTGCGATTGGTTCCGGGGAGCCTACGCGAGGCGGCCTATGCGCTCGGTGCCCCACGCTGGAAGGTGACGAGTTACGTGACTTTGCGTGCTGCGCGCGCCGGCATTCTGACGGGCTTACTTCTTGCGCTCGCTCGAATCAGTGGTGAGACTGCTCCCTTGCTGTTCACTGCATTGAACAATCAGTTCTTCTCGACCAATATGAACGCACCGTTGGCCAATTTACCGGTTGTCATCTTCCAGTTTGCGATGAGTCCTTACGAGAACTGGGTCAATTTGGCATGGGCCGGAGCCTTACTCATTACCTTGACGGTCTTGATTCTGAATATTATTGCTCGCGTCTTGCTGCGTGAGAAAAAGTCTGGGCACTAGTCCGCCGATCCCTCTGGAATCTGTACATGAATAATCAAGCTAATCCAAAGCCACTTGTGAATGCGATTGAAGTGCGCGATCTCAACTTTTATTACGGAAAATTCAAAGGGTTAAAAAATATTCACCTTGATATCGCAGAGAAGCGTGTCACTGCTTTTATTGGTCCGTCCGGCTGCGGCAAGTCCACTCTGCTGCGCGCGATCAATCGCATGTATAGCTTGTATCCAGGCCAACGTGCGGAGGGGCAGATCAATTTTTATGGTCAGAATATTCTTGACGATAAGCAGGACTTGAATATGTTGCGTGCTCGGATCGGCATGGTGTTTCAAAAGCCGACTCCTTTCCCGATGTCCATTTATGACAACATCGCATTTGGTGTACGTCTCTATCAAAGCTTAAACAAAGCGGATATGGATGAACGCGTAGAATGGGCGCTGACTAAGGCTGCGTTGTGGGGTGAAGTCAAAGATAAGCTCACTCAAAGTGGCCTGTCGCTCTCTGGCGGTCAGCAGCAGCGTCTTTGCATTGCTCGTTCTGTTGCTGTTAAGCCGTCCGTGATCTTGTTGGATGAGCCCACCTCTGCGCTTGATCCGATCTCAACTGCGAAAGTCGAAGATCTGTTGCACGAACTCAAGGCTGACTATACGGTGGCGATCGTGACGCACAATATGCAACAAGCTGCTCGTGTGTCGGACTTCACCGCTTTCATGTACCTCGGTGAGTTAGTCGAGTTTGGTGCGACAGACAAAATATTCGTCAAACCCCAGCGTAAAGAGACTGAGGATTACATCACCGGACGATTCGGCTGATCCGGAAGAATCTGTTATAGTGTCGGTCTTCGGGGCGTAGCGCAGCCTGGTAGCGCATCTGCTTTGGGAGCAGAGGGTCGTGAGTTCGAATCCCACCGCCCCGACCAATATAAACGGGTCTTAGGTTTACACCTAAGACCCGTTTTCCATTTTTGGATCGTCAACTGATCTGCGCGAGCGCGACAAATTACCGCTGGAGCAATGACAAGCCACGCCTCAGCGCCCGGGAACGCGTTTGATGCCCGACCCATAGGGTCAAGGCAGGCATCTAGCAAAAAAAGGCTCTGAGTGCCTCTACGAGCTTTTTTCGCGATTTATCAAGATGTGGCAAGCGCCGTGATCACGAAGGGATGTGCATAGCACGGGGCGCGTGGGGGCGAGGGGGGCATCCGGGCAAGGCTTTTGATGTACTACTTTTTGCGTATTTGATGTACTAGTTATTTTATTTTAATTAACTGATTTAATTATTTTTATTTTATTTATTTTGTTTTAAATATTTCAACTCCTACACTTTCGCAATCCGGATATACATCAGGTTTTTCTGTCGATACCCGTGTTGCAACGACAAGTGGGTGTGCCAACATTCTAGACGCAATTTCATCGCAAAGCGTCTCTTGAAGTTGAATATGACCACCAGCGATGATGTCCGCGATCGTCTGTCGCATGAAGTCGTAGTCAACGACCTCTGCCAAGTCATCGGACTGCGGGGTATTGTTTTCGAGAGGCACGTACAAATCTACGTTCACGATCACGCGTTGTTCCCCTTGCTTTTCAAAGTCGTGAACGCCAATGTTCATGTTCACTTCAAAATTTCTTAGGAATAGACGTCGACAATGATGAAGGCTTGGGTGCTGCGCAGAGGTTGGAATCATGGATAAGGTCAAGAAGTCAGGAACATGACATCACGTTCCGAAGGTTTAAGGTGTTGGCCGCCATCTACAAAGAGCGTTGTCCCTGTAATGGCATGTGCTTTCGCGAGGTAGACAACGGCTTGTGCAATGTCCTCGGGGGTAGAGGACTTTCCAAGTGGTGTTAGACGATGCGCTGCTTGAAATCCTTCCTCAGTCTGGTCACCTGAGACAAGTGTCAGGCCAGGCGCCAAGCCTACCACACGACATCGCGGTGCAAGAGCTTGCGCTAACAGACGCGTTGCCTCAAGTAGGGCCGCTTTTGAGAGCGTATACGATAAAAAGTCTGGATTCGGATTAGCAAGCTTTTGATCCAGTATGTTGATCACAACGCCGGGCGTATCGTAATTTGTAGGTTGAGCACAGAGCGCTTTGTGTAATGCTGTTGCCAGCCTAATCGGTGCTGCGGTGTTGATTTGTATGTGTGCTTGCAGCATCGTACTTGTAAATGTCTCTGCATCATCGTAGCTAAACATAGAGGCATTATTGACGACGCATGTTGGTAGACCTATTGCTAAAGTGCATCGCTCGATGAGTGTATCGACTTGCTGAGGATCGCTGAGGTCTGCGTTAACGGCGCAGGCTTGTCGACCAAGTGCCTGTATTTGCGTCACCATTTCTAATGCTTCGTGCTGCGAACGACCGTAATGCACAGCAATATCCCAGCCCGCTTGTGCAAGCGCAAGCGCAATATGTTTGCCTAAGCGCTTGGCTGAGCCGGTAACAAGTGCGATCGGAGTGGTCGGAGTCATGATTGAGATATTAACTTGCTACGACCAGTCCGTCA
>JACCDX010303826.1_pt1 | contig 21705 bp, 28 predicted proteins | sample 7449681 | NCBI WGS metagenome assembly JACCDX01 (sample SAMN15323450, study PRJNA562643) | freshwater metagenome | isolation source: river surface water | place: USA:Blue River Watershed | collected 2017-08-18
ACTATTTATTTTTATCGATCCCGGAAGTTGCCAGTCATACCTTCCAACCATATTTCCTAACATAACTTTACTCCATCCAACGCAATACTTATAAAAAAGATCATCCATAAACAATTTTTCTCTAGGTATATTAGCATAAGCTTCCATAACAACATCATGTTTAACATTTGTTAAAATGTGTATTCTATGATTTAATTGATTAAAATGGTGTTTAAGTGTATATTTATTTAATTGATTTAGCATATCACTCATATTATCCAGTAATGTTTTATAAACACCTAATTCGGATATAGTTGTTACATATGAGGATAGGTATGGTTGGTTTGTAACACCCAGGTTTACGGATAGGTTTGGATTATTTATTCCTAATTGGAATAAACTTCTATCTCTAACTTCGTATAGCCAAACAACACTTTGTATTTCACAAGGAACTTCAACATAGTTATATTTGGTAAATTCATCGGTAAAAAAAGCATCTTTTTTTATAAGAAAATACATTTTTTGTACGGCGTATTGATACCATCTATAAAAATAGGGTAGAGCTCTACTTTCTACAATTTGTCTGACGCTAGCATCTGGAAGAGTTTTTGGAAGAGCACAAGCAATTGTAAGCTCTGATTGTATCATATCAACCAATTCTTCTATGGTATATCCATTGTTACTTGGAACATACTCATTATTATAACCATTTAAATCACCCATAATATAAATATATTTTAATGTATATATTAAATAATGAATATGTATATTTTTCAAGTATAAAAAAAGACTACTGATTAAGTAGTCTTTTATTTATTAAGCTTTGAAGTTATTAGAGCTTTTAAGTTTTTCTAAAATATGTTTTTCATCCAAATCTATTTTCTTTGGGATTTTTATATTAACTCTTATATAGAGGTCACCCATTCCATAATTTGGATCAGGAATTCCTTTCCCTGTTATTCTTATCATTTTACCGTGTTCTGTTCCTGGTTCTATCCAAACGTTTATATTTCCGTGAGGAGTGTCAACTATTATATTAGCTCCACAAATAACGTCTAATACAGAGATTAGTTTTTCAATAATTATGTTGTTACCTTCTCGTCTAAATTTGTGACTAACTTCTTCTTCTATAACGATATAAAGATCTCCACTCATACCATCTTTCACGTCATTACCATACCCATCCATTCTTAGTTGCATTCCATTAGAAACTCCTGCTGGGATATTAACATCGATAACTTTTTCTTTTAAAACAGTTCCTTCTCCGTGGCAATGTCCGCATTTATTTTTAACTTGTTTACCAGATCCAGAACAATCAGGACAGGTAGCTTGAGTTCTCATTTGACCAAATGGTGTATTTTGAACAACTACTCTTTGACCTGAACCATTACAAACTAAACATGTTTTAACATCAGTTCCACCGGCTCCGTTACAAGGGTTACAAACTTCTTGTTTTTTATATTTTAGTTTTTTAACTGAACCTTTTAAAACATCTTGTATGTTTAAAACAACTTTAATTCTTAAATCTCCTCCTCTTCTAGATCTTTGTTGGTTTCTACCACCGAATGGATTTCCACCAAACATATCACCAAATTGTGAAAAGATATCATCCATATTGAAACCGTGTCCTCCGAATGGATTTCCACCACCTCCTCCACCAAATGGATTCCCTCCACCATTTGCATCACCAAATCTATCATAATTTGATTTCTTTTGAGAATCACTTAAAACTTCATATGCTCCGGATATTTCTTTGAATTTAGATTCAGCTCCTGGATCTTTATTTATATCTGGGTGATATTTTTTAGATAATCTTCTATAAGATTTTTTTATTTCATCGGAACTTGCATTTCTATCAACTTCTAAAATGTTATATAAATCTTTACTCATAATTTTTTTTAATTTATTTTAATATATTATTTATTAATATGTCTCTTTTTATTGACTTTAATGGATCATTGAATCTGATTTTAGTTTCTTTGTTATAAACAAACCAAAAGGTATCTTTTTCTAATGTATTCCATTTAAAATCTTCTTTTCTTTGAAATTTTAAAATAGGGAGTTTATTTATAATATCTCTACACAATTCAATTATTTTATTTTCATTGAATTCTTTTTCTTCTATTTTATTAACTTCATTACAAAAATAGTCCATAACTTCATTAACAGTTTCTTTCACTACTCTCAAATAGTTAGAATCTGTTCTAGTGCTTTCAATATACCAATTCATTTCAACATTTGTTTAAGTTTCAAATCTCTTATTTCGATTTTAATTTCTTCTTTTGTTTTATTTTTTCTACAATCGGAAATTAATTTATTTATATAGTTTTGGCAAATTAAATTTAAAATTTCAACTGAAGTATCTAGATGTTCAAATTGATCTAGACAATTTTTAACTTTTGTAAAAATATCTTTTAAATAATTTAAAAAAATATCTATATCCCAATTAAGTTGAAATAGTTCTAATCTTTTATCATTAATGCCAAAAATAGTTGGTGTGTTAATAAATACCATTGACCAAGCTCTTCGAACTGAAGGAAGAACTAAGACTTCTACTGATTCATCAGAATCATTTAATTCACCACATAAAACGTCAAATACATCCATTCTTTTATCCAAAATATAGTTTAGATTATATTCTAAATCTCTTTTCAAGTCATCATCAATTAATGATATAGTTAAAGAATTTATTAACTCTTTTTTATAGTTTTCATTTTTTAATAATTCTAAAAAACTTTTTTTATTAACAGGTACATTCATTATTCCCCTAATATAATTTTTGGATATCTAAATGGTTTTCCATCTAATGTATATCCTTTATTTACAACATCAACTATTTTACTTTCTCCAATTTTCAAAATAGAAATAACTTCGTGTAAATCTTCATCATAAGTTTCAGTTTGTATTGGTTCGATACCGTGATTTTTCAAAAAGCTTTGGATTTTAGAAGCAATTAGTTCAACACCTTCTCTAGCAGAATCATCTTTAATATTCTTAATAGCTAAAGAAATATCATTATCCATATCTAAAATAGAAGTGATCATTGAAACTTTTGTATTGTTTTTCAATTCATCTTTATCTCTTTGAACTCTTTTTTTATAATTTTCAAAATCAGCATAAAGAAGCATATATTTACCTTTTTCCTCTTTTAATTGTTCTTCTAATACCGAAACATTTAAACTTGGATTATCTTCTAATACAATTTCTTTATTTTCACTAGTTAGATCAAGACCAATTGATTTATCATCAATTTTTAAATCTTCATTAATTTTATTTTTATCTTCCATTTTATTTTTTATTTTTATTTTAATAATTAAATTTTAACATCTTCTTTATTGTAGCTGAGTTATAAAACTCATATGTTACGTTTTTATCAACCACTTTATGTATTTCTAATTTCTCAATCTCCATTTTAAAAGCATCTACATAATCAACTAACTCTCTTAATGATTTAATATAAATTGAATTTGGAGTCCAATAATCAGGAAATTTATCAACAAATTTATCAACAGCTGAATCAAAAGTCCTTTTTCTAATTAGAGAATAATCATTAACCTTAGATGATCTATTTGTTAATAATTCAACAATGTGGTTATTAAATTTAAAAATCAAATTATCAGTTTCAATTACTTTTAATAAACCAATTATTAAAGCATCTCTTTCTGATATATTTAATTCTTTATTTTCTTTTAAGATTTTTTCAGCTTCTTTTTCGGAGCCAACAATATAGTAAACGTAGGAGTCCCATAGACATCTTTTGACAATATCTTCGGGGTATATATTTATATTCATAGAAATATTTTTTCTTTATTATAGAATAAACAAAAATAAAGTTTATATATAGAAATAAAAAAATTAAAATGGAACACATAATCCAAACACCTAATGGTGAAGGTTTTCTAGAGAGTATAAAAGTTAGTCCATTAGGATTTGTTATGATTAAGGTTTTTTTCCCTAATGATAAAATCTATATAACATACAATATAAATAAGTTTGAAAAATTTTTAGAAGGAACACAATTATCATTTAAAAAATAACTATATTTGTTTACTACATATACTGGAAATGCAAGATAAAAAATGGTATTGGGAATCTCTGAATATAATTCATAAACAACAAACATCATACTTGAGTTGGTTTGATGAATTTATAGTTGTTAAAAGACGTGATTATATAAAATTAATCCATAAGAAACTTCACACAAAAGATCTTACTTATTATAATATAAAGGTTATTGAAGATTCATCCGAATTTAATTATTATCATTTAGAAGTATGTGGTGATATTCAAATAATAACAAATATTATAAAGGAAAAAATAAGAGATATAAAATTAAATCAATTAGGAATATGACAATAGAAGAAAAAATTAAACTTAATAAAGATATAAGATCTTATAAAGGAAATAATCAATTTATAATTTCTTTACAAAAAACACTAAAAGGGAGCTATGTTCAAAAAGTAGAACATAATGGTAAGAATATCAAAATTCTATCCGATAAACAATATGAAGCTGCTAAAATAAATTTTTAATAAACATTATATTTAATTCCATATATAACCGATATGGAAAATTATAGTGAAGATATGAAATTATTAGGAACCGTACACTCACACGGTTCAGTAGATGAATACTATCATGTTAGAATTAAAGATAGTAAAGAAACAAAGTTTGAGTTTAGATTAGTTAAACACACAAAACAAAGAGTGAGTAGTTATAGAATAGATCAATCAGATCTACCAAAATCTATTAGACTCCTATGAAAATAGGATTTACTTGTTCCTGTTTTGATTTATTTCATGCAGGTCATATAATGATGCTCAAAGAAGCCAAATCAAAGTGTGATCATCTTATTGTAGGTTTACAAACAGATCCAACCATTGATAGACCAGAGAAGAATAAACCAATACAAAGCGTTGTTGAAAGATTCATTCAATTAGAAGCTTGTAAGTATGTTGATGAAGTTGTTGTTTATGCAACTGAAAAAGATTTACTAGATATTTTACACTCTTATCCAATTAATATAAGAATAGTTGGAGAAGAGTATAAAGATAAAGATTTCACCGGTAAAAGTTTAGAACATATCGAAATGTATTATAATTCTAGAAAACATTCATTTTCAACTACTGAATTAAGAGGCAGAGTTATTGAAAGATATAAAAACGATAAAGAAAAAAAATGAATTTTATTAGCGAAATTAAAAAATTCAAAATTCTATCTAAAGAAGAAGAAATAGAATTATTAATTTCTGCTAAAAAAGGTGATTCAAAATCAAAAAATGATTTAGTAAAATCAAACTTAAAATACGTAGTTTATATTGCTAAGAAATACCAGGGTATGGGAATTGACTTAGAAGATTTAATATCTTTTGGAAGTATTGGCTTATTTAAATCAATAGATAAATTTGACTTAAATAATGATGTTAAGTTTATTACTTTTGCTATTTATAATATAAAAGCTGAAATAAAAAAGGCTTTAAATGATTTATCCAGATTAGTTAGAATACCATCACATAAAACAAAAGTAGATAATAAATATGTAAAAAGTCATAACTTATCTCTTAGCGATGATGAAAATAAAAAAGTATTTGATAATATAAAAAGCGATTCACAAATAAAAGATGAATCACTAAATATTGATATAAATAGAGCTCTAAATTATTTACCAACTAAACAAAGAGATGCTATTAAAATGTATTATGGTATTGGTTATATTAAACCAATGTCAATGGAAGAAGTTGGTTTAGAATTAAATATAACAAATGAAAGAGTAAGGCAGTTAATCAGAAGGGGCGAAAAAACTCTATCCGAAGTTTCTGGTAAAATTTTAAAAAAGTATATTTAAACCTTTCATTTTTTAGGTTGTCTAACAAACGTATTAGAATTAACTGATACATTAAAAAAAATAATTAATTTATGAAAAAAGTAATTTTAAGTATGTTGATGTTAGCATCAATGAATGCGTTCTCACAAGACAGCACTGCAGTTAAGAAAGAACACAAAGAAGAAAAGAAAGTTGAAAAAGCTGAAAAGAAAGCTGAAAAAGCTGAAAAGAAAGCTGAAAAAGCTGAAAAGCGTGAATTTAGAAATCACCAAGACAAAAAGTAAATAAAAAACCTCTGATTATTCAGAGGTTTTTTTGTATATTTGTATATTAAATAAATAAAAATGTATAATCTATTAACATATGATCAAGCAGTCGCTCTTACTAAAAGTGGAGATGATACATTTTATGAATCTAAATTTGTTATAGATGGGTTTAATATATCCATATTCAATTACAGACTTGTCCAATACTCTGATTTTAAAAATAACTCTGCTTTTGAAATGAGAGGATTAACATATGTTTTTAACTCCGATGGATCACTTTATAAAAGATACTTACTACTTCATAAATTCTTTAACTTAAACCAAGTTGAAGAAACACAATATTCTCTTATAAAAGATTATAGAATAAAATCAATCTACAACAAAGAAGATGGTTCAGTTGCCTCTTTTATAAGATTACCAAATGGTAGAGTAATCGCTAAATCTAAAATGTCTTTTGAGTCAGATCAAGCAGTTGGTATGATGCGTCTTTATAATTCTAATAAAGAATTAAAAGATTTTGTTAACTGGTCATTAGATAATGACTTAATAGCAGTTTTTGAATATGTCTCTCCACAAAACCGAATAGTATTGAAATATTCTAACGAAGAATTAATATTATTAAGATTAAGAGATAACAAAACTGGTAAATACTTAGATTTATCTGATTATTCTGATAAAATAGGTTCTATAAAAGTAGCACCATCCGAAGTTGGTACCTTAGATCAATTAATAGATTTGTCACATTCTGTTGAAGATAAAGAAGGGTGGATAGTAGAATTTACTAATGGTTTATTTATAAAAATAAAAACATCATGGTATTGCTCTCTCCATGGTTTACTTACTAATGATTTATATAGAGAACATATATTAGTAAATTATATCTTAGATGAAAAGATAGATGATATATTAGGTCAAATACCAGAAGAAGAAAAAGAGGCACATGAAAGAATAGAAAAAATAATATCTGTTGTGAAACATTCTGTTACTGAAAAAGTAGATGATATATTGAAATCTTATGATCTTTTCTTAGAGGGTGGTGTTGATAGAGATTGTGAAGGTGAATTAAGATTACAATTAATGAGAAAAACTTTCGCACTAAAATATCGTAAAGATAAAAACTTTGGATATGTCATGTCTTTATCAAAAGGTAAAGATGTATATGAATTGGCTAAAGATTGGGTATCAGATCAAAATAGAAAATTATTAGTATCTAGAGAATTCTTAAAAGAAAGAGACTCTTCTTTATTCTTTATTGATAAAGAAATAGACGAAGAATAGTGTCGGAATAGGCACTATTCTTTATATATCCAAATAAATCCAGCATATGCATTTTTAATACCCTTACAACATTTAGCAATCTGACTTCTACTCAATGTTAAATCATTTCTTTCAATCTCTCTTAGACTTTTCCATTCCTTAATAAAATTCATATCTAAATCATATTGTAAAATCTCACTTCTCTTTACTTTTCTACCTTTTATACTATTTCTTAATTTCTCTTTTTGTTCTTCGGTTCTTGGTTTTCTATTTCCAACATTTTTTGGATTATTTAACTTAGCTTGTCTTAATTTTTCATTATGATCATCATCCATTTTTAATCCATATGCCCAGTGGTTTTCTTTATCAGAAAAATATTCTTTTAGAGTATTACTTATTTTTTCTCTAACTTCAGGATCATAAACTTTATTTGGGTTATTTAATTTTACTCTTTCAGAATAATACTTTTTTAATTCTATTACCTTTTCCTCACCAACTATTTCTTCTAACTTTTTACCCTTTCTAGCATTTGACATTTTTTCTCTTGTATCTTTTGAAAATTCAGTAACATCTTTAAAATGTGAGTTAGTTAATCTAAAACCTTCATTAGTAAATCTATCAATGTAATATTTTTCCATTAAATTAGATTGCTCTAAATTTTCACACTCCTCTATTATTTCAATAATAGGTTTTAAATTAAGTGATAATAATTTTCTTATCCAACAAGCCTTGTGTGTATTATAACAATATGAATTTTTATTTAATGATGTAGATATGTGACCCTCATATCTCTTATTAATATTATATGTTTGGCCAATATATCTTATTTCATTGGTTATTGGATCAATAAGTTTGTAAATATATCTCATTATAATAGTTTTATTTTTATATATTAAAAATTATGTTGTCCCTTAATCAATACCATTAAAAACTTTTAATTTATTCCTCATATAAGATTTATAGTTTTTTAAATGTCAAAAAATCTGACAGAGAAATACAAAAATATGACAGAAATATCTGACAGAAAATTAAAATATATTTTGGCATAAACTTTGATAATGTATAAAATAAAAAATAAAAAATAAATATGAAAAAAGACGTAATTATCGGAATTGATCTTGGTACCACAAATTCCTGTGTTTCAGTTGTAGAGGGTGGTGAACCAGTAGTAATCGCAAACTCAGAAGGTAAAAGAACAACACCTTCGATTATATCATTTACTGAAAATGATAGAAAAATTGGTGATCCTGCAAAAAGACAAGCAGTTACAAACCCAAAGAAAACAATTTATTCAATTAAAAGATTTATCGGTAAAGACTTTTCTGTTTGTAAAGATGAAATTACTAGAGTACCTTATGAAGTAGTATCAAATGGCTCTAATGTACCAACAGTTAAAATTGACGATAGAAATTACACACCACAAGAATTATCAGCAATGATTCTTCAAAAAATGAAAAAAACTGCTGAAGATTATTTAGGTCACGAAGTAACAAGAGCAGTAATCACTGTACCAGCTTATTTTGGTGATGCTGAAAGAACGGCAACTATTGAAGCAGGTGAAATCGCTGGTTTAAAAGTTGAAAGAATTATTAACGAACCAACTGCAGCAGCTTTAGCTTATGGTTTAGATAAGAAAAACACAGACTCTAAAATTTTAGTATTTGACTGTGGTGGTGGTACTCATGACGTATCTGTGTTAGAAATTGGTGATGGTGTATTTGAAGTAAAATCTACTGATGGTGATACTCACTTAGGTGGTGACGACTTTGATAATGCAATTATTGAGTGGATGGTTGATGAATTCAAATCTGAGCACTCTATGGATCTTTCAAAAGACCCAATGGCTTTACAAAGATTAAAAGACGCAGCTGAAAAAGCTAAGATTGAATTATCTTCAACATCTGAAACTGAAATCAACTTACCTTATATCACAGCAGTTGATGGATTACCATTACACTTTGTTAAGAAATTAACTAAATCTAAATTTGAACAATTAACAGCAACTTTAGTTGAGAGAGCTATCAAATGTGCTAAATCTGCATTAAAAAATGCTGGATTAAAACCATCTGATATTGATGAAGTTATCTTAGTTGGTGGTTCTACAAGAATTCCAGCTATTCAAGATTCAGTTGAAAACTATATTGGTAAGAAACCAAACAAATCTGTAAACCCTGATGAAGTTGTTGCTTTAGGTGCGGCTATTCAAGGAGCGGTTTTAACTGGTGGTATTACTGATGTTCTTCTTTTAGATGTTACTCCACTTTCATTAGGTATTGAAACTATGGGTAGTGTGTTTACTAAATTAATTGAAGCAAATACAACTATTCCAACAAGAAAAAGTGAAACTTTCTCAACAGCTTCTGATAACCAACCTTCAGTAGAATTACACGTTTTACAAGGAGAAAGACCAATGGCTAAAGATAACAGATCTTTGGGTAGATTTAATTTAGATGGTATTATGCCAGCACCAAGAGGAATTCCTCAAATCGAAGTAACTTTTGATATTGATGCAAATGGTATTTTATCAGTATCTGCTAAAGATAAAGCAACTGGTAAAGAAAACAAAATCAGAATTGAAGGTGGTTCTCAATTAACTAAAGAAGAAATTGAAAAAATGAAGGCTGACGCTGAAGCAAATGCTGAAGCAGATGCTAAAGAAAGAGAATTAGTTGATAAATTAAACTCTGCTGATTCTTTAATTTTCCAAACTGAAAAACAGATTAAAGAATTTGATGAAAAATTAACTGAGGATGATAAAACATCATTGAACGCTGACCTTGACGAATTGAAAAAAGCTCATTCTGATAAAGATGTTCAAAGAATTGACGAATCAATCACTAAGTTAAATACGACTTGGAATACAATTTCAACTAAATTGTATGAACAAAGTCAAACCGAACAAACAACTGAAAATACTCAAAGTGGTAACGATGAAGTGAGTGATGTTGACTTCGAAGAAGTAAAATAATCTAAAAATCCTTGTTTAAAACAAGGATTTTTTATTTTTAGAAAATTATTATTAATATATAATAAAAAATTATTATATTTAAAATGAAATATATTAAAAAATATAAACTCAATGAGAATATGAGTGGTAAAAAAATTGTTTATGTAGATATGGATGACACTCTTTGTGACTTTACTGGTCCTTTCAGGAGTGGTCAACAAAATACAGAACTTCCAGAAGAAACTCCTAATAGAAAATGGCCTCAATCAAAAGTTGGTTTTTTCACAGGGTTACAACCATTACCTGGATCAATAGAGGGTATGAACTTACTAATGCAAAAGTATGATGTTTGGATCTTAACTAGACCATCTATTAAAAATACTCATTGTTATACAGAAAAGGCTGAGTGGATTAAAAAATATTTTGGAGAACAAATGCTTGAAAAAATGATTATTTCACCAAATAAAGCTCTTGTTAAAGGAGATTATTTAATTGATGATGATACAAGACATGGTCAAGTAGAATTTGAAGGTGAACATATTCACTTCGGTCAAGAAAAATTTCCAAATTGGAATTCTGTTGTAGAATACTTAATGTAATTAAATAAAAAAAAACCCAACTAATTTAGTTGGGTTTTTGATTTTATCACCAATCATCATCATCTTCTTCATCACCATAAGAACTATCTTCACCATATCCTTCCCATGTACCGTCAGTATGTTGACAATATCTTATTCTATCATCGTTTAAACCATTAATATCATTATCATTAGCAGCTTTGTTATTTTCAACATCAATACAATACATAGTATCCATATAAGGATACATATTAAAATCCGATTTTTCTAAATCACAAACAATTTCTGGTTTATTTATAGTTCTCGCACCATTCGAAATATCTCTACCAGCATATCCTTGATTTGTTTTATAGAATAATCCTTCCTTTTCAGCGAATTGTTTAAATAATTCTGTATCACTTTCATATGTTGTGTAAATTCTATCCATAAAGTCTACTTTTTCACCATTGATAGTACAATTTCTCCAAAGAATTGCTCTTCCTTTAATTTTATTAGATTGATAAACACCATCAACAACTTCACCTTCATCCGAATAAAGTATAACTAATTCTATATTTGAGTTTTCACAATAGATAGCCAATTTATCTCTACTTGCACTAGACATACACGAGTTGTTTAATGAACCATGGCCACTTACATATCTAGAAGAATTATACCAGTAATGAATTTGATCACCTTTAACAATTGTAAATTGTCTTAAAGCATCTGAAGCAAAATCAAATGTTGCTGTAAATTGTTCAACAAATTGTGATAATTCATGATCTGTGAATTCTATTCCTGATGCGGTTAAAATAGCTCTAGCCATTCTACCAATTCTTAATGGGTTTCTAGCTGTTGTCCAAATACCATCTAATTCAGGTGCATATAATTCTAATCCTTCTTTATTAATAACAGATATTCTTGGGTTCTCCATATCAGAACCATCTCTATTAGTTTCTTCTACTTTACAATAAACTTTACCTGAACTTTTTGAAGTTGTTTCAGATAAAATTTTCATAACTTGACCAACATTTACTGACCATCTATTACCAGCACCACCTGTCCAAGGTTCTTGTTTATTATATTCCAATCTTGTAAATATTGCATCATTAGCATCTCCGTGTGTTAAACATTTATTACCGTGGATACATTTCCAAACTACTGGTCTAGCGGCTAACATTTGCTGAACTCTTCTGTCTGGTGTGAAAGAGAAAGTTTCTCTATCAGTCACATCAATATAATTTTGTGTAATACCTTCAACATCAGATTTGTTTAGTTTTACTAACTCCTGAGCAATTCTATTTCTAGACATTCTTTTTAACAGATTCATTAATTTTGGAGAAAAAATTAAAACAGATTCATTGATTAAATCAAAGATTTGTTTTTCTGTTAAATATTCATTATATTTTAAAATACTCATCCTTTAAAATTTCTTTTTTTTGTATATATTAATTTTTTTTTCTAAAAAATAAAAAATATATAATTTATGAAAAGAAAAATCATAAAAATCATAAGAATTCTAGGAATAGGTTACAATGAGTTAGTAATTGATCTAGAAACAAGCTTTGGTACTTTTAATTCGATTGAGTGGGTTAAAGAAGGTAATAAGATTTGGTTACATATGTTTACCGAAGATGATGACTTTCAATTAAGTTATGATTTTGATGATTTAGAGGAAGATGATAAATATTTAATTTATTTATTTTTATCTTCAATTGCGTGGAATTAGTTTCCAGAAGTTCTCTTTTTCTCCATATATACTTTTATATCATCCCAGGTTACTTGACCCGGTGTTTGAGATATTTTTGATGAATCTCCTTTTGGTTTTACCTCTAATTCTTTTAGTTTTTTAGTATTTTTCAATTCTTCGTATTCTTCATCAATTTCTTTGATTATAGAACCTAAATAAGAATCTATTCCTTTTTTATTCAATTGAATAAAATCAAAATTAACTATAAATTCTTCAAATGTATCACCATAGTATATTACTAGATAATCTTCTGATGTTATATAATGGTCAACATAAAATCTTATGTTACCTATATTTCCTTGTGCATAAATAGTAGTTCTATATGTAGAATTATAATAATTAGAAAAATTATCACTTTCATTATAAATTCTTCTACCACCTTTATCAATAGTTGATACAAATCCTAAATTTACTTGAAAATATTTAGAAAATTTTATTTGTTGAACAATTTTTAAATTAGTAACTATATTTATTAGCATAGATATTATACTTTTTTAAATTTAAAAGTTTTTGATTATTTTTCTATTTCTAAACCAGTATCTCCGTATTTATCTTCGAATTTTATTTTTAAAAATTCTAATAAATCAAAAACATCACCTTCAAATTCTTCTTTTGGTTTCTTCTCGTTATTTTGTCCTTCCTGTCCTTCTTGAGATTCTTTACCCAAAGAAAATATTGTTTTATTATCTTCAACATTCATATCAAATGTATAACTAATCGGAGCTCCAATTAAACTTATATCATCTGTTGTATATTTTTTAAATTTAACAAAAATTTTGTCTATATCATCTGTTGAGAAATTAGTACCATCTTTTGGTAAAGAGTTTTTAATATTTATAGAAAATAATAAATCATAAATACCATCAACATCAGAATATTTAACTGTTAAATTATCATCAGTTTGTGAATAAAGTGATATTTCACAACTTTGTAATTCAACACCTGTTAATTTCTTTTTACTTTTAGGTGATTTATTTTTAGCATCTTCAATAGAGATAGTTTCTGGTTGCTCATCTGAACTTTCAACCTCTTCAAATAAATCCTCAATTTCTTTTTTAATTTCAGATAACTTACCCTTAACATAAGATTCTGGTGTATCATTAGATTCATTTACTTTTGAAAATTCAAAATATCTTAAAATTTTATTCTTCATAACTTATATATTAATTTTTTTTCTCCAAAAAGTGAAAATGAAGAGATATATTTCAATATATATTTCAATAAACTTATTTACATAAAATACTATAAAGTAATAAGTAATAAAAAAAACATAAAACTAAATATGGGTCTATTAACTAATATTAAAAAAGATTTTAGTCATTCTGATAAAGATATGACTATACAAGACTATCTTGAATTATGCAAGAAAGAAAAAATATACTCTTCACCTGCTGAAAGAATGTTAGAAGCTATTGGTGAACCAGAAACAATTGATACTAAATTTGATGAAAGATTAAGTAGAATTCATTCTAATAAAATCATTAAAAGATATCCAGCTTTTTCAGAGTTTTTTGGTATGGAAGATACAATTGAACAAATTGTTTCTTTTTTCAAACACGCCGCACAAGGATTAGAAGAAAAGAAACAAATTCTTTACCTTTTAGGACCTGTTGGTGGTGGTAAATCATCTTTAGCTGAAAGATTAAAACAACTAATGGAAAAAAGCACTATTTATGTTCTTGTTGCTGATGGTGAAATGTCTCCAGTTTTCGAAAATCCTCTTGGGTTATTCTCATCTTATAGAGATGAACTTGAAGAAGAATATGGTATTCCAAAAAGATATATTCCTTCTTGTCCTTCACCATGGGCTACAAAAAGATTAATTGAGTTTGGTGGTGATATCACTAAATTTAGTGTTAGAAAACTTAAAATGTCTATTGCATCACAAATCGGTATTTCTAAAACTGAACCAGGAGACGAAAATAATCAAGATATTTCAGCTTTAGTTGGTAAAGTTGATATCAGAAAATTGGCGGAATATCCACAAAATGATGCAGATGCTTATAACTACTCAGGATCTCTTTGTCGTTCTAATCAAGGTATGATGGAATTCGTTGAGATGTTTAAAGCTCCTATCAAAGTTCTTCACCCACTATTAACTGCTACTCAAGAAGGTAACTTTAATGGTACTGAAAATCTACCAGCTATTCCATTTCAAGGAATTATTCTAGCTCACTCAAATGAGTCTGAGTGGGAAACTTTCTCAAACGATAAAAAGAACGAAGCTTTCTTAGACCGTGTTTACATCGTAAGAGTTCCTTATTGTTTAAGAGTAGATGAAGAAGTTCAAATATATGAAAAACTTCTAAAACATTCTTCTCTTTCTGGAGCTCCTTGTGCTCCACAAACTTTAGACTTACTTGCTAAGTTTTGTGTTATGACAAGAATTAAATATCCTGAAAACTCAAATTTATATTCTAAAATGAGAGTTTATAATGGTGAATCTCTTAAAGAATCAGATCCAAAAGCAAAATCTTTACAAGAATATAAAGACAACGCTGGTATCACTGAAGGTATGAATGGTATTTCTACACGTTTCGCTTTTAAAGTTCTTTCTAAAGTGTTTAATCACGATTCAGAAGAAATTGCTGCTAACCCAGTTCACCTTTTTTATGTTTTGGAAAATGAAATTGTTAAAATACAATTTCCTAAAGAAACTGAAGATTATTATTTAAATATTTTAAAATCTAAAATCAGTACAAAATATTCTGAATTTATTGGAGAAGAAATTCAAAAAGCTTATGTTGATTCTTATCAAGAATACGGACAAAACTTATTTGAAAGATATATCACTTATGCTGACCACTGGTGTCAAGATAATGATTTCCGTGATCCAGAAACAGGACAACAATTTGATAGAGCTGCTCTTAATGAAGAATTAGAGAAAATTGAAAAAACAGCTGGTATCGCAAATCCTAAAGATTTTAGAAATGATGTTGTTCAATTTTATTTAAGACACAGAGCTAAAAATGGTGAATCACCAACTTGGGATTCTTATGAAAAAATTAGAAACGTGATTGAAAAGAGAATTTTCTCTAAAACTGAAGATATTATTCCAGTTATTTCTTTTACTTCTAAAGCTTCTAAAGATGAAGAGAAAAAACACTCTGAGTTTATTAATAGAATGAAAGATAGAGGATATACTAACAAACAAATTAAGTTGCTAACAGACTGGTATCTAAGAGTTAGGAAGAACGGGTAGTTTAATATATAGTGTATGAAGATTTTTATTTATACACTTAGTGATCAAAATGGAAATATTAGATATATTGGAAAAACCAATGATATCAAAAGAAGATTTCGAGAGCATATAAAAAACTATTATAATTCAAAAAGTTATAAAAATAACTGGATAAAATCACTTATAAATAATGGTGAATTTCCAGTTATTTCTATAATAGATGAGGTTGAATATGAAGATTCATCATTTTTTGAGATGTATTGGATTTCACAATTAGAATGTTGGGGATTTAATCTTACTAATCTCACTATTGGTGGAGAGGGTACAATTGGTTATAGATTTACAGATGAACAAAGGGAAAAAATGAAAAAACCTAAATCTAAGGAACATATAGAAAATCTTAGAAATTCACTTATTGGTAGAAAGCTAAATGATGATTGGAAATACAATATAAAGAGAGGTTGTTTAAATTCTGAGAAAATGTTAGAGGTAAATAGAAGAATAGGTAAAGAAAAAGAAATAGAAGTTTATCAATATGATAAATTCAACTTACTTATTAATAAATTCACTTCTATCAAAGAAGCATCTGAAAAAACAGGAATAAAACATATATCTGAGTGTATAAATGGGAAAAGAAAAGATTCTGCTGGATTTATTTGGTCAAAAAAAAATTTAGATGAAAAAAATTTCATTCTAAAAAACCTTAAAAAGAAAATAAATAATGAAACAATTAAAATAAGCTTTGAAAAAATAGAGGATTTGGTTTGTAATCACTTTAATGTCTCTAAAGAAGAGATTAGAGCAACATCAACTAAAAAAAACATACCAAAAATATATTTGACATACTTATTATATAATCTAATTGATAATGTTTCACTATCGATGATAGATAATTATCTAGGTTCGACTGGATCAAAGTTTAGAATAAAATATAAATATGAAGATAAAACTTTATTAGAAATTGCTAATAAAATAATAAACAATGAAGAATAAATATTTTCTTCATAAAATTATAAAAATATTTAAAAAAGATGTCAATAAACATAGTAGATCGAAGAAATAGCCCAAAAGGTAAATCTTCGGAAAATAGACAAAGGTTGTTAAAAAGAATTGAAGGTCAGATTAAAAAGGCCCTTCCTGACATCGTTAAAAATACCAATGTTAAAGATTTAACTTCATCTAAAGAAGGAGTTAATATTCCAATTAAAGGAATTAATGAACCACAATTTACATATGATAAAGATACTGGTGATAAAAAACACGTACACCCAGGAAATAAAGAATATTCCGAAGGTGATTTAATAAAAAAACCAAAAGGTGGAAGTGGAAAAGGTAGTGGACAAGGAAAAGGATCAAACGATCCAGCAGTAAGTGAAGATGAATTTACAATTTCAATTAGTAGAGAAGAATTTTTAGATTACTTTTTCAATGATTTAGAACTTCCTGATATGGTTAAGAAACACCTAAATTCTATTGTTGATTTTAAACAAAAAAGAGCAGGTTATTCTAATTATGGAAATCCTAGTAGATTGAATATTACTAGATCATATAAAAATTCAATGGCTCGTAGAATGGCAGTCGGTATGTTCTTTGATAAAAAAATCAAAGATATTGAGGAAAAGTTAAAAGGCGATTTACTAGATGATGAAAGAATTTCTTTAGAAAAAGAATTAGATAAACTTAAAAAAATGAAATTATCTGTTTCTTTTATGGAAGAAGTAGATTTACAATATAATAACTTTGAAAAAGTTGCTATCCCAGTTACCTCAGCAGTTATGTTTTGTGTAATGGACGTTTCTGGTTCTATGGGTGAAAAAGAAAAGGATATCGCTAAAAGATTTTTTATGCTCCTTTATATGTTTCTTACTAAACAATATGAAAGAATTGAAATTGTATTTATTAGACACCACACTTCAGCAAAAGAAGTTACTGAAGAAGAATTCTTTAATTCTAGAGAAAGTGGTGGCACAGTTGTAATTTCAGCTTTGGAATTAATGGCTAAGATTATAAGAGAAAGATATTCCGAAAATTGGAATATTTATGCAGCACAAGCTTCAGATGGTGATGTTTGGGATAAATCAGATGCTAATGATTGTTATAAAATATTAGATGTTGATATATTAAACAAAGTTCAATATATGATATATATTGAATTGTGTAGAAACATAGATGGAGATCTTTGGAGTAACTATAAGATACTTTCTGAAAAGAGAAAAAACTTTGAAATTGGAAAAATTAACGAAGTGAGTGAAATTTGGAAAGTATTCCAAGATTTCTTTAAAAAGAAAACAACATGATTTAAAAACCTCAATATTGAGGTTTTTTTATTTAAATTTTGTAAAAAAGTGTAAAAAAGTGTAAAGAGAGAATAAATATTTAATATATACTATATGGAAAAGACAATTAAAATAAGCGAGGAAACTCACAAACTTCTTAAAGAATTTTGTAAAGAGAATTGTATAAAAATGAACCCATTGGTTGAAAAACTAATTTTAGAATATGTTAAATCAAAAAAATCAAAATGAATTTTATGTCTATTGTTATATGGATCCCAGAAAACCTGGTAAATATTCTTATGATGGTTTAGATATTTGTTTCTTATGGGAACCTTTTTATATTGGATGTGGTAAAAACAATAGAGTAAAAGACCACTTATCTAATTATGAATTAAATAATGAAAGAAGAATAAATCATAATAGGATTAAAAATAAAAAAATTAAAGATATTTTATCAGAAAATTTAAATCCTATTATTGTGATTTTAAATAATTGTATAGAAAAGAATCTTTCAAGAGAAATAGAGATGAATTTAATTAATAAAATTGGTAGAATTGTTAAAAAAGATGGACCTCTTTCAAACATATCAGATGGTGGAGATGGTGGTGATAATATGAAATATTTAGACCCTGATAGAAAAAAAGAAATATATAAAAATCTATCAAATTTATTCAAAAATAGAAAATATGAATATAGAGATGGAACAGAAATTCATCAATATTCAATAGATGGAGTGTATATAAATACATTTAGATCTATTTCTATGGCTAGCAAAGAATTAAAAATTCATAAATATACAATAATTTGCTGTGTTAATGGAAGGGGATATAAATCAGCAGGTGGGTTTATATTCAAAGATTATAAAGTAGATAAAATAGATCCTGTGAAAAATACATCAAGTAAAAAAGTATTACAACTTGATAAAAACAATAATATAATTGCTGAATATAATTCATTAGCGGAAGCATCTGAAAAAACAGGAACAAGAATTTCCGGAATAAGCTCCTGTTGTAGCGGGAGATATAAATACTCTAATGATTTTATTTGGAGATATAAAATAGATTAAAAAGTTAAATGGATAAAGAAAAAGTTAAAGAGATATTATCTAAACCAGATTGGAATGAGAATACAATAGAAATTTTCTCAGAGATAATAGATAGAATTACTATAGAACATTTAGGATTAACTACATATACAAATCAATTTGAAATTGTATCATCTGAACAATTACTAGATGCTTACGCATTGATTGGTTTACCAATTTCTTATAACCACTGGAAATTTGGTAAAGAGTTTGTTATGAATAACAACAACTATAAAAAGGGTAGAATGGGACTCTCCTATGAGATGGTTATTAATTCCTCGCCCTGTATATCTTTTAATTTAGAAGATAATGATACTTGTTTAATGACTCTTGTTTACGCACATGTCCAGGGTCACAACGCATTTTTTAAAAATAACTACCTTTTCAAACAATGGACACAAGCTGATTCTATTATTGATTATATGGTTTTTGCTAAAGAATTTGTTGCTAAATGTGAAGAAAAATATGGATTTGAAGAGGTAGAAATGGTATTAGATGCTTGTCATGCTCTTATGAATTACGGAGTAGATAAATACAAAAAACCTAGAAAGTTAAGTCCAGGTGAAGAAGGTGAAAGACTCAAAAAGAAATTAGAAGATGATCGAATTTTATTAAACGACCTTTGGAGAACTATACCAAAAGATGAAAAAGAAAAACTAAAAGATAAAAGATTTCCAGAATCACCTGAGGAAAATATTCTTTACTTTATTGAGAAAAACTCTCCAAAATTAAGAGGATGGCAAAGAGAAATTGTTAGAATTGTTAGAAAAACTGCTCAATACTTTTATCCACAAGGACAAACAAAAGTAATTAACGAAGGAACAGCTACTTTTACCCATTATGAAATTATTAATAAAATGTTTGACGAAGGATATCTATCTGACGGATTTATGCAGGAGTTTTTTCATCATCACTCAAATGTTATTTATCAACCAGGATTTGATTCTAAATTCTACTCTGGATTGAATCCTTATACATTGGGCTTTAATATCTTTCAAGATTTAAAAAGAATGTCTTTAAATCCAACTAAAGAAGATTTGGAATGGTTTCCTAAGATTGCTGGTAAAGGAAATTGGGTTGAAAACTTTAATTATATTATTGAGAATTTCAAAGATGAAACATTCGTTTTACAATACCTATCTCCTAAGGTTATTAGAGATATGAAATTATTTGAGATTGATGATAAAATGGAAAACAATTATTATGAAGTTAGTTCAATTCATAATGAAAGTGGATATAAAAAAGTAAGAGAATCTTTATCACAATCTTATAATAGAAGTAGATATGTTCCGGATATTCAGGTTTATGATGTTGATATATTTGGTGATAGAACTTTAACTTTAGAACATACACCAATTAATAAAAGAGGTTTAGATTCAGGTGAAGTTAAGAAAGTCCTACCACATGTAGAGTTTTTATGGGGATTCCCAGTAAGAATTATAGAAAATGATAAAGAATTAGCAACTACAAAAATAAAAACCAGTATTTAAATACTGGTTTTTTTATTTTAAAATATTATTAATTTTTTCATCTCTTATATCTGACAAAGATTTAAAATCCGCTAAATAGCATTGAATTGTTGAATTAGTATTTGGTATTTTAACCCAAACACATTTTGGGTGTTCGTGTTCAAATATTTCATAGGTTTTACCTATTTCTATTTCACTTCTATTTGAGGTATTACTAATACAAACATACATATACTATGTATTATATTATTTAACTAATTTGTTTTTTATGAGAGCACACTTTTCATACTCTTCTTTTTCTTCTAATTCTGGTAGTAATTTTCTCAATTGGTTTACATCATTTAGTTCTAAACAAACCCAAAACTTTATATCGGATAGGTCATTATAATCTTCTATATAATGATCAATTATATCATTTACTTCATTACTATGTTCGGATTTAATAAAGATATCTTCCCAGTTATCTATACAATTTCTTTTTAGATAATCTAATATTTCATCTACTATTACTTCAATATGTAATTCTTTTTCAGTTGAAAAACTCTCATTAAATCTTTTTATGTATTTCATAAAGTATATATTAACTTTTCGATTTTATTTTATATATTTGTAGTATGAAAGGTCAAATGAATCGAGTAGGTTATTGTTGTATAAACATTTCTATAAATAACGGTAAGAAGAAAAAAGACTTCATAACCGTAAATAGAGGAATGACTAAGAAAACCTTTGAAACAAAAGGCTTAGAATATGTTACTGAGTTAGCACTCTTAAACATAGATGATATGTTTAAAATAATCAAGTGGAATAAAGAAAATGATATTCTAGTTTATAGAATGTCTAGTGATATTCTCCCTTGTATAGGATTCTATAAATTAGAAGATCTCCCAAAATTTGATTTGATATCAAAAAAACTAAAAGAAATTGGTGACTATGCTAAAAGTGTAGATATGAGATTATCATTTCACCCAACACACTTTTGTATACCAGCAAGTGAAAATCCAGTTGTAGTTAAAAACGCAATTGATGAATTAGATAAACATGCTCAAATTATGGATTTAATGGGTTTAGATCAAACTCACTATTATCCAATTAATATACACGTAAACACAACAAAAC
>JACCDX010970171.1_pt1 | contig 21703 bp, 18 predicted proteins | sample 7449681 | NCBI WGS metagenome assembly JACCDX01 (sample SAMN15323450, study PRJNA562643) | freshwater metagenome | isolation source: river surface water | place: USA:Blue River Watershed | collected 2017-08-18
GAATCGGTTTGTTTTAATAGATTAATTGTTTGTTTTTCAATTAATGGAAAATACCCTAAAATTGATCGATAATATGAATGACTAATACTTTTATCATTAACCGTAAAATTAATCTGAATACATTTATCGTTATCATCAAACATTCTATCAGACCAAAATAATTTTTTATCAACCGATTTATACCAAATTCCCTGAGGATCCATTCGCTGCATCCAATCTTTTAGTGAATAAAATGAAAAAACTTGCGAAAAATAAGGCGAATTAACAAAGTGTTTATTAATCTGTTGTACAGGAGTTCCAAAAAGCCATGCTTGTACCAAGACATTTTGATGTGCTATGCGAATAGGTAAAAATTGAGCTGTATGCAAAACAACATTTCCACCATGAGAAAATCCAATTAATTTTAATGATGGAATAACATTATGTTTATCATAGTAATCTTGAATCACTAGTCGTAACTGACTAATTAAATCTTGCGCTGCATTAACACGAATATAATCATATACTTTTTCAGATTTCCAACCAAAAATATAAAACTTATCCCAACTATATAATGATGGCTCTAATTCTATTATTTTTTTAACCATTTTATAAAAATGATAGCGAGGAGACATTGCACCAACTAACGATAAACCCTGAGGACAATACGTAATTAACCGAAATGGAGTATATTGTAAAAACTTTCTCATTGGAAAAGTTCCATGAACATAAACAGTAATAGTATGATTATTATCAATACTTGTATTGTTTTCTGTAGCTTGAATACTATAAGTGTTCAATAAAAAACTTTTTATAAAAAATAATATACATATATACTGACTATAATTGATTTTCATGATAATTTCATAACCTTTGTATAAATATGACTTACATTACCTAATAAGAAGATTTTTATGATTACAGAAAAACCATATATTTTAGAAAAAAGCTTTAAAAACTTTTCTCCATGTGTTTTTTTTATTATATTTTATAGTATATTTTTTTATATTATAGTTTTTATGAATAAAAACAACTACATGCAAGAAATGCTTTTTGCAGGACTTCCGTTGTGTACAGCTTTTTTTACTATAATTTATGCTTTTTTAATTGTATATCAATCAGGAAAATCGAATCAAAAAATAGAATATCTTATTTCAGGCGTTTCAGATACTTCCATTATTTCAGTCTGCTTGACTGTCATGCTTGCAGGAATGTTTCAAAATCTATTAGGATCAATTAATAGTACCTTTACAGCAGTTTCAATCAGTTTAATTATTCTACCATTATCATATATTTTACCTGCTATTTTTATAACAAGCGTTGTTTTATCTCTTATTATTCAATGCGCAATCACAACGACTATTTTATATTTACCAATTGCTTACGGAATAGCTCGATCTTTAGATATTAATTCTGGAATTATTGCAGGAACTGTTATTGGGGGTGTCGTTTGTGGACAACATTTTGGCATATATCATAATAAAATGATTGAAAATTTAAATATTCCAATCATATCAATAGCAAAATCTATTAAAAAAACCGTATTTTTAATAGCGCCAGCTTTTTTTATTACTTTATTTTTTTTATATCAAGCACCAATAAAAATACTCGATAACGATATTTTAAATGCTTTATATAAATCTATATCTTGGTTTGATTTTATTAATATATTTCCTTATTGTTTTTTTCTTATATTACAAATACAAAGAATTCATATCATTATAAATTTAATTCTTGGATCGTCTTTTACGATATTAATTGGTATTTTACAGGGAAAAATATTATTCTTTGATATTGTTGCCAACATGTTTGAGGGTTTTTACGGTCAAAAATATATTCTTAAAGTTGTTATTTTTTATGTATTAATGACAATTTTAATTAAATTTTTAAAATATAACCATGCATTTGAATATATTTTACATAGACTACACCCAAAAAAAGAAACTTCTTTTTTTACCATGTATCTTAAATTAATAACAATCACAATTATTATGAATACAATTTTTACTATTGAATTATTATCAATAAATTTCATGAGCAATCACATCAAAAAAATTAATAATTATTATAACTCTCAATCAGATTTTTTAAATTTATTTTTTACTCTAACAACAATAATGCTTTCTATCTTACCTTATAGCCCTATAATATCGATTGCAACAGGAATTACTCACGCTGTATATCATGAAATATTTCCTTATATGATATATCATGTTGTTATCATCATCATCATGATACTTCATATGGTGCTTATTTATTCTCAAAATAACCATCCTACAAATTCATAATAAAAAAAGGACTTCATATAAGTATGAAGTCCTTAATAAATTTAATCCTGGCGCTATCTATTTTCCCAGGCCGTTTCCAACCAAGTATCTTTGACGCTTTAGACTTTACTTCCGTATTCGAGATGGGAACGGGTGTTTCCCCAAAGCTATACGCACCAGAAATTTTTTAATCTTAATAAAAAAACTATATATATTTGAAATGCAATAAATGAAATATATACAATATATAGTATAAAAAAAGGACTTCATACTTATATGAAGTCCTTAATAAATTTAATCCTGGCGCTATCTATTTTCCCAGGCCGTTTCCAGCCAAGTATCTTCGACGCTTTAGACTTTACTTCCGTATTCGAGATGGGAACGGGTGTTTCCCCAAAGCTATACGCACCAGAAATTTTTTAATTTTCAAAATTTTTTCTTGGATACTTTGAAATATTTGTAAATGTAGTGTAGTACTTAAATTATATTAACTTTATTAATATTGGCTAAAACATTCGATTTATTAGTACTGGTTAGCTGAACACATTACTGTGCTTACACACCCAGCCTATCAACCTTGTAGTCTACAAGGAATCTTAATGTCATAATATTACTATTATGACGGGGTATCTTATCTTGAGACGAGTTTCCCACTTAGATGCTTTCAGCGGTTATCTCTTACAAACCTAGCTACCCAGCGTTGCTCTTGGAGAACAACTGGAACACCAGAGGTTTGCCCATTCCGGTCCTCTCGTACTAGGAACAGCCTCTCTCAAATACCCTACGCCCACGACAGATAAGGACCGAACTGTCTTACGACGTTCTGAACCCAGCTCACGTACCGCTTTAATTGGCGAACAGCCAAACCCTTGGGACCTTCTTCAGCCCCAGGATGCGATGAGCCGACATCGAGGTGCCAAACCTCCTCGTCGATATGAACTCTCAGAAGAGATTAGCCTGTTATCCCCGGCGTACCTTTTATCCATTTAGCAATGGCCCTTCCATTCAGAACCACTGGATCACTAAATCCTGCTTTCGCACCTGCTCGACCTGTATGTCTTGCAGTCAAGCTCCCTTATGCTTTTGCGCTCTACAGACGATTTCTATTCGTCATGAGGGAACCTTTGAATGCCTCCGTTACAATTTGGGAGGCGACCACCCCAGTCAAACTACCCGCCAGACAATGTCCTTCATCCGGATTACGGAAAATTGAAGTTAGATCTTCGAACGAATAAGGGCGGTATTTCAAGGATGACTCCGCTACAGCTGGCGCCATAGCATCACAGTCTCCCGCCTATCCTACACGAACCTATCCAAAGATCAATGTCAAGTTATAGTAAAGGTGCACGGGGTCTTTCCGTCCAGTCGCGGGTATCCGGCATTTTCACCGGAACTACAATTTCACTGAGTCTATCATCAAGACAGCGTCCAACTCGTTACGCCATTCATGCGCGTCGGAACTTACCCGACAAGGTACTTCGCTACCTTAGGACCGTTATAGTTACGGCCGCCGTTTACTGGGGCTTCGATTCGGAGCTTCTTCTTACGAATAACCCCTCCTGTTAACCTTCCAGCACTGGGCAGGCGTCAGACTCTATACTTCCTCTTACGAGTTTGCAGAGCCCTGTGTTTTTGCTAAACAGTCGGTTGGTCCATTTTATTGAAACCTAGAAGCGCTTGCACGCCCTAGGCACCCCTTCTCCCGAAGTTACGGGGCTATTTTGCCGAGTTCCTTAATGATAGTTATCTCAACGCCTGAGTATATTCTACCCATCTACCTGTGTCAGTTTGCGGTACGGTCGCTAAAAAAGCTCGCTAGAAGTTTTTCTAGTCAGCGTAGGATCAGCTAAACACACATCTCCACTAGGGATCAGAATGCTCATCACACTTCAAATTAACGACTTTGCGGATTTACCAACAAAATCTATCTTTGTGCTTAAATTGACATCCATACATCAATTTAGCTTACCTTCCTGCGTCACTCCATCACTCAAACGCTTTTTAGCGGTACAGGAATATTTAACCTGTTTTCCATCGTCTACTCCAATTGGCCTCGACTTAGGGGCCGACTAACCCTGAGTGGATAATCCGATCTCACGGAAACCTCAGATTTTCGGCGAATAGGAATCTCACCTATTTTTTCGTTACTTATGTCAACATTCTCACTTCATTGATCTCATCACCTGTCTTTCCAGTCAAGCTTGTATCTATCAATGAACGCTCCCCTACCCCTGCACATAAATGTGCAAGTCGCAAATTCGGTGGTTCGTTTAAGCCCCGTTTATTTTCAGCGCAGAAATACTTGACCAGTGAGCTATTACGCTTTCTTTAAAGGATGGCTGCTTCTAAGCCAACCTCCTGGCTGTCAGTGCGTCTCCACCTCTTTTCACACTTAACGAACACTTAGGGACCTTATTTAACGATCTGGGCTGTTTCCCTCTCGACCATGGAACTTATCTCCCACAGTCTGACTCCTACGTTCTAAAATTACGGTATTCAGAGTTAGTAAAGACCTGGTAATCGTAATGACCCCAAAATCTCAACTGTGCTTTACCCCCATAATTCATCGCGTAAGGCTATACCTAAATATATTTCGGGGAGAACCAGCTATTTCCAAGTTTGATTAGCCTTTCACCCCTTTCCACACCTCATCCGAGCAGTTTTCAGCCTACACCGGTTCGGACCTCCATTTTATTTTACTAAAACTTCATCCTGGACATGGAAAGCTCACTTGGTTTCGGGTCTATCCCATATTACTAAACGCCCTATTCAGACTTGCTTTCGCTACGGCTCCGTTCTTTCCAAACTTAACCTTGCAATATAGGAATAACTCGTTGACTCATTATGCAAAAGGCACATGGTTGTGCGTACGTATACATCACTTCCACAGATTATAGACGTTTGGTTTCAGTTTCTATTTCACTCCCCTCCCGGGGTTCTTTTCACCTTTCCCTCACGGTACTTGTTCACTATCGGTCATCAGGTAGTATTTAGCCTTATCCCATGGTCGGGACTGATTCTCACGGAATTACACGTGTTCCATGATACTCGGGATATATATCTTACACTGCATAAGCCTTCGTCTACAAGGCTGTCACTTTCTATGGCTGCCCTTTCCAGAGCAATTCTACTGACTTATGCAATCATAAGCTAAGATCTGTATCTCTTAGACATACACTCCCACAACCCCCACATCACAACGCACACAGGCTTACATGACATGGGTTTAGGCTCTTCCCATTTCGCTCACCACTACTACGGGAATCATATTCATTTTCTTTTCCTGGCACTACTTAGATGTTTCAGTTCATGCCGTTCGCTTCTTATATCCTATATATTCAGATAAAGATTTCTTGGGATTGCCAAGAAGGGTTTCCCCATTCAGAGATCTTCGGATCACAGTTCATTTGCCAACTCCCCGAAGCTTATCGCAGGCTATAACGTCTTTCATCGCCTCCTGATACCAAGGCATCCACCAAACGCCCTTTTCAATTAGTCAAAATTTAATTTACTAAGTTAAGCGATTTAAAAATGTTAAACACATTTAAATCAAAATTGTAGTTACCCTTAACTACATTTACAAATATTTCAAAGATCACAAGAAATTTTTACTCCATTTACCAACAAAAAAACAATCTCACAAGAATATATGGTGGAGATGAGCGGAGTCGAACCGCTGACCCTCCGCTTGCAAAGCGGATGCTCTACCAGCTGAGCTACATCCCCCTCTGTACAACCTACAAACTCAACATGGTGGGCCTAAGTTGACTCGAACAACTGACCTCTCCGTTATCAGCAGAGCGCTCTACCACCTGAGCTATAGGCCCAGAATAAGTTTTTAGAATCCAAGTTTAGAATTTTTTATCTTAATATTTTGCACACCAATATAAAAAACAAATTTTTATCTCCCTCGAAAGGAGGTGATCCAGCCGCAGGTTCTCCTACAGCTACCTTGTTACGACTTCACCCCAATCGCTTCCCATACCATAGTTGTCCGCCTCCTAAAAGGTTAGCTAAGACACCTTCGGGTACAAAAAACTCTCATGGTGTGACGGGCGGTGTGTACAAGGTCCGAGAACGAATTCACCGCGCCGTTCTGATGCGCGATTACTAGCGATTTCAACTTCATGAGGTCGAGTTGCAGACCTCAATCCGAACTTAGATGGGCTTTAAGAGATTAGCTTATTGTTACCAATTTGCAACTCTCTGTACCCACCATTGTAACACGTGTGTAGCCCTAGGCATAAGGACCATGATGACTTGACGTCGTTCCCACCTTCCTCCTGGTTTCCCAGGCAGTCCCGCTAGAGTGCTTCCTTACGGAATAGCAACTAACGGTAGGAGTTGCGCTCGTTAGAGGACTTAACCAAACATCTCACGACACGAGCTGACGACAGCCATGCAGCACCTGTGCAATTGTCTAAACCGAAATCTAGAACTCTGTATCTCTACAGCAATCAAAAGCATGTCAAGCCTAGGTAAGGTTCCTCGCGTAATGACGAATTAAACCACATGTTCCACCGCTTGTGCGGACCCCCGTCAATTCCTTTGAGTTTTAATCTTGCGACCGTAGTCCCCAGGTGGATCACTTATCGCGTTAGCTGCGACACTAAGCCTGCAAGCAAGCCTAACGTCTAGTGCTCATCGTTTACAGCGTCGACTACCTGGGCATCTAATCCTGTTTGCCCCCCACGCTTTCGTACCTCAACGTCAGAAATGGACCAAGAAGCTGCCTTCGCCATCGGTGTTCCTCTCGAGATCTACGCATTTTACCGCTACTCCGAGAATTCCACTTCTCTCTTCCACTCTCTAGCATTCTAGTTTCAATCGCCTGCTCCCAGTTAAGCCGGGAAATTTAACAATTGACTTAAAACGCCGTCTACGTACCCTTTACACCCAGTAATTCCGAATAACGTTTGCACCCCTCGTATTACCGCGGCTGCTGGCACGAAGTTAGCCGGTGCTTTCTCTAGTGGTACCATCATCTCTCGTTTTTATTTGAAACGAGCCTTTTTTCCCACTTAACAGAAGTTTACAATCCTAAGACCTTCATCCTTCACGCGGTGTCGCTGCATCAGGCTTTCGCCCATTGTGCAATATTCCTCACTGCTGCCTCCCGTAGGAGTCTGGACCGTATCTCAGTTCCAATGTGGCCGTTCACCCTCTCAGGCCGGCTATCCATCATCGCCTTGGTGAGCCTTTACCCCACCAACTAGCTAATAGAACGCAAGTTCATCTTTCAGCGACAGCAAGAGGCCATCTTTCTTCCCTATGTTAATAGGGAACGTATGCAGTATTAACCTTAATTTCTCAAGGGTATCCTTCACTGAAGGGGAGATCCTCACGCGTTACTCACCCGTTCGCCGCTCTACTCATCTCCGAAGAAACTTTCTCGCTCGACTTGCATGTGTTAAGCACACCGCCAACGTTCATTCTGAGCCAGGATCAAACTCTTCATCACAAAATTTTTGTGATATTTAAAATTGACAAAAAATCCTAAACTTGGAAATTTTTATTACCAAATTTCTTATGAAATTTCAAAGATACATTTAAGATCACAATTCGAAACGTAACCATTAATCTCGAATCACGATTATTATCATACAACAAAGAAAAGAAAATTGCAAAGAAAACTTTTTAATTTCTGAACCTTGAATTTATCGAACCAATCACTTTTGACAAGCTATTGAGCTTTGATAAATTTTTTTGTTTTCAAACTTAAACTGCGACTAACTGCATGAAATATATCTTACACCGTTTTATTTTAAATTGCAAACTTTTTTTAAAATTTTTAATTTATTTTTATTTTTCTAAAAACTTGACTCCGAGAAGCTTTTGCTTTTAGTGATGTTTTATTTCAATCGTTTAATCATGTAATAAATGATACTGCCAATATGAAGAGTTGTCAACAAAAAAAATCATATTTATAAAATATTTTTTTCATATACAAAAAAAACATTTCAGAGCAGAAACAAAAAAAGATTGAAAAGCTCTTCCAATGCTGATTCCAAAGAATCATTAACAATAACATGATGATACAAAGGTGAGGCAACTTCTTGATCAATTTCTTGCTTTGCCAAAAGCAATCTTGCCTGAACCTGTTCATAGTCTTCTGTTTTTCTTAAAAATAATCTATCAGAAAGTATTTGAATCGATGAAACCTGAACCAAAACAAGAACAACCTGAGGATACATAGCTAAAATTGCTTGAGCTCCCTGCCTATCTATAACAAGAATTTTTGACCTACCTGACTTAATATCAACAAGAACATCTTGCGGCGTACCATACCAAGCACCATAAGCATTGCTCCATTCCAAAAAAAACCCTAATTTTATTTTTTCCAAAAACTCTTCTTCAGAAACAAAATGATAATCAACTCCATCAACATCACCATGCCGCATAGCACGTGTTGTATAGGTAACAACACGATCAACAGAAAACTTAATTCCATATTCTTTTACAAACAAATTAACCAATGTTGTTTTTCCAACCCCTGACGGACCAGAAATAACAAAAAAAATTCCTTGATCACCATTCATAGACATAATACCTTGAGCAATTATTTTTATACTTTACATTAATAGAGTATTCTTATAAAAGAATATACCTATAAGAAATAAGGAAATCCACTCTCATGATTATTGATGATATAAAACAAAAGCTTAAAGATCTTGAGCCAACCATCCAGATAATTAAAAACTATTGGACGACAGCGCAACTTGAAAAACAATTCTCAGAAACAACAGAATTAACCAATCAAGAAACCTTCTGGCAACATCCAGAAAAAACTACCATCTTACAAAAACTACAACAACTCAAAACAAAACGTGAATCATACGAAGAAATTATACATATATATGAAGAGATTAAAGAACTCATTATTTTATTTGAAACTGATGAACAAGAGCTTGTCAAAATCAACCAAGAATGCACAACACTCAGCAAAAAAACAAAAGCATTTAAAATCAACCTTCTTTTGCAAGATGAAAACGATGCATCAAACTGCTTTTTTACCATCAACTCTGGTGCTGGCGGAACAGAATCTCAAGACTGGGCTGAAATACTTTCTCGAATGTATGTACGCTTTGGAGAACGAAACAATTTTAACGTTCAGATTATCGAACAACAAAATGGCGAAGAAGCTGGCATAAAATCAGTAACCTTATACATTCAAGGCAATAACGCTTACGGACTCTTAAAGTCAGAACACGGCGTTCACAGACTTGTTCGGATCTCACCGTTTGACGCAAACAAACGCAGACACACTTCTTTTGCAGCAGTCACGATCATTCCAGAGCTTCCACCTGCAGCAAAAATTGAAATTGATCCTAAAGATATTAGAATCGACACCTATCGCGCTGGGGGCGCAGGCGGACAACACGTTAACAAAACTGATTCTGCAGTCAGAATAACTCACCTACCAACAAACATCGTCGTGCAATGTCAAAACGAACGATCCCAATTCCAAAACAAAGAAGTTGCCATGAAAATGCTCATGTCAAAATTAAAACAAAAACAAGACTTAGAATCTTTAGAAAAGTCGAAAGTCGAAAAAATGAAGAACGAATGGGGATCACAAATCAGATCGTACGTACTGCACCCTTACAAAATGGTAAAAGATCATAGAACAGACATTGAAAATCCTCAACCAGATTTAGTACTCGACGGAGATTTAATGGATTTTATAGAAAGTTATTTAGTTAACCAAGGAAAAGTTAATTAATACCAAAAATTAAAAACTAACAAAAACATAGAATAGATTTAGCCTTAATAATGTATAAAAATACAACCATTTTTAAAAAAAGCAACATGAAAAATAAATTTTTAATCACCATCACACTGATCTGTAATATTTTACATAATTCATCAACAATATTATGTCGCTCACAAAGCGATCTTTTAAGTCCTGAAGACAAAATTCTTTTAAAAAAAATTAAACAACGAGAAGAAACAAACGAATTTGAATCAAAATACTTTGACACAAAATTCCTAAGCAATCCATCCCAGGTAGAAACTGCTTTACTCAAAGAAGAAAATTTTGAAAAACACCGCGTCACAACTTTCGACACATTACAAATTATGACCTTTGCAAAATTAAGCACAAAACAAAATGAAAGAACTATAATCTCAGCTCCAGGATTTTTTCCAGGACGAGCAGCGGGCATGGCAACGCTATACAGCATGTTTAAAAATACAGGCGATTTCAATTTCATGTTTATCGAAAATCGCAGTCATGGCGAAAGTGACGGACCAACACTATCAAGTAATCTTATTACATCACGAACAGCAATCAGAAATTATGGCAAAAAAGAATATTTAGACATTGTAGCATCAATAGAATCGATTGTTACGCACAATAAACAACACAATATCACATCACCTATTCTTCTGCACGGTGTTTGCGCAGGAGCACATAGCTCAATTAAAGCACTCGCATACCTTAAAAAACACAACCCGAAAGCATACCAAACTGTTGATGGTATTGTTTTTGACAGCGGTTGGGCCCACGTCAGTGACATTGCAGAAAACACTATCGTTGCTGAAAAAAAATTCTCGTGCCTAAAATCCCCCTACACACGACTGATAGCAGACTGGATCTTAGAACCAGCAGCAAACATAGCACTCCTTGCTATTTATAAAATCTGGTTTAAATCGTATCACACACCACAACAATCGATAACAGAATTAATAAAAGAAATTGATAAACCAATACTTTTTATCCATGCAGAAAATGATCGTCACGTACCAATTCAGACGATTCAACCACTCATGGCAAATGCACCATATAAATCTACATGGATTGTACCAACTTCAAAACACGCATGTATTCACTTAAAACAAAAAGAAGAGTATCAACAACAAGTATTAAATTTTATCGAACAAATTGATCAAAAAAATAGAAAAAAATAGCTACAATGACCAGCAAAAAAAGGATAAACCCCATGTATAAAAAAATTATGATTGCATTTCTACCATGCTTTTTTATTTTTATGATTACAATATATCATCACAAAGAAAAACCTGTGGTTATTGATTTTTTTAATACAACATTCTTACGCAACTCTCCTGCTGTAGAAAAAGTATTAAAATCGATCGGTTTTTTTGAAGTTGATGTTGTAACACACGATAATTTTACTATCAACGCAATTATGCTTGACCAAAGCTTGTACGATAAGAAAATTCAAGCAACAATAATCTCATGTCCAGGATTTGTTCCAGGAAGAAAAGAGGGTATGACTACACTCTATGCAATGCTCAAAGAACAACCCTACAACTTTATCTTTATTGACTCTCGCGGCCATGGTAAAAGCGATGGCGAACTGTTAACATTTCAAGGAATCAAAAATTATGGTATTGATCAATTTTTTGATATCGTTGCAATCGCTGAATTTATTTATGACTACAACACACACCATAATATTAAACAAAATATTATTCTTCACGGCCTATGCTCTGGAGCTTTTCATACCATAAAAGCCGTTAATTACTTACAAGAAAATAACCCCAAAGTATACAATGCGATTCAAGGAATTATCTTTGATAGTGGTTGGCCAGCAATTGCTGAAATTGCAGAAACAGTTATAACCGCAGAAGCAAAATCTCGCTGCAAAAACTATCACGTACCATTTCTTGAATCTTACGCAGCTTACATCATGCGCTTAGTTTATACGACATGTTTCAAACACCACCACCAAAAACAAACACCACTTACAAAAATTATTGGCAGGATCAAACAGCCTATATTTTTTATTCACGCACAAGACGACACCTTTGTACCATCTGAAACGATTCAACCACTCATACAGCAAGCACAAAAACCGTGTACCTGGTTTGTTCAAGATTCATCCCACGTGAATAACCACTTAAAACACAAAGACACCTACCAAGAAAAAATAGACACGTTTATACAAGCAAGCTTATCAAAAAACTATACACCATCAATCACAACCGAATCTGGCGAAATCGATCGATCAAACACCTTTAATGGCTCTGGTGGACGCTGAAATCCTGAGTATTGTGGATCAAAAATCCAACCTGAATTTACAGAAACCCGTAAATTGCGACCAATACTCGCAGGAGAAACATCTGGCTGTTGTAAAATAGCACGCATTTGAACATCAGAAAGCTCGACACCTCGAATAATTGCAGAGACAACATCACTGTAAACCTTACCATTATTTGTCAAACGAGATTTTAAAAATCCTTCATAAATTTTATATTGATCAGGATGAGCTTCTTTCAACGTTCTTGCATCAGCAATTAAATTACCTAATAAATTATCAGAAGCATCTCCACCATGCTCTACCTCAATATCTAAAAAAGTTTTTAACAAAGCCGTGCTTTTTTCTAATTGCGACAACAAAGCTGGCTGAACTAATTGAACAGATTGCTGCTTAGGCAATAATGATGTATTTAATGCATGAACTTCATCCATTAAAGCAACACCAACCTCTTGAACTAAATCATCTCTATCCAAATCATCCGCACGTTTTTCTAGACCAAAAGTTTTTTTACGATCATCAAACGTTTGTTTATAGCGCTTTAAAATTTCTACTTTTTTAGCTTCAAATGGAGACGATAATTTATTAATAAATTCTTGATTCTCTTCAAAATCAGGCAAAAAATCACCAACCGATAAAGACTCAATAAACTGCTCTTCTGAAAGCCCTTTTGCACCTTTTAATCTTTGAGCTAAAGAATTAATAGATCTATCAATTTCAGAATAAACACTTACTGTTTGATCTTTAGACAAAGGTGATACAGAACGGCTTGGCACACCTAAAGCTGCGTTATCAGAATTTAAAGCTAAATCAAAATCATCAGATGCATCAAATTTACTCTCTGTTTTTTTAGAAGAACCAAACCCCCTTCCCATAATATCATTAAATGATGATTTTTTTATTGGCAAAAATGGTGCAATATCCGAATCAGATGATAACCCGAAAGATAAATCCTTATAAACCGGATCAATCTGCTTTGAACCATAAATACTAAAACCCTCGGCCTTTAATTCATCTGGTGTTTTACCAAAGAATGGCCTTCGAGGCGTTACTTGCTCACCTGTCAAGGCTCTTACTGGCTGTTTTAATTTCTGAGAATCTGACAATGATGTTGTAGAAATATCAACAGCCATTGAACTGTCAGAATCATCAGGAGCCAACCTTAACTTCTCACTATTTGGTCGATGTGATGCAACAGATCCTCGAACACCTGAAATCTGCATCGTAGAATCATTTAACCCTACAAGATGAACACCACGAGCCGAATTTGGAGAAAACTCTTGAGATACCTCGCCTATAGCATCATCTAAATCTGAAGTCTTAACTCCTTTTTCTTGTGCAACTTTTGAAGCTAAACCAACCGCCATTTTCAACGACTCAGACCATCTTGCAGCAGTCGAAAGCATACCTCTATCTTTTTTAACAAATTCTTTACATGATTCCCACAACGAAGAAAACCACCCCTTTAATGATTGTTTATTTGCCTGAGCCGGAAACGAAGCTGCAGCACGCTGTGCTAACATAGCATCATACGCAGAACGACTTGGATGCTGCATCCCAACTGTTCCTGCAAAACGATCAATAATGCCTAAATTAGGTAATGGATTCATTTCACCTAAAGCATCTCTCCATAAAATTGCTTCTTCTTGTCTTTGAGTTAATGGTCGATAAACTGACGATCGGGAATTATTAGAATTTATTACCGATGGCTTTTGAGCTTTCACAGAATTTGTTTGATGCAAAGCAGCCGATGAAGAATTTTGAGATTGTGAAAGATTTTGATACGTGACAACTTGACCTGATGATACAATATAACTATGAAAAATCAGTATCGTACTCCACAAAAAAATCATTTTTATATAATTTATTTTCATACAACAACCCCATAATTCACAACCTGAACTCATTTTTATAAAAAATAACAAAGACAACATATCAATTACAAGGTTTATAGTTTTTTATATATCAACAAAAAAGCATCCTGTTTTTGCCAACAGAATGCTCTTAGATCATACAAGCTACTATTTTTTATATTTTTAAATCTCTAAAAGCTTGCACAAGACCTGTTTTTAATCTCCAAAAACTGAATCTATATCGATACTGATAAGATTTATCCAACCCTTCGATAAACGTATCGAATTCTGATCGATAACTACCAACAGAAGGCAATATTAAAGATTTTACACCAAGAAGATAATTATATCCTTGCTCATTAAGGTGACTATTTTTAAAATTAATAAAAAATTGCTGCACTTTCAGAATAATTTCTTCGACTTCAGCAGACTTTGTACCAGCTGCAGGCTTTGTTCTAGGAGCTGCTGCAGGCAAACCGTTAGAAATACGAAATAATTGACTTAATACGTCTATTTTCAAACAAGATATTAAAGCTTCAGGATTTTTTGCATTATTAAGACAATACGAAGCACTCAGAAAAGAGCCCCCAAGCATACTAAGTACAAAAAACAATATAATTTTTTTCATAATACCCCTTTTACAAGACAATCTATAGACTTCAAGATTGAGCTTATCAGAGAAATTATTCAATTAGCAATATTTACAATTTAAAAAAATCACCCGCCATAAAGTGGAAATGAAGATGAAATACTCGCTGACCTGCTGCAAAGCCATTATTTGTCAGCAATTTAAATGAAGCAGCTTGTTCAGATTGTTGCGAAAGATACGTAACAACAGAAAAAAAATCGAGTAAAAAATCAGAATCTTGTAATGTGCACGAGGCAACATCTTGAACATGATACAAAGGAATAATAAGATAATGAATTGATGCTTGAGGATTAATATCTTGAATAACTAAAGTATGCTTAGTTTGATATACAACAGTACTTGGAATTTTACCGTCAATAATTTTACAAAAAATACAATCTGCTTGTAATGGTTGCATATTAGATCCTTAATTATGGTGGAGAGGAAGGGATTCGAACCCTTGCGCCCTCTTTCGAGAACTCTCACTTAGCAGGCGAGCACTTTTAACCACTCAGTCACCTCTCCACATTGATTTCATAAGAAAGAAAAGATATTACAAATAATAATCTATTTCACCATTTTTACAAGATTTTATTATGTATTTTAAAAAAAATCGATAGAATAACTTGAATACACTACAAAAAAGGCCTTCTATGACATTAAAAATTAACCTTAAAGTTGTTCCTCAATCTGGCAAACTTGGTTGCATTATTGATAAAAATCATCAGCTAAAATGTTATTTAACAGCACCTGCAGAACAAGGTAAAGCCAACCAAGAACTTATTAAATTTATTTCAAAACAAACAAAAATACCACAATCCGATATCGTGATTATTATTGGACTTTTATGCCCAAAAAAAACTTTAGCAATTACAACAGATTTAAACGAATCTGAATTTTTTGAAAAACTTGGATTACAAAGTCAAAAATCTATATTTTAAATGAAAGTTTTAACGATTCTTTTATTGACGGAATAGGCCCTTTCTTGTAAAATAATGATATTAGACAAGCCAAGGTGGCGAAATTGGTAGACGCACGGGACTCAAAATCCCGCGATGGCGACATCATGTCGGTTCGAGTCCGACCCTTGGCACCAATAGTTTTCATTGATTTAATAAGTTTTGACAGCTATACTACATAATATTGATAAAAATTAAATTTGTGTGCCCATAGCTCAATTGGATAGAGTACCAGACTACGAATCTGGCGGTTAAAGGTTCGACTCCTTTTGGGCACACCATATTTTACAGAAATAGTTGATTAATATTTATTTTCCAGTAAAATTATTCCTGTTCTTCTTTTACATTTTTGTTCACAATCAGTTTGGAGAGATGGCAGAGCGGTCGAATGCGGCGGTCTTGAAAACCGTTATCTCGCTAAAACGGGATCGTGGGTTCGAATCCCACTCTCTCCTCCACTTTTATTTCACTATTTTTTTTCTTAACAACTATCTACCAGAGTAGATGTTTTTTTTATAGTCTGATATGCTATGATGCGTATTTATTATGCATACTAGCAAAGGACTTTATGAATCTACTTTTTTTACTGTTCTTTACAACTTTCTATTCTTTATCCTACGCAAACAATAAAACGGTTCAGGAACAAATTACTTTAGAAAAAGATTCACACAATTTTTATCACACAGAAAGACGAGATAAAAAATCAGGAAAAATTCATCATCCCTCTTTAATTGTTATTAATTATTCATTACATTCAACGATTGAGGAATCTTTTACATCTTTTCACAACAGTAAACTTTCAACTCACTACATAATCGATTCAGATGGATCAATTTACGAAACAATTGGCAATCGACCTATAAAAATTCACCGTCATGACACAAATGGCATTACCATCAACAAAGATCTTATAAAAAAACGGGCTTGGCATACCGGACATGGATTTTGGAATAGCGGTCACGGAGAAATTGAAGATATAAACACTCACAGTATTGGAATTATGTTTGTCAATCAAGGAGCACTACCAAAAAATAATCCTGATCATCAGATAGGAAATCCAAATATCACCACGCAATGGTTTGATTTTACTCAAGAACAACTCACGGCATTTATAACACTAACTCAAGCATTACAGCAAGAATATGCTATTGACGATAAAGATATTGTTGGCTACGGAGAAGTCCGCTTTAACCCAACAACAAAAGCGCTCAGCATCGGTGTTGCTCCAGGTCCAAAATTTTTCTGGAAACAAGCAGCTGAGAATAACGTTGGAATTTATCACACACTATCTGAAGAAGAACTTTTACAACCATGTACACCATCTATAAAAGATTTACAAAAATCTTTATATTTATGGGGATATAGCGTCAATATTACAGATGAATTAGACCATCAAACAGAACAAGCGCTTAAACAATTGCAAATTCATCACGATCCGTCCTACTATGACAAAGATAAAAAATATAATGTATGCAGATCATCTGCAATTATAAAAAATCTTCTAGCTCAACATTATAAAAAAACGAAATAATTTTTATCTAAAAAAAAGGATACTGTATGTTTGCAAAAATAGCTCTTGCATGCACAATCTTAATCAGGCAAGAAGTTCGTCATATTCATGTTGGAGAAATATATAAACACTTTACCGGATACACCTACAAAATAACTGATATACAACAAGATAATCAATCAGCACTAGAAATTGTAAAGCTAGAAAGAATTGATGACAAAAAATTGACGTATGAAATCGACAAAAAAACAGTTGAATTTATGCTCAAAGATACAGTAACTTCTTTTGATGGAAAAAGAATCGATGCATATACAAAACTAGATAAAAAAATTTTTAATACCCCACAAAACATCTCCGACTAATACCATGATCATTAAAACTTTATCCATACAAACTGGTCAAATTTACCAACATTATAAAGGCGATTTATATAAAATCATAGGAATCGCTCGCGACGCAGAAACGTTAGATTTTGTAGTTATGTATACATCATTGCAAGATAAAGAAAATTTTCCAAAAGGTTCTAACTGGGTTCGCTCACTTAAAGTATTTCAAGAAGAGATAATCATCGATACCACACAGCAACCTCGCTTTAAACTTTTGGCAAATAGCGATATTGATTATCAAAAAAAAGAGCTTATTTGACAAAAAAAATCATTACTTTATACAATACTCCTGGAGGAATATTATAGTTTTTATCTACAAAAAAGGATACTGTTATGATAGAAAATCAAATGATTGTTGTTCTTGTTGGAGCAGCTGCACACTATCTTACTGGGTGGGCATTATGTTCCCATTTGCTTCTTGGAAGACTTTGGAAAAATGATAAAGAAAAAATGAAGTCTTGCGGCATGCATCAAGACATGAGAATTAACATAGCTTTACAAATTATTGCATCAATAGCTTTATCTGCTGCAACCTGTGCTGCAATTTGCGCTTTTCAAAAAAATCAATCCCTATCCATGCTTGAAAATTTATTTGCAAGCATTTCAGGATTATTCTTTAATCAAAACAATTCACAAAACATGATGCATGCTGTTCATGCTGTTATGTTTATATGGGCTGGTTTTATTGTGCCAACATCAGTCAGTGAAGTTATTTGGTGTGGCCATCACTGGAAAAAATGGATGATCGAAATGACTGCAACAATTATCGAATTAGTCGTACTTGCTATGGTTATTGTAAGTCTTTCATAATAAAGATATAAAAAAAGAGGACTGAAATAATCAGTCCTCTTTTTTTATATCTTTATTAATCTCGTTTTTTACCAAACAAGCGCAATAAATAAAGCACAAGATTGATAATATTTAAATATAAATTTAAAGCACCAAGTAATGCAAATTTATCCAACTCTTCTTCAGATCCAACAGCTTGCGAACCAAAAGTTTTTAACATTTGAACATCATACGCTGTTAATAAAGAAAAAACACCAACACCAATTGATGCAATAACAAGATCAAATTGAACACTTTTGACAAACATATTAACCAAGTTTGCTAAAACTAACCCCAGCAAACCCATCATCAAAATATTACCCATTGATGATAAATCAGACTTTGTTACTGATCCATAAACAGCCATAGCTCCAAACATAGTTGCTGCAAGTAAAAATACTTGGAAAATAGATTCACCAGTGTAAATATACGCTAACGGCGATAGCACAACACCCATTAAACCTGAATAGATCAAAAATATTGATGCCAACGACGTATAACTTAACGATCTCCATGCAAAACTAAAATACATAACCAAAGCAAATTGAGCTAAACCAAAAATCCAAAACGAACTACTAACAGCTTTAAACAATTCAGGGTTAACTGCTGGAGATAAATAATATGCCACAGCTGCAGTCATACAAAGTCCTGTTGCCATCCAACCATATACTTTGTTCATGAAACCTTCTGCCATAACAACATAGCGATTATTATAGTTCATAAAAGCTACCTTTCATTAAAAATAAAACAATTTTACTTTTTTTGTTTATTTATGACGTTAACTTTTTTTATCTTGATAACAAAAGAAGTTAAGGTATGAATAATTCAACTTAAGCCTAATAAAAAAAATTATATTTGTAAAAAACTTACCCATGAAAATATAAAAAGGATAATTTATGCAATACGTAAACTCAATAAACTTACTAAGCTTGCTTATACTATTAACCTGCTGGAATGGCTCCATTGTCGATCAAACAACCACACCCATGTCAGAAAATATGACACCAGAATTTTACGGAACACTCCAAGATCATCATAAAAAAGTTGATATTACTCACATTTTAATTGGAGGAAAATTTGATAGCATTCCTGTTTACCAAACCATAACAAAACGACCAAGTATCGATGAAAAAAATACCGATTCCTTAATAGATCCTAAACAAAATCGGTCTTTTTTAAACCTGAAAGACATTCAATCGATTGCATTAAAATATCCTAACGAACCTGCACATAAAAGCATACAAAGCCATGGAAGAACCTACATCAGCATTATTGTAACATTCTTGCATGGAACCGAACAGGAATTTTTAATAGAATCATCTCGCAAAATGACCTGTAAAGAAATCGACATTTCATCTGAAAAAAACAATACTTCACCACAAGAACGCGATCTCAACTTCATTCACATAAAAAAATTAACGATTAAAGGATTTCATACAACGCCAAAAAAAATAGAAAAAATAATGATCGATCAACCAAAAAAAATAACCATCGATGATGAAAAAACAATCATTAAAAAAAATACTGCCGATATTATCAACTCGATAGAAGATAGTATCAAAAATTTACCTATTGATAATCCAACACTTTTTAATACCATGCGTGATTCTATCTTAATACTTTTAAAATCATTACGAGATCAATTGCAAAAGTTTTTAGATATGGTTAAATAAAGTACAATAGAATTATGTGATATATTTTTTCGTATACAAGGAGCTTATCATGCCTATAATCATCAACAAAGATAACTTTGAGATAGACATCCGCACATCAGATATGCCAATTGTTATCGATGTCTATGCAACTTGGTGTGGACCATGCCAACAAATGAAACCTATCTTTGCTGAATTAGAAAAAGAATTTGTAGGTAAATGTAAATTTGCTTCAATTAATGTCGATGAAGCACGAGATATATCAATTATGTTTGGCGTTACTTCAGTGCCAACTTTTATTTTTTATAGCAATGGCGAAATGCATTCAAAAGATACTGGTTATATGAGCAAAGAAGCTTTAAAAGCAAGAATTGAAGATTTTATTCAATCTGCATAAAAACAACAAAAGAGCCTTGGAATTTTTCCAAGGCTCTTTTTATATCACAAAATTATAATTATTGCGCACTATCTTCAGGTTGCGTTGTCACTTTATGACCTGCTGCACGCTTTTTTTCTAAAGCAATACAAATTTTTGTAAAATTTTTACTATTTTGACGCTCAATATACTGCGCAAGTCCTGCCGCTACCATTGCAGCATTAAACCCACCCAAAGCAAGTGGTAAACTACTTACAAAAAAACCCGCTCCTGCAACCGCAACTAACGCTCTTGTTGCCGAAGTTAATATCCATATATCTTCAGGAGAAAATTCTTCTTCAAATACTGCTAATTCTTCTTGATTTAACGTTGCTTTATAAGCAATAACTTCTTTTTCAAAAGCTGTATGTTTATAACGAGCATAAGCAGCAATCAATAATGGCGCTGATAAAACAGCAGCAGGAACTATAATCTCTGATAATTCCGGAGCAACTGCCGATACAGACTCAACACATAATAATCCACTCAACATAACCATCAACAATTTCATAGTATTTTTCATATAATACCCTCAATTTAATAATTAATACTACCTGAAACAATATTATCAGGTATGAATAAATCATCAACCGCCCTACCAATATTTACAAAAATACCCATCCAGAGGCTTAATCACCATAAAAGCAAAGACGCGGTCGTAATTAACCCTCCACAAAACATTGCAATCTGAAAAGTTTTTATATTACAATAAAGATAGAAAGAAATTATTCTTTCATCATAAAAACTCTGAAAAATGCTTCCCCCAGCATATTGCAGAGTTTTTATATTTTTTTATCTTGGACCTGATACCCTAATTCTTGTAATTTATCACGAATCTGGTCAGCTAATTGCCAATTTTTTTCTAAACGAGCTTGTTGACGAGCATCAAGCAAAGCTTGAATTTCTGGAGTTACAACAATCATTTTTTCTGATACCGGTTGCAACGTTAAGCCTAAAACATTGACTATAAAGCTTTTCACGCTCATTTTCACCTCTATATCATTCTGTAAAATATCTAAAGATTCAAACAGCACTCCAAACAAGCCCGAGGTATTAAAATCATCATCCAAACACGCTGCCATGCTTGCTACAACAGGACTATTTTTATCAATATTTTGCGACGCTTGAACATCTGCAAAAAACTGAACTAATCGTTTATACGTCTTTTCTGCTACGGATAAATCTTCTAAAGAAAAATCGAGCGGACCGCGATAATAATGTTTCA
>JACCDX011397037.1_pt1 | contig 21702 bp, 19 predicted proteins | sample 7449681 | NCBI WGS metagenome assembly JACCDX01 (sample SAMN15323450, study PRJNA562643) | freshwater metagenome | isolation source: river surface water | place: USA:Blue River Watershed | collected 2017-08-18
CTTAATCCTTTTTAATGATGATAATTAAAATATGTAAAATTTAAAATACTAAAATACTAACTTTAATTTCCTAAATTTCTGTTCGCCATTATTTTTAACTAAATAATATATAATTTATAAAATACCTAAATAATTTAAACTTGGTTTTAACTTTTATTTTGGTTTAAAAATTACATTAATATTTTTACTAATATTAGAACCATCTGTTGTTTTACATGTAATAGTTGCATTTCCTATTTTTTTTCCAACTACTAATCCTGATGAATTTACTTTAATAATTTTTGGTTTATTTGAAGACCATATTAACGTTTGGTTTGTGGCATTATTTGGTTCAACGGAAGCAATAATAAGTTTTGTTAATTTCTTTTTTAATTTATTTAATATAATTTTAGTGGGATTAACAGTTAAAGAGGTAATCTTTATATCTGCTGATGGTGGAGGAGGAACAACAATTGGATTTAATTTAAAATCTATAGTTTTGGTTCTTGCTCGATAAAAAGGATAAGCCAGATTATTTGGATCACTTTTTACTTGTTGAGTAACTGTAACTGTAAAGTTACCAGGTCCTACTGGTGTTATAATTCCTGTACTAGTATCTATAGTTGCAATAGAAGCTGCATCAGTTGGATTGGCTGGAGTTGAAATAGTAAAATTAAATGGTTGATCACTAGCGCTTAATAATAAGGCACCAAGATCATAATTAGTAACTGGATTAGTCAAAGTTATTTCAATTAAATTATTTGAGTAAACTGTTGGATCAGTAAAAAATATCTCGGCAGTATTTTTTAAAATTACTCTTATACTTGCTGTAGATATTACGGATCCTCCAACTGTATCAGTGACTGTTATTGTTGCGCTACCTGATTGTGAACTGCCATAAACTCCTATTTGTCCATAATTAACTCCTATTGCACTTGGATTAGATGAAACATAACTTAATGTTCCTGTGGCACCTAATATTAATTGTGATATATCTTTTCCAGTAACACTATCCCCTGCGGCACTAGAAGATATTATAATTATTGGAGGACAATTTATGGATAATCCTCTACTTAATGTATAAGTTTCCATATATATATATATAATAATAATAATTTTATCCAAAAATAGTGTATTTAGATACATACATTCCAAATAATATTAATATCATTCCAGTATAATCATCAATTGTTGTAGGTAATTTTAACCAAAATGTATTAGACCACAATTGTGCAATAAAATCAAATACATAAGATGATAATGAAATTTGGGGAGCAGTTAAAAAAGTATTACCTATACGATTTGCTGGTATTAGAAACATCCATTCAATGGAAGCCCAAAATTCAGATGATAAAACTTTAGCTAAAATTCCTGAATTTTTCATTGCGGGTGTTGTTTGTGTAAATAATGCAAAATCCATTGTTAGTCCAACCATAATATTTAGAAAAAACCAAAATAAAAATGTTAGTATAATATTCATATAATATATACTTTTAATAAAAGTATAACAAAATTAATTATATTTTATTTTATTAAAAGAAAAGTATATATTATATGAACTACGCTAAACTTCCATACTATTTTTTATTTATATTTCTTTTTATTGTTGCACAAAGTTTATCTATGTGGGGTCAATTTGTAACATTACCATATAAAAATCTATCTATGTGGGAAGCATATAAAATGGCTATTCCATTTGCATGGCTAGATTGGTTAGTAATGACATTTGTAGTTAAAATTGGGCATGAGCACGATTTAGTTACTCCAACTCAAGATACATTTTTATTAATAATTATTCAATTTTGTTTAATTCTTTTAATTAATCATTTTTATTTAAAGCAAAAAGCAACATTAAGTGATATTATTGCATTTATTATAATTTTATTGGGTTTTTTTGTTAGTTTCTTTCATATTATATCTAAAATATTTGGAATAACTATTCCTAAACATCCTGGTTTAGAAAATCCAGATGATGCTTCTATAGGAGTTAAAACAGCATTATATAATACATTAACTCCTAAAACTGAGGAAAAAATAGAATATTCATCAGTTGAAACAAATAAAACAGATTAAATTAATTAATAATAAATACACTTAAAAACAAAATATTATTAATTAATTATGAAATATAAAAATAATATTAGAACTGAAGATTTAAAATTAAATATTCCATTTAATTTAAAATATTTTGATTTGATTGAAAAAATTGTAGAAAAAGATCCAATAATTTCCAGAAATATTTTAATTAGTGGTATAAGATCATTAGGTAAAACAACTTTAATAAAAGATTTGACGCTACAACTAACTTCACAAAAATTAATAACATCAACTATATTATTTACAAATGAATATAAAGCATATAAATATGTAAATTTTGTATCAGATAAAAATAATATTTATACAGATATAAAAGAAGCATATTTAAATCAAATAATTGAAATGCAATCAAAAGATAAAAGTCCTATGTTAGTTATTTTAGATAATGTTATTTCAGATAATAACTCCAAAAAGGTTGTAGAAAATTTATTATTATGTGCAAAAGAATATAATATTTATGTTATATTATCTGTTGATTATCCCGTATATTTTACGACAGAAACTAAAAAAATAATAGATTATGTGTTTTGTTTTAAATATATTGCATCTTCAAATATTGAAAAGTTACATGAATATTATTTTAATTCAATAACATTTGTTAGTATATTACAAAGACTATTAGGATCTCTTCCAAATTATAATTGTTTAGTATATGATAATGTTTCTGAAGAAACAACTATAGATAAAAAATATTTTTTTTATAATGCCATAAATATATGTGATAATTAAATATTTATATATATTAAAAGACAATGTCATTAAATTTATTCGATATTGATATTTCAAATAATTATAGTGTACCGTCCCATATAACAGCATCTTTATTTAGACATGATGCTCATATGCGAACAGAATTTCAAGATTATCAAAATGAATATTCAAATACTTTAAATCCAACAATAGTTCAAATGTTTACAAAAATTATTAATGCATATACTCAATTTATGGTTATAACAAGACAAATAAATCAAAATGCACCTAATCTTAATCAAACACTTAACGTATATAATTCATTAGATGAACAAGCAAAACAAGAAATGGATAGATCTAGAAATATAAATAAAATTTTAAATATTTCTAAACTAAAAGTATGGCTAATATTGTTTTCAACAGAACAATTAAAAGAACAGTTTGATTTTTTACAAGATATTGTATTATTATATCATGTTACACAAAAGGCATATTCGGATAGTAATAGCACAAATGAAGTTTTAAGAGATTTACTTCCAAAAATAGAATCATTAATAAATGATTTTAATTCTTATATTGAACAAAGTCATCAATTTAGGGTAGGTATAAATCAACGTATTTCATCTACAAGCAACAATTTAGGTCAAACAATACGCACTATTGAACGTTCTTATGACACCGAATATGATGAACTTAAAAATAATTTTGCCGAATTTCATGATCGTCTTGATGATTATGTTTCTGATTTAAATGAACAGATGCAGCCAATTGCAAATCCAGAAGTTATGACTGGTCCAGCTTGGGAAGTCCATAATTATTTTGCCAGTTTAAATATGCAACGAATTGAAGAAATTATGACACAATATAATGCAACTCAACAGCAAAATCCAAATACTATTGATCCTCAAAGTAGCATTAATTTTCTATTTAAACCCTTATTAATTTTTGTTCAAAGAAGCGATTTATTTCCCGAAACAGAAAAAAATAATTATACTTCACGTCTTACTTTTATAAATAACTATATTATTGAAAATGACGAATATAACGATTTAGATAGATTGCGTAATATTATAGATATTGCATTAGAATTTGTTATAAAACATGATGACAATTATATTAGTGAATATATACGTTCTTATATTGATGCTTGTTTAAATGCTTATGCAACTAATGGTCTTAGTTGCGTACCTGGTATGATTGAACGTATAGTAACTGAAAATGGAATAATAATTAAGGCATTATGTCTTGAAGGTTGTGATGAAGTTAATGAAGAATTAAATGGATTATTTAATAAGACGTTAAATGATGTAATACAAGAATGGTCAAATATATTTTTAGAAGGTGGACCAGAAGCAAATTTATTAGAAAATATGACACCAGAACAAAGAAAACAACATTTAATACAATTTATAAGAAATAGCTATAATAATATAATAGATGCAAATTTGGCCTTAAAAATATCGGAAGAAATTAATAAGTATGAAGAAATGGGTGTATTTCAAAATTTACATTTTGGAGGTAAAAAGAAGAAACAAACTAATAAAAAAAAAACAAAAAAAACTAACAAAATAAAAAAGCAATCAAATAAAAGAAGAATAAATAAAAGAAAAACTAACAAAAAGAAAAATTGAGTTTAATTAATAATATTATAATTGTAAATATAATTATAATATGGGAGTAGACTTCTATTGTAATGATAAGACATTTAGCTGTAGTTATGGCAATTGGAATATAAGAAGAATGGCAATACTAAAAGCAACATATAATTATTTAATTTATACTATTTCTAATTTACAAGACGAAAATTATTCAGAAGAAGAATTAAAAGATCTAATTGAAACACATTTAACAATAATTAATGAAATATTTGAAAATGGATTGGTAAAAAATATTGATATATTTTTGCACAATGTGTATAATAAAAGACATTTTAGTTTAGATACAATAATAAAATATGGTGCTGGAGGAATATATACATTATTAAATAAAAATGATTGCGAAGGTTATTATAGTCCAGGTAATTGTTTAGATATATGTATTTTATTAGATTTAATAAAAGAGTATTATGATGTTAGCTCGGAAGACACTGAATGGATAAAAAATTCTATATATAATGAAAACGTATGGGCTGATGGTTTAACTGATGACGGATATGTATGTGTATATAAGTTATTTGAAGAGGGATGGAAAACTGGTAAAAATATAAATATTTGTTAAATTATAATATATTCTTATTTCAAGAAAGAAAATGTTAAAAGTTAAAAATGGAATAAAATATGAAAAAAATGGTTGGACTTATATATCTATAAAAGGAGGGCCATTTGAACGCGGTTTAGCATATGGCCAACTAATTAAAGAAGATATGAAAAAGGTTATGAAAACCATCGAGTTTATTACATATAATGATTATGGTGTGCATTGGTCTTTTTTTGTTGATGCTTGTAAAAAATATTATTGTGACAAAATGAAGGAAAAATTTCCGGAATTTTATGAAGAAATGGAAGGGTTTGCTAAAGGTGCAAATATGGATGTTCATTCTGTTGTCGCCTGGAATAACTATTTTACTTTAACTGAAAGCTGGTGGGCAAATATGCCTGAAGAAGAATCTATTGCAATTCGTGGCGCATCTAAATCACTTGCTTCTGGTGTAAAAGAAGGCGGTCAACAAGAACGTTGCAGTGCATTTATTGCTGTTGGAGATTGGACTAAAGATGGTAAAATAGTGATAGGACACAATAATTTTTCAAATTTTGCTGATGGACAATTTGCCAAATATGTGGTTGATTTGCAGCCAAAAAAAGGAAATAGAATTTTAATGATGGGATTTCCGGGATGGATATGGTCAGGAACAGATTTTTTCGTTACAAGTGCAGGAATAATAGGATCGGAAACAACAATAGGTGGATTTATAGCATATGAAAATAATATTCCAATATGTTGTCGTATAAGAAATGCAATGCAATACGGAAATTCGTTGGACGATTATGAAAAAATGTTGTTAGATGGTAATTCAGGAGATTATGCAAATTCTTGGCTTTTAGGAGATATAAATAAAAATGAGATAATGAGAATAGAGTTAGGATTGAAGTATCATAATACAGAACGAACTAACAATGGCTATTTTATTGGATTTAACGCACCATATGATCCACGTATACGTAATTTAGAGTGTGTAAATACTGGTTTTGATGATTTACGTAGACATCAAGGTGCCCGTCGCGTTCGTTTAGAAGAATTAGTAAATTTAGGAAAAGGTACTTTAGATATAAGTGCAGCACAAGCAATATTAGCAGATCATTATGATACCTATTTACATAAGGAAAATCCATGTTCACGTACATGTTGTTCACATTATGAATTAGATTCACGAGAATATATGTCAGATCCATCAAGACCAAAACCATTTCAACCTCGAGGAGCATTAGATGGTAATGTATGTGATAGTAATATGGCAAAAAAGATGGGATTTTGTTTAAGATGGGGAAATTCATGTGGAATTCCATTTGACAAAAATAAATTTTGTAACGAAAATCCAATATGGGATTATTTAAGAGATCATTTAGAAGATAGACCACAGCAACCATGGACAGATTTTTATGTTAGTTCATCAATAAAAAAACAAGGACAAACTAACAAAAATATAAAAAAACAGAAAAGAAAGACAAAAAAGAACATAAAAGAAAAGAATATAGAAACAATTTAATATAAATTATATAAATGAGTACATTAAAATTTAAGGTTGGAGATATAATTTATAAAATGGTTGGTGGAAAAATAGATACATCAACAAAATATAAAATAAAGGAATTGATAGTTGAAGATAATGCAAATTGGCATTCAGGTTATGAAGTAACAATTATGGCAAAATTGAGTAAATTAGGTGTAAGTATTAATGAACCAGTTTTAGAGGATTATCCAATACAATATATGGCTCATATGTATCAAATGGATAATATATATGCAACACTTGTTGATTTAACACCACCTCATAGTCCATCGAATGATAATATTCAATCGAAAACATTATAAAAATAAAATTGATTAAGATTTATATTTATAAATTATAAATATAAATTATAATGGGAAATTCAAAATCAAAAGAATTAAATAAACATGCGTTTCATTTTGAAATGACGGAACATATGTTTCATAGTAGTAAACAAATAGGAATAACAAAATTGGATGAAAAAGAAATAAATAAAATAGAAATTTTAATAAATAAATTAAATAGCAAGTTTACAAATTCTCCAGAAAATGTGTTAAAAATAATGAAAGCATTAGATCATTATATTAATACAGAAACGGAATATACTTTAGGGCAAATTGATGCATATAATTTTACTACGAATGGTAAAATTCGCTTGCAAATAATTAATTTAAGTGCTAAACATAATCAGTATAATGGTGGTGTGAATACAAAATATTATTATGTAAAAATTTGTGAATTAGACAAAATATGAATTTTTGTTTTAAATATATATTATTACGAAACTAACTTAAAGACCTTTAAATTCCCTTTTTAAAATATATATTATAGTAAAAACAATTTAAAGACCTGACTAGACTAAAAATATTTATCCCACTTTTTTCATAAAAATCCCAACCTACTACACAATTAACAGAAATAGCAAATATACCTCCGAATCAAAAACAAATGATAGGTATTTAAGAATTGTTAGTAATTCTATGTGCGGTCTAACTAAAGAAGAAATAAATAAAAATATTAATCGAATTATTAGTAATGTAGCAAAAAATGTTACTATTAATAAATAAACTAACAAATAAAAATATATTTAATTACATTATTTTATTATAAAAATAACATTATATAATTATATATTAGATGGATAATATTGCATGGAATGTGATTGATAAATATTTTAAGGATAATCCCTATAATTTAGTTGCACATCATCTTGATTCTTATAATGATTTTTTTAGCAAAGGTATTTTTCAAATATTCAAAGAAAATAATCCTATAAGATTTATTGAAAGAGAAGAAGATAATAAAGATAAAACTGAAACAATAAAACATGAATGTTTTATTTACCTAGCAGGTAAAGATGGAACAAAATTATATTTTGGTAAACCAGTAATTTATGATGAAGATTTTTCAGGGGAAGGTTCATATATACATTATATGTATCCTAATGAAGCTCGCTTACGTAATATGACATATGGAATAACTATACATTATGATATTGATGTTGAATATATAACATATGAAGGAAAAGAAAAACAAGAAATTACAAAAACTTATGAGAAATTATACTTAGGAAAGTTTCCAATCATGTTACATTCTAATTTATGTATTTTAAAAGGGTTAAGTACAGAAGTACGATATAATATGGGTGAATGTCGTAATGATTATGGTGGATATTTTATTATAGGAGGTAAAGAAAAAGTAATTGTTAGTCAAGAAAAATTTGGAGATAATATGCTTTACGTTAGAAAAAATAAAGAAGATGCATTATATAGTTATTCATGTGAAATTCATTCTGTTTCTGAAGATAGTTCTAAACCTATAAGATATACATCCGTTAAAATAGTTGCTCCTGATTTGACTTATAGCAATAATCAAATTGTAGTTGACATTCCTAATGTTAAAAAACCAATTCCATTATTTATTTTAATGCGTGCACTAGGAATTATTTCTGATAAATCTATTATTGAATATTGTTTACTTGATTTAGAGAAAAATTCAAATATGATTGATTTATTTATTCCTTCTATTCATGATGCAAATAAAATTTTTACTCAACAAATTGCATTAGAATTTATTGCGAAATTTACGAAAAGACAAACTGTTAGTGCTGTTCAAGATATTTTAATGAATTTTTTTTTACCGCATATTGGAGAGGATAATTTTGTTCATAAAGCATATTTTATTGGTTTTATGGTAAATAAATTATTACGTGTATTTACGGGAAAAGAATTACCAACTGATCGTGATAGTTTTAAATTTAAACGTGTTGAAGTATCCGGAACATTATTATATGAGCTTTTTAGAGAATATTATTTATTACAAAGCCGTAAAATATTTTTAAATATTGATAAAGAATTTTATTATCATCCCGGAAAATATCGCGCAAATTTTACTAGTTTAGTTGAATATAATCTTAAAGAAATATTTAGGGATAAATTAGTTGAAGAAGGATTTAGAAAAGCTTTTAAAGGTAATTGGGGAGCGGATCCTAATACAAAACGTGTTGGTGTTGTTCAAGATCTTAATCGCCTTTCTTGGTTTACACATATTTGTCATTTAAGAAAAATAAATTTACCATTAGATCCAACGGCAAAAATTGTTGGTCCTCATTTACTTCATAGCACTCAATGGGGTTATATTGATCCAGTTGATACACCTGATGGAGGAAATATCGGTTTACATAAACATATGGCTATAAGTAGTGCAATTACAAATGGGTTTTCATCATATCCTTTAATAAAATGGTTAAGAGCAAATACACCTTTACGTTTATTAACTGAATGTGAACCAAAGATTTTAGGCAATTTAACCAAAGTTATTGTAAATGGAAATTGGATTGGTGTATTAGATAATCCAATACAAACAACAAATACAATGAAATTATTTAGAAGAAATGGAATAATACCCGTATACACAAGTATAACATTTAATTATGAAGAAAATTCAATATATATATATACAGATAGTGGGCGTTTAACAAGACCAATATTTTATCGTGATATTAAATTTAATGAAACAAGTGGATTAGTAGAATATGGTAAAATATCTTATGATCATGGAACAATAAAAGATATTATATCTTCAACAAAATATACATGGCAACAAGCTATATCTGGATTTGAAACAAAACATGATGAAAATTTTAATGTGAGAAATAATATATTATATGATACAAATACATTATATCCAACACACAATAGTTTAGAAGAATTATTGGGTTCATTTGAAAATAATAGAGCAATAATAGATTATATTGATACTTCAGAAGAAGAAAATGCATATATAACGACAAAAGTTTCTGATTTAAAATTATCAAAATATTATACACATTGTGAAATAGATCCTTCATTAATTTTTGGTGTAATGGGTAATTCTATTCCATTTCCCGAAATGAACCAATTTCCTCGTGATGTATTTTCATGTAGTCAAAGTCGTCAAGCTGTATCGGACTATCATTCAAATCATCAAATGCGTATGGATAAAATGGGTGTTGTATTAAATTATGGTCAAACACCTCTTATTAAGTCACATTATTTAGAATATATAAATAAAGAAGAACAACCATATGGAGTAAATGCTATAGTTGCAATTATGTCTTATACTGGATATAATGTGGAAGATGCAATTTTAATAAATGAAGCATCTATAGAACGTGGATTATTTAGAACAACATATTATACTACATATGAAGCTCGCGAAGAAAGTTCAAAGGTATCTGGTTCAACAACAAATACATTTTTTTCTAATGTACAAGCAAAACCGGGTGTAAAAAAACTAAAAGAAGGATATGATTATAGTAAATTAGATAATTATGGTTTGGTTCGAGAAAATACTGAAATTGATGATAAAATAGTTTTAATTGGTGAATTAACAACATCAACAGAACAACGAGGTGTTTATATTGATAATTCAAAAACAACTAAAAAGGGGCAATTAGGATTTGTTGATAAAGCATTTATGACAGATGGTGAAGAAGGTTTTAGAATTGCAAAAATACGTATACGTGAAGAACGTTTGCCAGCAATTGGTGATAAGATGGCTTCTCGTAACGGACAAAAAGGTACGTTAGGTCTTGTTATTCCTGAAGAAGATATGCCATTTACAGCCGATGGTATAAGACCTGATCTAATAATCAATCCACATGCTATTCCATCTCGTATGACTATTGGACAATTAGTTGAATGTTTATTTGGAAAAGCATGTGTAGAATATGGTGCATTTGGTGATTGTACAGCATTTTCAAGTCAAGGTTCTAACTATGAAACATATGGACATATGTTAACTAAAGCTGGATATCATAATTCTGGCAATCAAATATTATATAACGGATTTACAGGTGAACAATTATATTCTGAAATATTTATTGGTCCAACATATTACATGCGTTTGAAACATATGGTTAAAGATAAGATTAATTATCGTGCAACTGGTAAACGTAGTTTATTAACACGTCAAACAAATCAAGGTCGTGCAAATGATGGTGGTTTACGTATAGGTGAAATGGAACGTGATGGAATAATGGCACACGGATTATCTTATTTTTTAAATGAATCATATATGGTTAGAGGTGATCAATATTATATGGCAGTTTGTAATAAAACTGGAACAATTGCAGTTTATAATGCTGCTAAAAATATATTTTTAAGTCCTTCTGTTGATGGTCCATTAATATTTAATAGTACTTTAGATGGTAGTCAAGTTCTTGATATTTATACTAAATTTGGTCGTTCATTTAGTGTATTACGTATACCATATGCCTTAAAATTATTAATACAGGAATTACAAGTAATGGGAATACAAATGAGAATAATAACAGAAGATAATATTGATCAACTTTTAAATTTGTCATATCAATCTGGAAACATAAATAAACTTTTGCATATAGATGAACTAACAAATACGGATATTAAAACTATAATAGAAAATTATAAAAAATCACTTGATAATAAACTTGCAGAAATAAATGGAGACATTAATAAAATGAATTATACAACTAGACAATTAAATTATGAAATTCAAGAGACAGCACCTCAAGATTTTGCAAGTTCACCACCAGGATCTCCTCCAGGATCACCTCCTTATGCACCAGGATCACCTCCTTATGCACCAGGATCACCTCCTTATGCACCAGGATCACCTCCTTATGCACCAGGATCACCTGATTATGCCCCAACTTCACCTTATATTCCATCTCCTGATTTAATAGTTGCTCCTCAAATTCCTATACCAGATTATTTAGATGAACAACCAGATAATATTAAACTAACATATAGATTATCTAATGAAATGATGATGAGAACTATTAAAGAAAAAGAAGAACGAGAACCAGATGATATTATTCCATTTTTAGAAAGAATTTATCAAGGTGCAATATCAGGACCTGAAGATAATAAAAATAAATTAATACAAGGATATTTAATAGGAAATCCACTCGTATACACATTATATCCTTCAACTGAATCACCTCCTTATCCGGGATCACCACCAGCAAATTCGGTAAGCTCTCCATCTGGTTCTCCACCAGCAAATTCAATTAGCTCCCCATCTGGTTCACCACCAGCAAATTCAATTAGTTCTCCATCCGGATCACCACCTCCTTCTGGCGGAGCAAATATTTTTTCTGATCCATTAAAAAATCAAATCTTTAATCAATTACCATCTGATAAGCAATCCATAATTTTACAAATGGATCCATCACATAGAGAAAGTATTTTAAATGAAATACATAGGGAAAAAATTATGCAACAATCTTTAAGAGAAGGAATAATGTCTGGAGGTGAAACAAATGTATTAACAGATTATTTTAATAGACTTCCACCAAGTAATCAAATAGCTGCATTAAAAGGTGGTTACAATGCTGTAACAAAAGATATAGGAAAAATTGGTGGAGCAATACCAAAACCAGTAATAACAATACATAAACCAGTTGATCCAACAACAAAGTTATATGAACAATTTCCACATTTAAAGCCAATGGGTTCTGAAGCATTAGAAGCAGATGATAATACAAATAATGATAATAATAATGATGATAATAATAATTCTTCTAGTAGTTCTGGATCAGTTAAAAAAATAATAATTTAAAAATAAATAAAATTGAAATAAAAATATAATAAAATCAATATGATTATATTATATATAGTATGGCAAGTCAAAATACAAGTAGTTTAATTTCTCAAATATATAAATCAAGATTAACTTTATTAAGTCAATTAAAAAGTCAAAATTATAATACTGAACAATATGATTCATTTAGTATAAATGAAATAAATACTATGAAAAATAATAATCAATTAGATATGGTATTAACTAAAATAAATGATAATGAACAAAATACTACAGAAAAAAAAGTATATATCAAATACTTTTTATTAAAATCTTTGCGACCAAATAATTTAGAAGAAATTATTGATGAATTATTTAATATTGAAGAAATTTTAAAAAAAGAAGATACATTACATATAGTTGTAAAAGATGAAGTAAATGATACATTAATGGCACATTTAATTCATATTTGGGAACGTGATAAAATATTTGTAGTTATTCATCCTTTAAAACGTCTTCAATATAATGTATTAAATCATACTCTTGTTCCACCTCATAAAGTTTTAAATAATTCTGAAAAAATAGAAATTATGAAAAAATATAATATTATGAATGATGATGAATTTCCGGATATAAGACGTTTTGATCCTGTTGCTATGGCAATAGGATTAAGACCTGGAGAAGTTTGTGAAATTCTTAGACCAAGTAAAACAGCTGTTAGTGCTCCATATTATAGAATTTGTGTACAAAAATAAAGACTTTATATATATATAATGGAGGAAGAGACACAACAAAATTTAGAAAAAATAAACGGAATTAAAAATCGTTTTCAAATGATTTTAGAAGATTTTAAAAAATATTATGTTTATTACAATAAAAATCCAGAAGTAGATGAGTTTCAAAGGAATTTTTTTCAATCAAAATCTCAACTGCAAAATACTATTAAAGAAATAAATGATTTAAGTCAAAAAATTAAAAAAGAAATAAAACAAACGGATATAGAATTATCTATTATTAGCAAAAAAATAGAACAAGAAAAAATATTAAATAACAAATTAAATGGAATAGTTGGAAACTTAAAATCAACAAATAATAGTTCACAAGCATTAATAGATAATTCAAAAGAAGAATATAATGATCAATATATTAAAAATTGGGAAATTATTTTAGGATTATTTTTAATAACTAGTGTTTTATCATATAGATTTGAAAGTCGCGATTTCATAGTAAGATGCATGGCATACGTAAAATCAAAAGTAACTTCTCCAACGGCAACTTTATAAATATATTCGTTAATATTTTATTTTTTTATTGATAATGTTTTATATGTTTAAAAAATTCCACAATATTATAAATTATAATAAAGTTAATCCCAATATATATGTTGGTTCCAACAATAATAATATTTATAATAATAATAATATAAAAAAGTATATGTTAGATAGTACATACAAATCGATGGAAAAATATAAAAATAGATTAAATGTATTGGATAAAAGTATGTTATATGGGTTTCAAACATATGCAAATTTTTTAGAAAAAGCTCCTAATAATATTTTTGGTTTGATTTTAGGTATACTTGGATTTACAATTACATATAGATACATAAAAAATTAAATAATAAAAAACAATATATTATAATAAATTTATTATAATATATTATATGGATACCAATGATAATTTAATAAAATTAGAAGCATTAGAAAAAGAATATGAAACTGTTTTAAAACAATATCAAGACACATTAAATACATACATATCTTCATTACAACAACCTAAAACATATGCTGCATTAAAGGGTCGGGCTTTTTGGGGTCAAAGTGCATTAAAAGGTTCAAGCGTATCTAATCAAAATGAATGTACAAATATGTGCATTAGTGATAGTAAGTGCACCGGTGCTACATATAATTTCAAAACTAATTATTGCTGGACGAGACAAGGACAAGGTACATTATCTGTTGCTAAAGATGATGATTATGCAATTATTCTTCAAACTCAATCATTATTAATGCAATTAAATCATTTTAATGATAAACTAACAAATTTATCTAAAGAATTTATGACAGAATTACAACAAATTAAACCTATAATTGATGAACAAAAAAATATTAATCAAGAAAAACAAAATAATATTAAAATTTATTATATTAATTTAACAAATCAAAAAAAAGAAATTGAAAAACAATTGGAAGAATATAAAACTATACAAAATGAATATGAAAATCAACAAATATATACAAATCAAAAAAATATGAGTTTATATTTTTGGATTTTATTTGGCTCAATTATTTTATTAATAACAATAAAAAAAATGGTTGGTTCTGATTCATTACCTTTAAATATTATTTTTTATTTTGGACTAACAATTTTGTTAGTTATCTTTTCTTATGGACTATCAAAACCTGCAGGTTTTACTATGTGGTTAATATTTTTTATGTATCTAATTTTATCTTTTATTGGAATATTCTAGAATATATTTTATATCTTAATATATTAAGATATGAACAACGAATTATTACAACTATCTTTAAAACAAGGTAGTAAATTTAACAAAAAAAAAGAAGGATTTACTAACAATACAAATAATATATCTAATCTTGAAAATAAATATAAACAAGTTTCTCAAACATATCAAACTACATTAAATCAAGCAACTAAACAAAGTTTAGAAACATTAAATGCAAACAAAAGTATTAGTCCTTTATCAAATAAATTTGTATCTTTTAATGGTGTTAATGGCTATATAACTAACAATAATACTTTTAAATATATTGCAGATAACAATATTTTGAATGCAATGTCTGATAAAAATGGATGTCCATCTTCTAAAAGTTTAGTAAAAATAAATGAAGATATTTCTGGTTATGACATTCCTGGAACAACATTATCTACAACACATGGTTCTTTAATTACTGGAACTCCTATAAATGCAGTTCAATCTTGTTCTAATGAAAGTAAAAATGTTTTTGTTAGTTCCATTGTTTCTAAACCTTCTGCTGAATATAAAGGATGTTATAAAACAAATTTATCTGGAGCTGAAACAAGAGGAACTGCTACTATGACCTATGAAGAATGTCAAAATAATACTATAAATAAAGGATATAGTATATTTGGTTTAACTTCTGGAACAGATGGAGTAAAAACTTGTTACATGTCAAATGATATTACAAATGCAACAGCTGCTGGTTCATCCATTAAAGTTAAAAATGTTACTCCACTATGGATGACTAATACAACAACCGGTATTTCTGCAGTGTTATCATTACAAGCTACATTAAGCGTATTAAATTCTGATGGAGCCTCTATTTATTCAACTCCTAACGCACAAAAACAACCATCAAATTATGTTGGATGTTATGCAGACAATAGTAATAGAGCAATGAATTCATATGATAATGCATCACATAGTTATGATTATAATACATGTAAACAAGCTGCTGTAAGTGGCAATTATTCATTATTTGCATTACAAGATTCAACAACTGGTTCAAATGCAGCATGTATGTTAAGTAATGATTTATCAGAATCAACAAAGTATGGAACCGCAACAAATTGTACAACATTAGATAATGGTTCTGTTAGTGGAGGAGCTTGGTCAAATGCAATTTATTATACAAATCAACCAACTATTGATTATATATTAATAGTTCAAGATAATGGAAATATGGCAATTTATCGTGGATCAAGTCCAGAACAAAAACAAGATTTAATATGGCAAAGTAATACCACAAGCAATTCTCCTAATCCATTATATGCAGCATCAGTAGGAAAATATGGTCGAAATTGGATAAAAGTTGGAGAGCCATTAGGTATAGGTGATTTTGTTGGATCACCAACTGGTGCATCTTATTTAATTATGCAGCAAGATGGTAATTTAGTTTTATATACATCAGAAGTTGAAACTAATTGTACAAAATTGAACGATGGCAAAATGTGGGCAGGAGATGGAGGAGTTGCATTATATCAATTAGCAAATGTTGGAGATAAAAATTTGTTAGGTAAAATTGGATTTGTAGATAGTGATATGACTTTAAAAGAATATCCAAATACTATGTTACAAACAAGCAATGATTACATGATTTTACCTAATATGACCATTTATTCACAAAATACTATTATTAGTTCTCAACAAGTTAATAATATGGATGATTGCAAATTAGCTTGTAATAATCAAGATGATTGTGCTGGTTTTAGTTTTAATTCTGCTGCAAATTATTGTGCGTTACATAATAATAATCAATCAATAAAAGATAATATAATGGATGCATATGGTTCAAGTGTTGGAATACGAAAACAACAACCAAATTCAGAATATTGTAGTAAAGATATGACAAATATAGATTCGGTTTCATGGACAAATTATAAAAAAGGATCAGCAATGACATCAAATACAAAATGTGCAGAATCAATAATAGATTCTCAAACTCAAGAAAAGTTGGAGGGATTAAATAAAGAAATGGAAAAAATAGGTTCTCAAATAGCAAATGAACTAACAAATTCAAAAAATAATTATCAAGATGTTAAAAATCAAATACACGCAAATTCCCAAAAATTTACAAATAATTTATTAGAATATAATAAAATTCAAAAAAAAATAAATTCACAAAATATAAAGGAGGGTATGAGAAATTATAATTATGAAGATATGGAAGGATTAATAGAAGATAGTAATATAAGAGTATTACAAGAAAACTACAATTATATATTTTGGTCTATTTTAGCAATAGGTGTTACAGCAATTGCTATTAATAAACTAACAAATAATAAATAAATTATAAATAATTATCTGTCTATATTTTATAATGACAGATAATTCATTAAATGAAAAAAATGATCAAATATTACAATATATTTCTCAATTACAAGAAGAAGAATTACGATTATATAAAAGTTTAGATGATCCAAATGTATCTTCTCAAGATAAAGAACTAACAATAAATAGAATAAATCAAATTTCTCAAATACGACTAAACTTATATGGAAGTATTAAAAATGTATTAGATACATATCAAACAAATATATCTGATTCACAAAATACATTAAATCAACAAGTTATTGCAATTAAAATAATGGATAAAGAATTAAATCAAGCCAAAAAAACATTAGATAAATTAGATGAAAATAAATCAAATAAAATGAGAATGGTTGAAATAAATACTTATTATGGAAAACGATATGGAACTATTTCAACATTAATGATAACTATTATTATTTGTTGTATTCCTTTAATTATTTTAGCAACATTAAGAAATTGGAGCTTACTTCCTTCTTTATTATATAGTTTGTTAGTTGGTATAGTATTTCTTATATCTTTTGTTGTTATAGGATATCAACTTGTTGATATTTGGAGTAGAGATAATATGAATTGGGATGAATATGATTGGAATTTTAATCCTAATAATGCTCCAACTGAAACTGTATCTACTACTGGATCAAATCCTTGGCCAGAAATAAATATTACTTGTATTGGTGCCGAATGTTGTACAGATGGAACAACATTTGACGAAAATTTAAAGAAATGTGTTAGTAGCACCGGTGCTACACAAACCCAAGATGCATTTGGTACTATAGAAAAATATGCCAAAATGCCCGTAAAGACAGAAGGATTTAATTTAAATTTTATGCCAAAAAAAGCATTATTAAGCAAGTATAAATAAGATTTTAATCTATTCTTAATACAAGATGAGTGACGCAAATTGTCAACAAACTACGGCAGCATTACAACAACAATTAGCTCAAATAAATCAATTATTAGAACAATCAACTGCTGCAATTGCATGTGGACCTACATGTCAAAAAGAGAAAAAAACAGAGGATTTAAAACAAATTTATATTAATGCGGAAGCAAATATACAAAATGGACCATCATTATTAGAAGAAGCAAAAAAGAATTATTATATTTATTCTCAAGGAGCTCCTGCTTATGATAGAATGAGGGAAAATGAATTAAAAGTAAATGCATCTAAAATAGGAGATGAACTAACAAATGTATTTAATGATATTGTTAGTTCTGCAACAACATTAAATCAATATTATAACAGTGAATTAATTAATTCTAAACATACTGAAGATTTATTGGCTAAATATGATAAAGATAATAGTTTACAAAAACGTCGTTTAGGAAATAAGTATTCAGATGTTTTAACTAATGATAGAAAAACATATTATGAACAAAATGCAACAGATAATTTAAAACAATGGTATAATTTTTGGTGGTATATTTATTATATATTAGTTGCTGTATTTTTATTGGCAATATTTTTATCTAATTCAACTATGACTAGACTAACAATATTAATTATATCTGTTTTATTGATATTTTATCCATATTATATACATCCTATAGTATTATATATTATTAAAACATATAAATCAGTAAATAGTTTAATGCCTAAAAATATTTATAATAATTTGTAAAAAAAAAGAATATAAAGATTAATTATGATATTTTATTTGGTAAGTAATTCATTTATATATTCCTGCTTTTCATTAGTAAAATAATTTAAAAAGTCAATATTTTTTGATAATATTCCATTAGGTTTATATTTTTCTTTTAATTCTAAAATTTTTTTATACTCAATATATAATAAATTTGATTTCATTTTATTTTTATCAATAATATCAAATAGTTTCATACATTCAAACTCTTTTGCATATAAAAGTTCTAATTCTTCATTTTTCTTTTTTTGCATAAGCTCATAATTTATTTTTTGTTTTTCTCTTTTTTTATTATTACATTCATGACTTGTTACACAATCTTTTATTTTACATATAAAATCATCTAAAAATGATTTTAGTTGTATTTCATTTCCATATTTTGATTTTAACATAATTAAATCAAATGTAATATTTTCTTCTTTCAAATCAAAATATGATGAAAATAATAAATTAGATTGTTTGAATTCTTCAAACATATCATATTCAATAAGTACATTTTTACAATTTTTAATTATTCTTATATATTCTTTTCTTAGAGAATTTACAGCATTATTTATACTATTTTGAGTATGAATTGCTCGTTGGTTATTTTCATATGACATATCTTGTCCACTGGTTGTCATTTCTCCACCTCTATAACTATTTATGGATCTATTCATATTTTCAAATATGGAGTGACGAAAATTTGCCTTATCTATTGTATTAAAATTATAGTCGCTAATTCCACCATATCTTCTATTTTTTATTTTTTCATATTCCTCCGGATCATAAATTTTATAATTTAGTGTATTTATTATGTAATAATTTGTTGCCATAATATTATTTATAATAAAAGTTATAAATAATATTATAAATCAATTTTTTAAGCATCCGTAACTAAATTTTCAACATATTCTTGTGTAAATGGAATTATAGTTGTTTCACCTGTGTTTAAATTAGCAAATACATAACCTTCATCATATGATAAATATGCAAAAGGTATAGCAAAACCTGGATTAGGTTGGTTCCAAAGGCTAAGTGGAACATATAAAGTATCTGGATTTGTATTTTCATTAATATTTGTTTTTAAATATTTTTGTCTAATTTCTCGACATAATTTAGATTTTGTTAGTTCAGTTCGACATATTGCACAAAAACAAAGTTTCATTATACAATTAATGCAAAAATTATGATTACAATTTGTAGTAATATAATTATTTGTTAGTTCATAACATATAGGACAATCCATTAAAAAATAATAATAAAATCTTTTTATTATTATTTATAATATATTTATGTAGTTATAATTTTTAATTATCTTGTAATTCTTTTAACTCATTATTATCATCATCACTTTTAATTTTAATTCCATGCCATTTGTTTGTTTTTGGATTTTTACCGCCAAACTTTTTAACCATTGCTTCTTCTAATTCAGCTAATTTAGGTATCTTTCTATTATTGTAGTTCATTTGACACCATTCTTTAAATATATCATTAAGTACCTTTTTACCAATTGTTCCTTCTTCATCTTTTACAATCTTATCAATAATAAATCCACTAATACAATCTTGACTTTGTCTATATTTATTTGATGCTGCAATTACTTCAGGACAATCTTTTACTTCTCCCTCAGTTTCACAAGCACGTTTAACCAACATCGAAATAAATACTGGTGCCCATAATGGTAGTTTTTCCTTAAGACTTTTATCTTTTGGATAAACATAAGGCGTATCATCAGTATGACTTTCTCCCTCTGAAATAAATTTAGATATAAAATCTGCTAATTTCATTCTTCTCCATGTTCCATCATCATTACTTTTAACCTCAAATAATGCATTTGTACATACTACTAATGAAAATTGAGGAATAAATATTTCTGAATCGGAATATAATGCACGAGCCTGAATAGGATCTCCACCAGTCAATTCTTTTAATATACCTTCATTAATTACAGCATCTTTTGATGGCTCTTGCATTACCGCATATCTTACACCTTTTAATTGAATTACTTCTGAAGATGTACCACCAATAGAACCTCGTTTTTCAGTAACAAGTGTAATTGGAACTGTTCCTTTATAATCACCCAATGCTTGTGACATTAGATCTGTTAGAATAGATTTACCATTTGATCCAGAACCACGATAAATAGTAAATGCATGTTCTTTTTTAATTCCAATTAAACATGCAGCCAAATGATCCCACATATATTTACATAAATTCGGTTGAGGAAATAATTTTTCCATAAAGTCCATAATATCATCCGATATTTCTCTATTTTTTTCATAATTATGTTCATAATAAGGAACTCCAGTAGTTTTTGTTATATAATCATGTGGATAACCTTGTCTAAATTCTTTTGCTTTAAAATCAAATACACCATTATTAAAACATAATAAGTAAGGATTAGAATCCATTTGTCTTGTAAAATCTCCATCATAAAATATTTCCATTGCTTCTCGCATAATATTATTTTTATCATTTGTCTTTTTTAATTTAATACATATTTCAGCTATTTTTTTTATTTTGCGTTGATTATTTTCATGTCCATCATTTGATGCATCAAAATGTTGAGCATTTGCCAAATATTGACTTTGTTTATCAGAATATAACTGAAATAAATCTTTTGATATAGCTAAACGCAAACGTTGGCCTTCATCTTTCTCCCATCTATGATTTTTAAATACATACCATTTTTTATTATTAATACTACTACATACATATTTATCTTTAAACATATGATATAAAACCATTGCATAATCCCAATCACC
>JACCDX010892841.1_pt1 | contig 21698 bp, 17 predicted proteins | sample 7449681 | NCBI WGS metagenome assembly JACCDX01 (sample SAMN15323450, study PRJNA562643) | freshwater metagenome | isolation source: river surface water | place: USA:Blue River Watershed | collected 2017-08-18
TCATCGAGTATTCTGCGCAAACCCATAGTTGCCTTATCCACTAACTTTCTTTTTCGATGCGAGTCAGATTGTCCCGCAGGATTGGACCGTATTCATACTTGCCGGGGCAGACATAGGTGCACAGGGCCAGATCCTCTTCATCGAGTTCGAGTCCACCCAGACTCTGCACCACTTCGATGTCGCCCACGATCAGTGCCCGTAACAGCTGCGTGGGCAGGATGTCCAGCGGCATGACCCGCTCGTAGCTGCCCACGGGCACCATGGCACGCGGACTGCCATTGGTGGAGGTGCCAAGCGCGAATTTGCGGCCCTTCAGGAAACTTGAGACGTAGATGCCCAACGCGGAATGTCGTTCAGTGCCAGGCGAGAGATAGCCCAGCAGTGCCCGTTCACGCCCTTCGTGCACCACCGAGACCTGCAGATGATAGCGCCCGAGATAATTCTCGACGCCATGCGCCTTGCGACCGGAGAGCACGGAACCGGAAATCACGCGGTTCTCCCCCGTTTTCAATTCGCCGGCACACAACTCTTCCAGATTCGCCCCGATGCGGGTGCGTACCAGACGTGGCTTGTCGACCTGCGGGCCGGCCAGAGCCACCACACGCTCGACATTCAGCCTGCCCGTGGTGAAGAGCCTGCCCACCGCAATGACGTCCTGGTAGTCGATGCTCCAGACCTGTTTCTTGAGGCTGACCGGGTCGAGGAAGTGAATATGCGTGCCAGTGAGACCTGCGGGATGCGCCCCCCCAAAACTCTCGACCTTGACGTTGGAGGCGAACGCGTGATCCTCCAGACCAGAGAAACTGCCCGCTGCTCGACAGACGAACACCGACCCTTCGGTGAGATGGGCGAGAATGTTGATGCCGTTGAGGAAGTCATCGCCGGACTGGCGCGCCACCACTTCCGGATGGGCGGCCAGTGGATTGGTATCCATGGCATTGACGAAAATGGAGTGAGGACGGGCGTCCAGTGCAGGCACCTTGCTGAAGGGGCGAGTTCGCAGCGCTGTCCAGAGGCCGGACTTGACCAGATTGTCCACGACGGCGGCGCGCTCGAGCGAGGCCAGTTGAGCGCTGTCGTAGCGAATGAATTCCACGTGATCATCGGCGGCCTCATCGACTTCGATGACCAGCGAGAGGAACACTCGACGCTCTCCCCGATTGACCTCACGCACGACGCCACTGGCTGGCGCGGTGTAGATCACTCCGGGCGTCTTCTTGTCTTCGAACACGGGCTGACCCAGCGTCACGCGATCGCCTTCGCGAACCGCCATGGTGGGTTTCATGCCGACATAATCCTGGCCTAGCAGGGCAACACTGCGAACCTGTCGCGCTTGCGTGACCTGCTGCTCCGGTTCTCCCAGAAGTGGAATATCCAACCCGCGCGTAATTTTGATCATTCGCCAAGCCTAATCGTTACAGGGAATTCATGAAACCATACAGCCGTTGATGCGTGTCGAATTCAAGCGTGAACAGCACCCAAAGGCGTCAGGCAGGCGAAGTGCCCGGCATAGTGTCTGGTTGCGATAGCAATCGCTTGGAATTTTCTTGTAAAGCGGCCAGTTAGGCGCGGCAAGTATAGTTAGCCGGCGACCGGATTGCCACCGCTTTGAGGGACAATCCGGCACCTTTTAGTGACTAACCCTCCAGCGGGTACAGGCGATACTGGACTCCGGCCATCTTGTAAACCATTCGGACCACCTGATTGCAGTAACCGAATTCGTTGTCATACCAGAGGTAGAGAACACAGTTGTTGCCCTGAACGATGGTCGCGGTGGAGTCCACGATGGCAGCCTCGCGCGAGCCGACGAAGTCGCTGGAAACGGCATCGGCAGCCTGGGTGTAGCTGATCTGGTTCTGCAGCTTGGAATGCAGGGCGATCAGGCGCAGGAACTCGTTCAACTCGGTCTTGCTGGTCGCCTGGTTGAGATGCAGGCTCAGAATGGCCATGGAGACATTGGGAATCGGCACGCGGACCGCATTGCCCGTCAGCTTGCCCTCCAGCTCCGGCACCGCCTTGACGACAGCCTTGGCCGCTCCGGTCTCGGTCAGCACCATGTTCAACGCAGCACTGCGACCACGACGATTGCCCTCGTGATAATTGTCGATGAGGTTCTGGTCATTGGTGTAGGCATGCACCGTCTCGACGTGGCCGTGCACGATGCCGTACTTGTCATTGATGACCTTCAACACAGGAGCGATGGCGTTCGTGGTGCATGACGCGGCCGTGATGATCCTGTCTTCCGGCTGGATCTGCTCGTGGTTGATGCCGTAGACGATGTTCTTCAGCCCGCCCTTGCCTGGCGCCGTCAGCACCACCTTGCTGGCCCCCTTGGCCTTGAGATGCTGGGACAGCCCCGCTTCGTCACGCCAGGTACCGGTATTGTCGATGATCAGCGCGTCCTGAATGCCGTACTTGGTGTAATCGACTTCATCGGGTCGGTTGGCGTAGATCACCTTGATGACATTGCCGTTGGCGATCAGACAGCCATTCTCTTCGTCCACGCGCACCGTGCCCTGGAAGGCGCCATGCACCGAATCGGATACCAGCAGGCTGGCGCGCTTCTCGAGATCCCCTTCCTTGCCGGGGCGCACGACGATCGCACGCAGCCGCATCACCTCGCCAGTGCTTGTGCGCTCGATGAGCAAGCGGGCGATGAGGCGCCCGATGCGGCCGAAGCCGTACAGCACGACATCCTGCGACTTCTCGATGGGCTTGGTCTTCACGCCCACCAGATAGCCGAGCTCCTTCGCGACGAATTCCTCCACGGGAAGTGCCGCTGCGCCAAGCTGCTCCTGCTGCTCCATGTAGCGCACGGTGAGCTTGCCCAGGTCAATGTGGCAGTGCGCCAGGTCGAGCCTGGACAGGGCCATCAGAACCGGGTGGCTCTCGAATTCGGACATCTCGTTGCGCCCCACCTGACGGACGAAACGATGCGACTTCATGATGTTGGCAACGGAGCGGTTATGCAGCGCGCGACCATACAGGAAGATACCTACATTGCGCTGACTGTAGAGACGACCGACCACAGGAATCATTTCCTGAGCCAGCGCCTCACGTTGTTTCCAATCACCGAAATAGTCGTCCAAACTGGGTCGAGTCACTGGCTGCACCTTTGTTAGAGAGGTTGTTGGAGAGGGCGGTATTATCTTTGGATTGCAATAGGGGCGCAACCCGGCGCTGCCTGCATGCGGGGCTTCCCGCGGGGAACCCACTGCCCGCGCAGACACAGTTGGCCCTGCCAGTCGCGCGCGGTTTGTGCCAGAATCCCGGCCCTTTCGATTGCGAACAAAGACTCCATGCACAGCATCAGCATTCTCGACCCCGAACTGCCATCCAGCGCGGGGGACCATCGGCGCTGGGCCAGTCTGCCCGGCAGTGCACTCAGCCTCGCCGTCGCCGGGATTGCAAACCGGCATCGCGGCCCGATCGTTGTTGTCACCGCCAACACGGAGGAAGCCGATGCCATACGTCGCGAGCTCGGGTTCTTTTGCCCGCAGGATGGCCGCCTGCCCCTCTTCGCCCTGCCCGACTGGGAAACCCTGCCGTACGACAATTTCTCGGCACACCAGGATATCGTCTCGGACCGCCTCAGCACCCTGTCGAGTCTGCCTGAGCTCGCCAAGGGCATCCTCGTTGTCCCGCTGACCAGCCTGATGCATCGACTCTGTCCACGCAGTTATGTGCTGGGCAACAGCCTGCAATTGAAAGTGGGCGGAGAATTCGAACCCGACACCATGCGGCGGCGCCTGCAGAGTGCGGGCTACCAGTGTGTGGACTCGGTGCATGAACACGGCGAATTCGCCGTTCGCGGGGCCATCATGGACATCTATCCCATGGGCGCCGATCACCCCTATCGCGTCGATCTCTTCGACAGCGAGATCGAGAGCCTGCGCATATTCGATCCGGAAACACAGCGCTCGCTGCAGAAGGTGGACGGCATTGCGCTGCTGCCGGGCAAGGAGTACCCGATGAACGAGGCTGGAATCAGCCTCTTTCGCAGCAATTTCCGCAATCATTTCGATGTCGATCTGCGCCAGTGCAGTGTCTATCAGGACATCAGCCAGGGCCTGCATTCCGCAGGTATCGAGTACTACCTGCCTCTGTTCTTCGACACGACGGAAACCCTGTTCGATTACCTGCCACGCAACACGCTCGTGGTGCGCAGCGGCGATCTGCAGACTTCCGGGCTGCGATTCTGGAATGACATCAAGACGCGTTACGAGGATCGCCGGCACGACAGACAGCGCCCGATCCTCTCCCCTGGGGAGCTGTTCCTGAGTCCGGACGAAGCGTTCGCACTGCTGCGCCACTACCCCAGTGTCGAGATACAGCCGCAAGGGACCACGGACAAGGGCGCCGCGGTCGATGTCGCAGCGCCACCCAGTATCGGGCTCGGCCAGCAGAATCCGTTGCAAGGGCTGGAAAGTGTGCTGCGCGACCATGCCCGCCATCGTGTGCTGTTCTGCGCGGAATCCGCCGGCCGACGCGAAAGTCTGCTGGAACTGCTCAAGAGCATCGGCGTGCAGCCGGCGCCAGTCGACTCCTGGACCAGCTTCCTGACATCGGCGCAGCCTGTCTGCATCACCGTGGCGCCATTGGACCAGGGGCTGCTTCTGCGCGACCCGCCGTGTCTGCTCATCACGGAAACGCAGTTGTTCGGGCAGCGCGTGGCCCAGCGCCGGCGGCGCCGCCGCGCGCAGGACAATACGGAACTGCTGATCCGCAACCTCAACGAACTGCACATCGGTGCTGCCGTGGTGCACCTGGAACACGGGGTCGGGCGTTACAGAGGCCTGCAGACGCTCACCATCGACAATCAGGAAACCGAATTCCTGACCCTGGAATACGCCCGCGACGCCAAGCTGTATGTGCCGGTGTACTCCCTGCACCTGATCAGCCGGTACGGTGGCAGCGAACCCGACCTGGCGCCCTTGAACTCGCTAGGCAATGATCAATGGCAGAAGGCGCGACAGAAGGCCGCAGAGAAGATTCGCGATGTGGCCGTGGAATTGCTCGACATTTATGCGCGACGCGAGGCGCGCGAAGGCTTCGCGTACCGCGTGGACGACATCGATTACGACGCCTTCGCCAGCAGTTTCCCCTTCGAGGTCACTCCCGACCAGCAGGACGCCATCGATGCCGTGTTGCGCGACATGGCATCGAAACGGGCCATGGATCGACTGGTATGCGGTGATGTCGGATTCGGCAAGACCGAGGTGGCCATGCGGGCCGCCTTCGTCGCCGTGCAGAACCACAAGCAAGTGGCGATCCTGGTGCCCACCACCCTGCTGGCGCAGCAGCACTATGAGAGTTTCCGTGACCGCTTCGCCGACTGGCCGGTGGTCGTCGACCTGACCTCGCGCTTTCGTTCGGCGAAACAGCAGGAAGAAACCCTGGCGAACATTCGCAACGGCAAGGTGGACATCATCGTCGGCACGCACAAGCTGCTGCAGGACGCCATCGAGTACAAGGATCTCGGCCTGCTCATCATCGACGAGGAGCATCGCTTCGGAGTGCAGCAGAAAGACAAGCTCAAGGCCCTGCGTGCCAGCGTGGACATCCTGACGCTGACAGCGACGCCGATTCCCCGCACCTTGAACATGTCCCTCTCCGGCGTGCGCGACCTTTCCTTGATCGTGACCCCGCCGGCCAAGCGTCTCTCCGTCAAGACCTTCATAAGAGAGAGCCAGGACGCCCTCATAAAGGAAGCGGTGCTGCGCGAGCTGTTGCGCGGGGGACAGGTGTTCTATCTGCACAATGAAGTGAAGACGATCAACAAGACCGCCGAGCACCTGCAGGAACTGATTCCCGAGGCCCGTGTCTGCGTTGCCCACGGTCAGCTGCCCGAGCGTGAGCTCGAGCAGATCATGGCCGACTTCTATCACAAGCGTTACAACATCCTGGTGTGTTCGACCATCATCGAGACGGGCATCGACATTCCCAGCGCCAACACCATCATCATCGACCGGGCAGACAAGCTCGGGCTGGCCCAGCTGCACCAGTTGCGCGGTCGTGTGGGCCGCTCGCACCATCAGGCCTACGCCTACCTGCTCACCCCGAGCAAGAACAACATGACACCCGATGCCCTCAAGCGCATTGAGGCCATCAGCGCGGCCAGCACCCTGGGAGCCGGATTCACGCTGGCGAGCCACGATCTGGAGATCCGCGGCGCAGGCGAATTCCTGGGAGAGGAGCAGACAGGACACATCCAGAAGATCGGCTTCAGCCTCTACACCGAGATGCTGGAGGAAGCCGTGAAGGCCATCCGAGAGGGCCGCACGCCCAACATCGAAGGCACACTGCAGCACGTCAGCGAGGTGAATCTGCGAGTGCCTGCGCTGATCAGCGAGGAATATCTGCCGGACGTGCATACCCGGCTGATCATGTACAAACGCATTGCCGGCGCGCGGGACGACGAGGAACTCAAGGAACTGCAGGTCGAGATGATCGACCGCTTCGGCCTGCTGCCGGAGCCGACGCGGCGCCTGTTCCGCATCACGGCCCTGCGCCTGCGCGCACAACAGATGGGGATCAGCAAGATCGAAGCGAGCGCTGTCACGGGCAAGCTGCATTTCGCGCAGAACACGGCCGTGGACCCGCGCTCACTGGTGGCGCTGGTACAGCAACAACCGAAGGTCTACAAGCTCAGCGGGCCGGCCCAGCTGCAGTTCAGCCACAATGCCCAGGGGGCGGACCAGCGCATCGACTTCGTGCAGCAGCTGCTGGGGCTGCTGAAGCTGACGCGCTGAGGCCGATTGGACTGCGCGCCGGAATCCCTTATCCTGCGCGCAGGCATACAGACGCAACAAGCGCGGAGCAGCCGCCATTGCAAGGCATGAACATGAGTCGACGTACACCCCGGGGCATTTCTGCAGGCCGCCGTGCCACCATGCTGGCGCTGCTCGGCTTGCTGCCCGTCTTCGGACACGCGCAGCCGACACCCACGCAGGAACCCTGGGTGCAGGTCGAGATGACCCTCTTCACTTATGAGAACGCGAATCTCGAGGCAGAGGTCTGGTCGCCGGAAAAACTCGCCATCGGTTTCCCGGACAATCTGATTGCCCTGCAGCAATTGGCGGATGTCCTGCAGCTGTCCGACTGGAGTGTGCTGACTGGCGCCATTGCCACGCCGCAGACGGCAGCACCCGAGCCCTCGCCCACGCCTGCGCAGAGCCCTGCCCCTGTGGCGCGAGAGATCGGGCCGCGCCCCTATGCGCCGGCGGACAGTGTCACGCTGCCCGACCTTGAACGCGAGGCCTTTCAGGTACTGCCACCGGCAGCGCATGACTTCGTGACCACCAATCGCACCCTGTCACAGTCCACTGGCCACCGCATCGTCTACCACAATGCGTGGCGCCAGCCGCTGCGTCGACGCAGTGCCACACCGGCGATCGGCCTGCAGGGCGGACGGGAGTTCGGGACGCGCGCAGAGGTGGAGGGCAGCGTGATCCTGTACGCCGGCAGCACGCGAGACCGCCTGATGCTGGAAGCGAATCTGTGGCTGACCCAGTTCAGCGCCGATCAGGCAGCGTCGTCATCATGGACGCTGCCGGTGCTGCCAGCGGTGCTGGAGCGCACTCAGACGCAGGCCGAGACGACGAACGAAAGCTACCAGATCAGCCGCATCATCGAGTTCCGGCAGAGCCGGGAGATGCGTCTGGAGCAGTTCCATTATCTGGATCACCCCGCCATGGGAATGCTGGTGCAGGTGACCCCCTGGCAAGTGCCGCCGCCCCCGGAGCCGGAGATCCCTGCACAGGAACCGGGGCAGAGTGCCGCTCAGCCAGTGGCGCCGTGACGCACAATCGCACGTTCGAGAACGCTCAGCGCCGTCGCCATGCCAGACTGCAACACGCGTCCTATGGCCTCCATGGAGATTGCTTCCTCCGTGAGCCCGGCCGCCCAGTTCACTGAAAGCGCGAGACACGCATAGGGCAGATCGAGTTCGCGCGCCAGCGCCGCTTCGGGCATCCCCGTCATGCCGATCATGTCGCAGCCATCGCGCTGCAATCTGCGAACCTCGGCCGCAGACTCCAGCCGCGGCCCCTGGGTGCACGCATAGACACCGCCATCCCACACCTCGACATTGCCGGCACTGCGCACCAGCAACTGGCGCATCGCTTCGTCATAGGGCTGTGTGAAATCGATGTGCGTGACGGCGTCCAGCCCGTCAGCAAAGAAGGTGTGCTCGCGCCCCCAGGTGTAGTCGATGATCTGGTTCGGCACCGCCAGTGCACCCGGCGCAGTCCGCGCATGAATGCCACCCACCGCATTGACCCCGATCACCGCGCTCACGCCTGCCTGACGCAGGGCCCAGAGATTCGCCCGATAATTGATGCGATGAGGCGGCACCTTGTGGCCACGACCATGCCGGGCAATGAAGGCCACCGGATGAGAGCCCACCGTGCCCGTCGTCACATCCACGGCCAGATCCGCGAACGGAGTTGGCACCGAGAGAATCTTCAGATTCTGCAGGAATACCGGTTCAGTGAGCCCGGTTCCCCCAATCACGCCGATCATGCTGTTTTCCTCTGCTCATCTGCTATCCTCGGCAGTATACCCGAAGCGCAGGATTCCCCATGTCAGCAGCCACAGACACCGCCAGACAGCCCAGTCGCGTCCTCGCAGTCAGCAGCGGCAAGGGCGGTGTCGGCAAGACCAGCATCAGCGTGAACCTGGCCATCGCCCTCGCCTCGCGCGGCAAGCGGGTCTGTGTCTTCGACGCCGACACCAGCCTGGCGAATGTGAACATTCTTCTGAACATCGCTCCGAAGTTCACCCTGGAACAGGTGCTGGATGGCAGCAAACGCATCGAGGAGATTCTTGTCAAAGGCCCCGGGGGCATCACCATCGTGCCGGCCGCATCCGGCATCGCCCAGTTCGCCAGTCTCGGCGCGCAGCAACAGGCGTTGCTGCTGCAGGCCCTGCACGTGCTGGAACAGCAGTTCGATTACCTCATCATCGACACGGCCGCCGGCATCAGCGAGAACGTCACCACGTTCCTGGAAGCGGCGGATCACTGCGTGCTGGTGGTGACACCCGAGCCCACCTCGCTCACGGATGCCTTCGCGCTGGTGAAGGTGTTGCAGCGACGCGGCTGCAAGACTCCCATTCATGTGCTGACCAACATGGTGGACAGCTATCCCGGCAGCGTGGACATCTTCAAGCGACTCAATGGCGCCGCCCTGCGCTATCTGCAGACCGAGTTGACCTACCTTGGCTACATCCCCCGCGACGACTTCGTCCGCCAGTCGGTGCAGCGGCAGATCCCAGTGACCGTCGGCTTTCCTTCCTGTCAGGCAAGCTATCGTTTTCATGCGCTCACCGACAGCCTGGAAGCCATCTACCGGCAGCTGCCCACTCGACGCTCCTTCAGCCTGTTCTGGCGCAAGTTGCTGCCACGACGCCGACTGGGCGACACCCCCGACCTCGCCGTACCGGCCAGCGCGCTCACGTCTGCCAGTGCGGCTCCCACTCCGGCTCCTGCGCCGCAAGAGGGAGCTCGGGCACCCCGGCCAAGCCGCACTGCCATCGTCAGACTGCAGCAGAACATGGTGCAACTGGTACGCTCCCGCACTCTGTCGCCCGCGAGCATGCGCAGCCTGATCGGATCCCTGATAGCCCAGGTGGAGCGTCACTATCCGGAAATTGACACGACACAACTGCAGCCACGCAAGCCACGACCGGGCAATGAGGAGCGCCATGAGCCTGAGTGAGCTGATTGACGCCTACACCAGTCGACTCGACAGCTACGAATTCCTGCTGCACAAGATCGAGCAGGAACAGCGTCAGGCGCGCAACGCCGCGTTCGTCCAGTTCTGCGAGTGCGAGGAAAAGCGTCTTCTCGACTTGATCCAGCTCAACACTCAGATCCTGCGCGACCTGCGGGCACTGCAGCGCAGTGCAGCCCCCGCCGTGCAGACGCCCGCCGCCCTGCCCGGCCCACTCGCGACATGAACCCGCACGCGGGATTCCCACAGACTCCCTGCGACGGGTAGAATTCGCGCCTGTTTCATCACTCCCTGCAGCCACCCACAGGAAACCCATGTGCGCCTGACCGACAAGCTCTGCCTGTTTCTCTGGAATACCGGACACCTGCCCCCCGCGCTGGCCCGGATTGTCTACAAGCGCCTGGCCAAGCGCCGCATGGCCCCGGATCACCCGTTCACCCAGGACTTCTTCGGTCTGCACTACCAAGGCAATCTCAACAACAACATCGACTTCCAGATTCATTTCTATGGCGCCTTCGAGAAGCCCCTGCTGTTCTTCCTGCGCGATGCCCTGAAGGCGCTGGGCAAGACGCCCAGCGTGTTCGTCGATGTCGGCGCGAACATCGGCCAGCATTCGCTGTTCATGTCTCGACTCGCCAGCCAGGTGCATTCCTTCGAGCCTTTCGCCAAGGTGCGCGACCGTCTGCTGCTGCAGATCGCCCACAACAGACTGGACAACATCCGCGTGCATGCCCTGGGTCTGAGCAACGAGAACGCCCGCCAGCCCTTCTTCGCGCCTACCGGCTCCAATGAGGGCATCGGCTCCTTCGATGCCAGCACCACCAGCAAGGGCAATGTCCCGATCGGTGAACTGGAGCTGGTGCGGGGGGATGACTACCTGGCCCGCGAAGGCATCAACCGCATCGACATCCTGAAGATGGACGTGGAGGGCTTCGAGAAGCTGGCACTGCAGGGGCTGCGCGAAACGCTGCTGGCCACGCGGCCACTGCTGGTCTGCGAAGTCACCTATGGCAAGCCGCTGTCCTTCGCCAGTCTGGAGCAATTCGTGAGTCACCTGCCCCCGGACTACCGCCTGTTCACGTTCGACAAGCGCAAGCAGGATGGTTCCAAGGCCCGCCGTCGCGATGCCCGCTCACGCCACAGCGGCGAGTACCGCATCATCCCGTTCAGCGCCTGGCGCAGCAGCGGACAGGACGACATCATCGCCTGCCCGCTGGAGTCCGTGTCCTTGCTGCCGATGCACGCGAGCCAGGTCACCCGTTGAGGGCGACTATCCGGGCGCGTCCTGGATGCAGTATTCTGCGGCTCACATCCATAACAAGAAGGCAGAGACCTCCCGATGTATTACGCCCGAATCAGCGGCTGGGGCAAATGCCTGCCGCCCGCCGTGTTGAGCAATGCCGATCTGGCCACCTTCATGGACACCTCGGACGAATGGATCACGTCGCGCACCGGCATTCAGGAACGCCGCATCTGCCACTGCAATTTCTCTGACATGGCCATCGTGGCGGCACGCCGCGCTCTCGCCGCAGCCGACATGGCCCCCGAAGAACTCGATCTCATCCTGCTCGGAAGCCTGACGGTGGACTCCCTGTGCCCCAACACGGCTTCGATCGTTCAGAACGCCATTGGTGCCCGCAATGCAGCCGCGATCGACATCAATTCTGCCTGCACCGGCTTCCTCTATGGCCTGCACATCGGAACCAACCTGATTCGGACGGGCGCCCATCGCAAGGTCCTGGTGATCGGCGGGGAGTTCATCAGTCACTACATGAACTGGGCACGCCGCGACGTGGCCGTGTTGTTCGGTGATGCCTGTGGTGCGGTGGTACTGGAGGCGGACACGCAGCGCAGCGGTCTGCTGGCGGCCCGTATCGGCTGCGAGATGGACACCACCAGCGCCATCCAGATCACCAATCTGGGCAGCGCTTACAGTCGCCTCTCCGAGGACTTCCTCTACCTGGGTTGGAACTTCGAAGGTCAGGAGGTGTTCAAGCGAGCCATCAAGGGCATGGCGTTCGCCTGCGAGGATGTCCTGCAGCAGACTGGCCTGCGCATCGAGGACATTCACTTGATGGTGCCGCACCAGGCGAATCGCCGCATTCTGGATGCCCTGGCCAAGCGGCTGGACATTCCCGAGGAAAAGGTGATGTGCAATGTCCACAAGTACGGCAACACCTCGGCGGGCACCATTCCCGTCGCACTGACGGAAGCTCTGGAAGAGCAGCGTATCCACCCGGGAGACTACATCCTCATGGCAAGCTTCGGTGCGGGTCTGACCTGGGGTGCGGGCCTTGTGCAATGGGGAGAGCGAATCACCGCATTGCGCCATAGCGATGCTGAGTTGCCTCCTTGTCACCAGAGCGCTCTGGAGATCCTTGCCCCTCACATACAGCGCTACAACGCAGCAGCCCGTTGAAACTCCCTCTCCCGGGCGTTTTCAGCACCACGCAATCTGTTAAACTCGCGCCCGCGTAGACACGCCGTCTACTATCAAAGGAGTCAGTATGAACAAATTGCTTTATCCCGCCATTTTTCTGGCGGCTGCCATCATCGTGGTCTCCATGGCGACATCCAGTCTCGAGGTCCACGACCGTCCCGATACCAACCTGTGCATCGGGGAATGTTACGAGGAATATGTCGCTGCCAACGGGACCGTGGTGGAGCAGGCTCGCGCCCAGGCTGAAGCCGCCGCTGCGATGAATCCAGCAGAACTGGGCAAGGCAGCCTTCGCCGCCTGTGCGGCCTGCCACGGTGCCGGTGGAGAAGGTGGTGTCGGCCCGCAACTGCAGGGTCGCGATTCAGGTTTCATCACCACGGCACTGACCGCTTACAAGAATCGCGAAACTCGCGGTGAGCAAAGCGCCATGATGTGGACTGTGGCCACCCCCCTCAGCGAAGCTGACATCAACAATCTTGCAGCGTTCGTCTCTTCTCTCTGATTGCTCCCCAATGTCTGATGTCTGACATTGTCGAACCGTGTGTCGACAATGTCAGCGACTTTCACCTCCATCCCGACTCACCAGCGACCTCGCGGCAACGCACCTTCATGGCGCATGTATGTTGCAATTCAGTGCAGTTTCACGCACCGGAAAAAGGCGCAACGCACCAGTTGAAATCACCATTTAATACTTTTCATTCTTTTATCAGCTAAATTCAAAAAGTCGCGATATTTGGTTTTACAGCGAAAATTTCCTTGCATAGACTCGAGAAAATCTCATCAGGTCAAAAGGCCTTTCCAGCCTGCATTTCCTTGATTCGGAGTCCGCTGCCATGACTGAAAACGACATTTCGCGCAGGGCCTTTCTTCGCCATTCGCTTCTCACCATCCGCAATTCAATGATCGTCCTTGGCTTTCCAGCCATCCTGGAGAACGTGGCTCTCGCAACCGAAGCGGCAGTCCTGGGCAGCGACTTCATCACCTTGAACCCCGAGGAAGCTGCAGAGTACGCGGCGATTGCCGCGCGCATCATTCCAACAGATGAGACACCAGGCGCCAATGAAGCAGGTGTCATTCACTTCATCGACAATGTACTTGGCACCAGCCGCACAGAGATGCTGGGTCCGCTTCGCCAAGGACTCGCATCACTGCAGGATGGCGTGCGCAGTGAATACGGCGCAATTAAATTCAGCGAGCTAGATCCGCAAGAGCAGGACGCTCTTCTGCAAGGCATCGAGGATACGCCGTTCTTCGCCACGATGCGCTACCTCACCATCGCCGGCATGTTTTCCTTGCCCGATTACGGCGGCAATAGAGACCACAGCGGTTGGCAACTGATCGGTTTCGAACATCGACACGTGTGGGAACCCCCCTTCGGATTCTATGACGCCGACTACATGGCTCGAGGAGAATGAACATGGCGCAGGCAAGCTTCGCAACACGCGAGCAGGTGGACTTCGTGGTGGTGGGCTCCGGAGCCGCAGGCGGCATTGTGGCGCGCGAGCTCGCCACCGCCGGTTTCTCGGTGGTTGTTCTGGAACAGGGACCGTATTTGCAACCGGGGGATTTTCGGCACGATGAATGGTCCTACACCCAGAATGAGGAGCTGGTCTGGGGCAGCCGCAAGGGACACCCGCAAACCTTTCGGCGTCATGAAAGCGAAAAGGCCGAAGTGGTGGATGGGGCGCCTCTGGGGTATGCCCACAATGTCGGTGGCAGCAGCGTGCATTTCTCCGGCAATTTCTGGCGCCTGCATCCCATCGATTTTCACGAGGCGAGTGTGCGGGGCACCATTGCCGGCACCAACTTCGCCGATTGGCCGATCAGCTACGAAGAACTGGAACCCTATTACACCCGCGTGGACTGGGAGATCGGGGTGTCTGGCACCACCGGCCCGTGGGATCCACCCCGGTCACGGGACTATCCCTGCCCGCCCATGCCGGTGAAATCCGCCGGTGTACTGCTGGAGCGCGCTGCACGTGCGCTGGGATACACCGCGTTCCCTGCCCCAGTCGCGATCCTCTCGCAGCCCTTCAACGGACGTCCGGCCTGCATTCACTGTGGTTTCTGCAATGGCTTCGGCTGCGAAGTGGCTGCCAAATCCTCCACCGCCGTCACGATGATTCCGCAGGCACTCGCCACGGGCAATTGCGAGTTGAGAACGGGTTGCACCGTCTCGCGCATCAACACGTCGGACGACGATCGTGTGAACGAAGTCGTCTACTGGGAAGTGGACGGCACGGAACAGGCGCAGCTGGCTAAGGCGGTGGTACTTTGCGCCAATGGTGCGGAAACTCCGCGCCTGCTGTTTCTGTCCGCCTCAGCGCAGCACCCAGACGGGCTGGCGAATTCAAGTGGCATGGTCGGTCGCAATCTGATGTTCAACGGCTCCTCCAACGCGGCTGGACTCTTTCCTGAAGCCATCAACGGCCACAAGAGCATCGCCACCACTCGCGTCATCCACGACTTCTACAGCATCGACCCCAAGCACGGTTTCTACGGTGGCGGCGGCATCGACTCGCGTTCGCTGACCCGCGGCCTGCCGATGGCCTCGGCGATGCGCGGGGGCATCTTTTCGGGCGCGAGCTGGGGCAGCGACTTCAAGCGAGGTCTCGCGGAGGAGTTCACGCACACGGCCTCCTTCAATGGCCATTGCACCACCCTGCCCCTGTCCAGCAACAACATCACGCTGGACCCCGAAGTGAAGGACAAATGGGGACGCCCGGCACTGCGCACGACCTTCATGAATCATCCGGACGACATCGCCACGATGAAGTTCTTCCACGACATCTCCATGGAACTGCTGGACGCCGCTGGCGCCATCAAGAAAGTGGGCTCTTATGCCAGGAATGGACAGACAGGCGGCGTGCATCTGCTGGGCACTTGCAGGATGGGCGATGATCCAGCGACCTCAGTCGTGGATCGCTTCAATCGCTCGCACGACGTGCCCAACCTGTTCATGGTCGACGGCAGCAGCATGGTGACCTCCGGCCGTGGCCAGCCGACCATGACCATCATGGCGCTGGCATTCCGCGCAGCGGACCACATCATCCAGGCAGCGCGTCGCAACGAGATATGAGGAAAAGGGAATGAAATTCTTGATGGGGTATGGCGAAGGTGGCGGGAGTATCAGGATTCGAACCTGAGACCCACGGCTTAGAAGGCCGTTGCTCTATCCAGCTGAGCTATACCCCCATGACGAGGACCAGGCACTGAACGTGTGCGTCAGTGGACAGGGAATATGGGGTGACCGATGGGGCTCGAACCCACGACAACCGGAGTCACAGTCCGGGGCTCTACCAACTGAGCTACGATCACCATTGAACTCTTTCGCGACATTGCGTGTGGGCGCAATGCGGTGTGTCTTGCCTGCAAGGAGTGGTCGGGGTAGAGAGATTTGAACTCCCGACATCCTGCTCCCAAAGCAGGCGCGCTACCAGACTGCGCTATACCCCGAATGTCCTGCAGCGTTTGCAGGGTCGGCATGATACTCACGGCCTTGAAGGCAGTCAATGTCCAGAAACAGGAAAAACTGGCCCGCTTCGCCGTGCTCACGCACTTTGCGGACACACTTGTCATCAACGCTCGATGCGCCAGTGACTGCCGTCGGCACTGTCCTCCACCACCACTTTCATCGCAGCGAGCTTGTCACGAATCTCGTCGGCAAGTGCCCAGTTCCGGTCTGCGCGGGCCTGCTTGCGCTGCGCGATGAGACCATCGATCAGCGCCGCATCGACACTGTCACTGCCCTGACTTTGCAGGAACGCATCGGGTGAATCCTGCAGGATGCCAAGCACGCGCCCGAGCCGCACCAGCACGCCGGCCAGTTGCAAGGCTTTCTCCGGATCCGCGTCACGATGACGATTGATGTCACGTGCCAGATCGAACATGACACCCAGAGCGACGGGCGTGTTGAAGTCGTCATCCATGGCCTGGCAGAACGCCTTCTCGTAACTGCTGTTCACCAGTTCGCGCGCCGTGCGCACATCGAGACCACGCAGCGCCGTGTAGAAACGCTCCAGCGACGCTGTCGCCTGCTGCAGACTCTGCTCGGAATAATTGATCGGGCTGCGGTACTGACTGGAGATCAGAAGATAGCGCAGCACCTCCGGCTTGTGTTGCTGCAGCACATCGCGCACGGTGAAGAAGTTGTTCAGAGACTTCGACATCTTCTCGTTGTCGACCCGCACCGCGCCATTGTGCATCCACACTTTCGCGAACTGCTTTCCGGTGGCTGCCTCGGACTGCGCAATCTCATTCTCATGGTGCGGGAACATCAAGTCGGAGCCGCCACCATGAATGTCGAAGGAATCGCCCAGACAGCAAGTCGACATGGCCGAGCACTCGATGTGCCAGCCCGGCCGCCCGTATCCCCAGGGCGAATCCCAGCCCACTTCTTCGTCACTGGCGGCCTTCCACAATGCGAAATCGCGCGGATCGCGCTTCAACTCGCCAATCTCGATGCGCGCCCCGGCCAGCAATTCCTCGGGATTCTTGTTGGACAGACGGCCATAGGGTGCAAACTGATTCACGGCGTAGTAGACATCGCCATTGGCTGCGCGATACGCATACTCACCCTCGATCAGACGCTGAATCAGGGCAATGATCTGCTCGATGTGCGCAGTCGCACGCGGCTCCTTGTCGGGGCGTTGCACGAACAGGGCCTCTTCGTCTTCACGCATGGCGGCAATGAAGCGCTCGGTGAGATCGGAAAACAGCTCATTGTTCTCCCGTGCGCGCCGCAGGATCTTGTCATCGATATCGGTGATGTTGCGGATGTACGTCACCTGATAGCCGCGATGACGCAAATAGCGCACCACCACATCGAACGCGACGAACATGCGGGCATGGCCCACATGGCAGTAGTCGTAGGTGGTCACGCCACAGACATACATCTTCACCTTGCCACTCTCAAGCGGCACGAAGTCTTCCTTGGATCTTGTCAGTGTGTTGTAGATCTGCAGCAATTTATTCACTCAACTGGAAATCTTGGCCCAGGAATCCCGCAGCGTGACGGTACGATTGAACACCAGACGCTCCGGCGACGACTCATGACGATCCACGCAGAAATACCCTTCGCGCTCGAACTGGAAACTCGCTTCTGGCAGGGCACTGCGCAGACTCGGTTCAGCCTTGCAGCCAGACAGCACTTGCAGGGAGTCGGGATTCAGGCACAGCTTGTAGTCACCAATGCTCTTGTCATCGGGATTTTCCTTGTTGAACAGCCGATCGTAAATTCGCACTTCCACGTCCAGCGCGTGGCGTGCCGGTACCCAATGAATGACACCAGCGACCTTGCGGCCCTGCGGGTTGACACCCAGCGTGGCCTCGTCGTAACTGCAGATCAGCTCGACAACCTGACCGTTGGCATCCTTGCGGACCTCATCGCAGCGGATCACATAGGCACCGCGCAGACGTACCTCCGCTCCGGGGCTCAAACGCTTGTATTGCGGGGGCGGCACTTCCTCGAAGTCACTGGCATCAATGTAGAGCTCCCGCTCGAACGGCAGCTCGCGCATTCCCATGGAAGTCTCCTTGGGGTGACACGGAAGCTGCAGTGTCTCCGATTTCTGCTCGGGGTAATTGCTCAAGGTCACCTTGAGAGGGCGCAGGACGCACATCGCGCGCGGTGCGTTGCGGTCGAGGTCCTCGCGGATGCAGTGCTCCAGCATGCCCACGTCCACCACGCTCTCGCTGCGACTGATGCCGACCCGCTCGCAGAAATTGCGAATGGAAGCCGGGGTGTAGCCGCGTCGTCGCAATCCCGACAGCGTGGGCATGCGCGGATCATCCCAGCCCTTCACGTAGCCCTGTGTGACCAGCTCCTTCAGCTTGCGCTTGCTCATCACCGTGTAATTGATGTTGAGGCGAGCGAACTCGATCTGCCGCGGCAGCACGTAAGTCTCAAGTGCAGTCAGACGATCGCCCGCCGCATGCAGACTGGCCTTGTCCAGCGTCTGCAGGATCCAGTCATAGAGGGGTCGATGGTCCTCGAACTCGAGCGTGCACAGCGAATGCGTGATGCACTCGATGGCATCGGAGATGCAGTGGGCATAGTCGTACATAGGATAAATGGGCCACTTGGAGCCTGTCTGGTGATGCTCCACATGACGAATGCGATAGATGACAGGATCGCGCATGTTGATATTCGGCGACGCCATGTCGATCTTCGCGCGCAGACTGTGCGCGCCATCCGGAAATTCCCCTGCCCGCATGCGGGTGAACAGGTCCAGGTTTTCCTCGACACTGCGTGTGCGGTAGGGGCTCTCGCGACCTGGCGCAGTGAGCGTGCCGCGATACTCTCGCGCCTGTTCGGGGGTGAGACTGCAGACATAGGCCTTGCCCGCACGAATCAACTGCAGAGCGAATTCATAGAGCGCATCGAAGTAGGAAGAGGCGTAGCGGATATCCCCACTCCAGCTGAAGCCCAGCCATTGAATGTCCGCCTTGATGGAATCGATGAACTCCTGACTTTCCTTCTCTGGATTCGTGTCATCGAAACGCAGATTGCAGCGCCCGTTGTAAGTCTGAGCCGTGCCGAAATTCAGGCAGATCGACTTGGCATGACCGATATGAAGAAAGCCGTTGGGTTCCGGAGGAAAGCGTGTCTGCACCCGCCCGGCGTGCTTGCCGCTCTGCAGGTCTTGCTCAATAATGTGGCGGATGAAGTGGGAAGTCACCGGTGCCGCAGCACTCGCGGAGCCCCCATTTTCAGCGTTTTCTGAAGCATTCATGTCGTGGTTTCTGCTTTCTCGGAAGTGGCAAAGCACGTATTATAGCCGCTCAATGTCTTTCTCATAAGAGGCGAAAACCTCTTTAAAACTCAAGGTTGTCCGCAATGATTGTCTTCAAAACGAATTATGGTGACATCACCATCGAGCTTGATTTCGACAAGGCCCCGGTATCCTCCGCAAATTTTCTGGAGTACGCCCGCAGCGGCTTCTACGACAACACCATCTTTCATCGCGTGATCGACAATTTCATGATCCAGGGCGGCGGCTTCACCTCCGGCATGGCGCAGAAGCCCAATGGCAAACCCATCGTCAATGAAGCCGACAACGGTCTGCCGAATGCCATCGGCACTCTGGCCATGGCGCGCACCTCGGATCCGCACTCCGCGACATCGCAGTTCTTCATCAATGTCAGCGACAACACCTTCCTCAATCACAAGAACAAGACTCCCCAGGGCTGGGGCTATGCCGTGTTCGGCAAGGTCACCGCGGGAATGGATGTGGTGAACAAGATCAAGCAGTGTCGGACCACTTCCCGTGCAGGCCACCAGGACGTGCCCGTGGATGAGATCATCATCACCGCCACCGTGGTGAGTGCCCCAACAGACGCCGAGGCTGCAGCGACCAGCAAAGACTGACAATGCCCAGCGCCGGAAAGACACTGTTCACGTCCGACATTCATCTGGATTCCGAGAATTCGGTCATCACCCGCTCTTTTCTGGACTTCCTGGCCAACCGCGCCAGGGGGGCCGAAGCCCTTTACGTGCTGGGCGACCTCTTCGAAGCCTGGGTCGGGGATGACGACAGCAGTGGCTTGAATACCCTGGTGGCACAGGCCTTCGCCGCGCTGGCGCACTCGGGCACTGCGCTGTACTTCATGCATGGCAATCGCGATTTCCTGCTCGGTCACGACTACGCTGCGCGTTGCCAGGCCACCCTGCTGGAAGAGCCTACCTTGATCGAGCGCCATGGCTTGCGCATGGCGATGATCCATGGCGACAGCCTGTGCACGCGGGATGTCGATTACATGAAGTTCCGCAAGATGGTGCGCACCGAGCGCTGGCAGCGGGAATTCCTGGAACGCTCTCTGGTGGAACGCCAGATGATCGCGCAGCAGGCGCGCATGCAGAGCCAGGAACAAAGCAAGACCAAGGCCTCCGAGATCATGGATGTGACGCCGCAGGAAGTCCTCAATCTGCTGCAGACGCTGCAGGTCAATTGCCTCATCCACGGCCACACGCATCGCCCGTCCATCCACACCCTGCGCCTGCAGGCGCCCATCAACGGCCGACTGGACGCCCAGCGCATCGTGCTGGGCAGCTGGGATACCAAAGGCTGGGTACTCGAACTCGACGGCAACGGCTTCGACCTGAAGCACTTTCCGCATTTGCCAGCCTGATCCACGCCACAATTCACGCCAGGCTGTCGACCTGACTGTAGTAGCGTTCGAAGTGCGCTTCGCACAGCAGCAGCAATTCCTCGTTCACGAGACTGGCCAGTTGCGCAAGCGAGGCACCTTGAGCAGAAGCCAGCAACGAGAAGCCGCAGGTGGCGGGATCGATGTCGGCCAGCGGCGCCTTCTGCAGCAGGCTGTGCAGCCAGCAATAGGGCGAGAGGGCCGGATTCAATGGAATCTTGCGCGCCTGCAAGGCGCTCTCCAGCGCATCGCGGGACACAATGTGAAAACGATTCTTCAGGATCTGCACCGTCAGCGCCTCGATGCGACGCAACACGGCTTCCTTTTCCATTTCGCTGTAGGTGTTCCAGCGAATGACCTCGAAGGCATAGCGCTTGCAGCCTCGGCAGATGGCGTCGCCAATGGAGGTGGTGGAGCAGATGCCGATGCAGGGAGTGCGTGTGGGGCTGGTCTTCAACTGGAGTTCCCGTGCCGATTGGCCTAAACTTGGCCCCCGATTTTACCAGCTAACCGAAGCTCATCGACAAGGGGAATATTGTGTTAGAAGCGTACCGTAAACATGTCGCCGAACGTGCCGCGCAGGGCATCGTGCCGAAACCGCTGGATGCCGAGCAGGTCGCCGCACTCGTCGAATTGTTGAAGAATCCTCCCAAGGGCGAAGAAGCCTTCATCCTTGATCTGATCTCCAATCGCGTTCCTGCCGGTGTCGATGAAGCGGCCTACGTGAAGGCAGGCTTCCTGACCGCGATTGCCGAAGGCAGTGCCACGTCCCCCATCATTGACAAGAAACTGGCCGTTCGACTGCTCGGCACCATGCTCGGTGGCTACAACATCGTGACCCTGGTGAAACTGCTCGATGACGCCGAACTCGGCGCGCTGGCTGCGAAGGAACTCTCCCACACCCTGCTGATGTTCGACGCCTTCCACGACGTGGAGGAAAAAGCCAAGGCCGGCAACCCGCACGCGAAGCTGCTGCTGCAGTCATGGGCCGACGCCGAGTGGTTCCTCAACAAGCCGGAATTGCCGAAAGTGCTGACGGTCACCGTGTTCAAGGTGCCGGGTGAAACCAATACCGACGACCTCTCGCCCGCGCAGGACGCCTGGTCCCGTCCCGACATTCCCCTGCACGCCCTGGCCATGTACAAGATGCCGCGCGAAGGCGTGACCAATGCCGCCGCACAGATCGAGGAGCTGAAGAAGAAAGGGTTCCCCGTCGCCATGGTGGGCGATGTGATGGGCACCGGTTCCTCGCGCAAGTCCGCCACCAATTCCGTGCTCTGGTACATCGGCGATGACATTCCCCACATCCCGAACAAGCGCGACGGCGGCGTGTGCATCGGCGGCAAGATCGCCCCGATCTTCTTCAACACCATGGA
>JACCDX010749503.1_pt1 | contig 21692 bp, 23 predicted proteins | sample 7449681 | NCBI WGS metagenome assembly JACCDX01 (sample SAMN15323450, study PRJNA562643) | freshwater metagenome | isolation source: river surface water | place: USA:Blue River Watershed | collected 2017-08-18
GCCTGTGTGCCAAATAAGCTTCGTGTACGCGTTTCTTGACCAGGGTTTTATCCGCAAGGAGTTTATCCGCACACTGGGATAGCGATAGCCTTGTTGAACCAGTCTTCATTACGGATCGCTCGCTTCGCTCGTTCCTTATATACTTTCGGTGGCTGCGTGGCTTAGCTCGGAGAATTAAATCGACCAATCATATTCGACGTGGCTCAACGGTGGCTCAATCGGAGAATTAATTGACCAATCAAAAAATTTTTTAATTCAAACCTGAAACATTAGCGGATATAAATTTTGATCAAAGACACATTAGTTTCAATGCCCAAAATCAACAAAGACTTTTCTGATGCTCTCGGTTTTCGCCTGCTCTCTACCTATAACGCATTCACTACCGAGTATCCAGTCGAAGCTGCTAAAATCCAGAAACTATACGACGAAGGTTTCAAGGAAACTTGTTACAAGTGCTATCCCATTATTGCTGAAGCAGGAATTGATCCCTCCTTTTATGAACCCAAAGTACAACAAGCTAGCGATTTAAAAATTGAATTGCGCAAGATGTTCCCTATAAAGAAAGCTGAACAGCCTGAAACAATTGACCTTGGCGAAGATGATGAAGAGACTGTAGCATCCAAACCTAACCCTGTGAAACCAGGAGTATGCTCTATCCCAAGCTTTAAGAAAAGCTCACCAAAACGAGAACCTGTTGAACTCCCACGCCCATCTCCATTGAAACCAGCTAGCCCAGTGAAATGCCTAAACTGTGAAAATCTCCAAACAGCCAACATCAAGATGGCTGAGCTTAACAAGGAGCAAGCAGTAACAATCACTCGTTTGAATGAACAGATCAAGCAGCTAAACTCTATCGTTTCAAACAAGAACACGATCATTGTCAAACATCGCCAAGCAGTAGTAGATCTACAAGCAAAAGCTACCAATGATCAGCGATACATCTCATCTCTTGAAAAAGACAACATAAGACTTGTTGGGCTAGTCAGACAGTGTCAAGCTACTGTTAATGATCTAGATCTCCAGATCACAAAAGAAGTCTGCAAGAAACGTAAACAATAAATTTATTCTTTACTGATCCAACCAAATAGCTTTCAGAGTCCAAACGAATAAAGCACAGAAAAGACAGATTTCCATCAACACAAACATTTTAGTGAAAAAATTTTTATTTGCGGCAATACAATGCAAGGAAAACATCAGGCGAGCATGGACAGTTTTGGAATAGCTCTATAGGGAAAAGCGGGTTGCCATAAATTGGTATTACAATCTGTTCACCGGTTATTTCAAGGAACATTTTACAGTACATTGGTCGGTAATCCATTTTGTATGTTTGTAAAAATATGAAAAACATTGTTGCACAAACCCGCTATGAATACGGAGTCATTACAAACCGATTAACAGCCAAACGAGTTCCTTTACTTAGCTCCTCATTTTTGTATACCGATTTCAGCTCCATGACAGTTAATGATATTTATGAGTCAGCTCCTATTGATATTGATGATGCAGGTGTATACACACTGTACCTATATTGTCTAGCTAGTTCAAACGGAGCAAAAGCAAGTGTAAGTGTTATTGATACAACTACCAATACAGAAATTGCTTCAGTTGGAAATCTAGATTTTTACATTTCTTTAACGACAGAACCTTTTATAGCAAAACTAAATTCATTCACTCTGCTTGATCCTAAAAAGGTACATCTTCGAATATCAGTTACAGGGCGAACTACAGGTAGTCTAGGTTACAAAATTACAGTTGGAGACATTGTTTTTTACAAGGAAAAGTAAAAAGTATGTATATGAAATAAATGGAAATTATTGTTGGAGGAATTGACAATTCAACCTACACCAAAGTTTTTCATTTTTCAGAATGCTTTATGACTTCTCGGTTAGATGTTAAACCAATTTTTAAAGCAGGAGTAAAAGGAAATCTGTGTTACTTTGAAAATATGGTACTAGGGGATATATTTCAAACACCAATATTTTTATTCTATGATGGAATATATGATTTAAGTATCCAGTGTAAAACCACCCCTCTAAGCGGGGAAGTCAGTTTCTACCTCAACAATAACATATTTGGAGTTTTAGATTTTTACTCCCCAATAGAGCAAGAGACCACTCTCCTAATAGAAGGACTAACAGTTACCACCTTTCTCCAGCAGGCGATCGTATTCGTGGTAACCAGGAATACACCAGGTAGTCTAGGATACAATCTAATGCTTGGTGATATTAAAATTTCGAAACGAAAATAAATCTTTATTACCGATACACAGTTTCCAAAGTTTCAGTAATGTAGTTGCAGGCTTCTCTGTATTCATCAGAGTCAGCAAACAAGAAGCGAATGATCGGGAGCATCTGCTCGGGGTAAACTGCTACAAACTTTAGCATTACGATTCGCTGAGGATGGATAGCAGACCATCTTTCATATTCTCTTGGAAACAAACGTCTACACTCTCCCAAAATAATCCCCAACTCTCTTGTATTCATTAAAAAATCGGAGAATTAATTTGGACCAATAAAAACAAAATCACATGATACAGATCAACCAATCATATTCGTGTGGCTTAGATCGCGAAAAGTATAAATAGCAGATCTAGATCACACAAATTACAAATGTCTGACACTACTTTCAACTTTGATGCTAAAGCTACTGCTCTACTTGAATCGTTTACTAAAGATGGTTCTGCTTCCGGTCTTTGTTTTGCTGAAGCAAGAGACAAGAACAAACGGGCGGTTCGATTTAACATTACTTGTGAATCTGGTGGAGATCTGCTTGTTTCTGATTATGGACACTCTGTTTTATGCAAACTTGTTGCTACTGAAGATCTGGCTGTCGTTGAAGCTGTTGAAGATGCAGCTATGGCATTGCTACCAGAAGGTATTGAATTCAAACCATTCATTAAAGACGAAAAGTTTTTTATGAAACTCCCTCATAAAAACGACAAGTACCGAGCAGTTATTGATCCAAGCTTTGTACCAAGTCAGCCTGAAAAAGCTCCTTTCCACCAAGGTTCCGAAATCCAAATTGAAGCTTCTTTTTCTGTGTGGGTCAATTTCGATAACAGCCAAGCTGGTTTGTTTTTGAATATTTTCAAAGTCATTGTTGATGGTGGAAAGAAGAAACTAACACGAAGAAGATAGTTTATTGGAACAATAAATCTTTGACACCTTTAATGTTATCTCTATACACGCGAGGTTCAGGAGCTCCATTTTCACATTCTTCAATAACACTCTTGAGTCTCTTTTCAATATCGAATTCTCCAAAACGTCCTTTCATGTCAAGATGTTTCCAGAGATGGGCTAAAAAGATTGTGTCTTGTGGAGCTACCCCCCAAGACGAGCAAATATAGTAAGCAGTAAACATTGGGACAAAATCAACCTCGGAAAACTTCTCAATAACACAAGTATACGGTCTGTCAGTAAATGGTTTGTCAATTTGGCAAATACATATATCCTTGGTAGTATCGATCCAGTGTGAAAACACATACTCTCTGTTTTCCTTTACCAATTCTTTTAGCGGCGCAACAGTAAGCTTTTCAGCTACAGGGGCTTTTGGAACAATTTCGTACATCTTGTCAATCAAATCTTGATCAGGAGTATCAGAGAAAATAGTCTTGATAAATGCATAAGCAGTCTGCCAATAACCTTTCTCTACTTTACTATCACTATCAAAAGTCAACACACATGCTGGAGGAATAGCATCAACGGCTTCGTAGTCGTACATGATCCACTCCCCACAATCCTTTCCAAAAAACTTGTGTTTTGAAGAACTATACTTGTTCTTGATTCTAACAGGTTCAATTTCAGAGTCGATAAATACAGAGTAGTACTTCTCCAAGGTGCGTACATTTTGCGTCTGTTCAGAAGTAGCTTGTCGATTACAAAACAGGGTAAAGAACGGGGCCATAATTAGTAAAGATTTATTTCTGCTTAAATATGACTTGATCAAAGTTACGCATGAGTCTGAGCCGTTTTGGTTTTTGATAGTTGATGAATAAGAAATCATGGTCTCCATTGGTAGCGTATTCGTACAACTCCATCCACTCGTCATGTTTCAAGTAGTTTGGGTTTTCTTCAAAAATAACTTCAATTTCTTTTTCGTTTGGAATTTCGAAAATGATAAGACAAGAGAAATTTGTACGCACAGTTTTTGGTATCTCCTTGTAAGCTTGAGTTACCATCAACAAACTCGCAGAGTAGTGTCTATGATTTGAATTTAGCTTTTTAAACGGATTGTCCTTTTTTGCACTAAACAAACTAGAACCGACAAGATCGTCAAAGACTATGAGTAACCTGTTTGCCAAATGCTTTGACTGTCCAGCCTTTTTTAAAAGCTTCACCATTCTCATTTGCTCGGCCATAATATCTGCAAGAGTATCTTCGTCGTACTCACTGTAAAAACATTCCTCTGGGATTCTAAAATCAGTCATTTTTCCAAGATCAACATCAGCTTCAATACCATCTGTGTTAACAGAGTGTTGGATAACTGCATTCTCTTCTTCTTTCTTGTGAGCCATCAACTTGAGCCATTTCTTGAGAGGTTTGTTTTCCCCTAGAAGCTGCTGACGTTTAACCCAATCCCACTTTTCATCAGAAGCAACAGTAGGACTAAACACAAGTATAGTGTGGAAATAACCTTTGTAAAACTTGAGCAGGTTCGCAATCACAGTTGTTTTTCCACTTCCTTTGGGGGCGATAATACCCATCGAAAACTCATGTCTTGGTAAAATGTTTCCAGGAGTATCTGGATGGTTGAATCCGAGTGGAACAGGAATAGGATTAACTTTTAGTTTCATTTATTTAAAAACCATACAATTAGCGAGAGAAGATCATCGAGTACATTCTGTTCATATGCGAATCAACTTCGTTCTGAACCCTGTCTCTAGTAAACCCACTATCCCAACTTTTCTGAGCTACCTTTAATGCTTCATTTTTAATAATAGTTTCTTGTTTCTTGGACACATCACCCCCTGCAGCGGCCTTTTCTTTTTGAACTCCTTCGACATACTTTTTGAACCATTCAGGAGGATCGTTTGATTTTGGTTTCGATTCTCGCTTACGTTTCTTTGGTTCAGGCGTAGGCTCTGGAGTAGGCTCAGGCGCAGGCTCAGCCACCTTGACCTTTTTTTGTTTCTTTGGTTTTTCTTCAACTTTAACTTCCTCAACCTTGACAGGTTCTTCGACCTTTACCTTTTTTCTTGGTTTCTTTAAAGCAGCTTCCTGGAGCTTGCGGGCTAATTCTTCTTGTTCCAGTTTTTCTTTTACCGCAGCTTCCTTTTTTAACTTGCGGGTTTCCTGTGCTTTTAACAATGCAGCTTTTTGTTTTTCAGTCATCTCCTTCTTGACTTTAGGCTCTACAGTCAATTTGTCTGTCTTTTCAGCAATAGGTTTTGGTTTTTCAAAATCAATCAAATCAGCAGCGTACAACACCATTTATAAATTTTTGGGAAAGAATATTTTATTCGTAAAGTCGACGAAATCTTCGAGTTATATCTGCTCTTAATGGATCCCGATCTTGAGGGTAGATTCTAGTGTGCTGTTCAATTGCTCTTTCAACTCTTTCTCTAAAATCACGTAACTGTGATTGCGCAAACGGACTTTCTTCATTATTATCATCTCGAGCAGCATTAAAAACTCCTGAGCGAAGCAGATTTCTGTATTCATCTAATAAATGAGCACCATGACCGACTCTCATTGAGTTAGTAGGAGTCACTAGACGCTGGCCATTTCTTCTAAATTGAGTAGTTGGAGTAGTAGTAAAAAATCCATTAAATTCCTACGTTAGTAAATCTAGTACATCGCCTACAAAACTTGACTCTGGAGGAGCTGTTTCTCCAAGTCCAAATCCTCTTCTTCTTTCAGCAGCTTGAGCCAATAGCCGTCTCACCATATTCATTTCTCCTCCCCTATCACGAAGACCAATTGTAGCAGGACCACCCATCGTTTCTTGCACTATGTTTAATAACCCACCATCGGCAGCAGCTTCTGTTGGTTGTGTTTCAACTTCAGCCACAGCCTCCATTTCAGCAGCTGGTGATCCAGCAGCAGATTCAAACTGCGTACTTGGTGAATTAGCAACTGATTCAAACTGCGTACTTGGTGTTCCTTGAGCTGTATTAAACTCTGTAGAGGTTACACTTGGTTCAGGAATTGTAATGCGCAGAGGAGCTTCTCCAAGGGATAAATTAAATAAATTTTCAGCTTCGGTAGCTCTAGGTGTCCTTGGACCCATAGAAGCGTCAGATGCTACACTGCCCGGACGTACAGTTGGACTATCAGATGAAGCAATAACAGAAGGATCTCTAAATTCCATAAGCGGATTATCCACAGGCATTCTTTCGCTAGGACGGGTGTCAACACTCATATAACTACCATCTACTATTCCAAGTAATCGTTGAGCCATATAGTTTGTAATTACATTTTCTTCGCCGCCAAAAATATTTTTCAAAGCTGTCTGTCCCCATTTCGCTCCATTTACTTGTTTTAATTGTCGCTGAAGTCGTCTAGGTTTGAAAACTGACTTTGGTTGGATTTCTACAGAGACGGCTACTCTTGGCTGGTAAGGCGAAACATCTTTTGGCATACCTGTATCAAATACAGAAGATGAATCGTGAGGACGAGCAACATCAAAATTTCCTGGCCTACCCATTGGATTGTAATTGGTGGGATACGGGTTATTTAAATAACGATTCTGAATAACAGCCCCAGATTTAATCATTTATTAAAAGAAACATACATTCTACCTAACTCTTGGGCCAACACCGCGAGGTCTTCTGTCAACCTGCATATTTGAATTAGCACGAACACTGTCAACATCCATAGCCTCACTTTGTGGAGGTAAAGCACCAACAACATCCCTCTGCCATCTTCTTACCGTTTCATCCAAAGCAGGGTCTCTCCTACCATTCAAGTTATTTGAAGGTGTTGGTAGTAAATTAGTAACAAGACTTTGTAGTAAACCACCAGTTGTAGGAATAGGTTTCATTCTTTCAACTGGTACATCCCATTTAATCCATTTATCTTTCCCTGGTACTTCTTTTGGAATACTTTCCGGATTAATAGTTCTAGGTAGCATCCCTCCTCTTGGTAACACTCCAGCTGGAGCTTTATAACCTCCTGGTAGCTCACCAAACATATCACCTTGTCTATTCAAAATTGCTGCTGCTTGAGTTTCAAATCCTTGACGAGGCTGACTTCCAACTTTTGGGTCAGTAGTTCTTTGTTCAGGAATAATGTTCTGGGCAATCCAGCCAGTTGCGGTTTTGAATCCTGTATAGTTATTATTCCAACGTTGTTTTTTTGTTACAGCACCGTACCCACCATCGTAAAAAGATTCCCATCTTCCGTCTTGAACATTTGAGCCTCTTAAAACATCACTGTTAGGCCCGAAAGTTTTATCGTAAGCAAACGGCATTTCAGGCATACTTTGTTTAATTCGAACACTGGTCAAAACATCCCCCACAGAACCAACAGGCCCTGGGCGAATACTAGCCTTGTCCCAAGGATTCATTGGGTACTTTATTCTTGAAGTCTCGATCATTTTTATTAAAAGCATACAAATTACGACAACATATTAGCTGCTCTTTTTGCTGGTTTAACACGTAAATCAGATGTTGCTTGTCTGTACGCAAGGAACCCAAACTTGACCGACCAAGGCACTCCTTTCATGTTGAGTGGTCGTTGCGATTGATCAGAACCTGCCGTCCAGTATAAATCGAAGTTTTCAAATTTAATTCCAGCAAAGAAATCAAACCACTGATCTGGAGTTGGGTCCGTATAAATAATCACTCCGCCCTTGTTCACTGTAATTGGTACTCTGGCAATCTGGGGTGTTCCAGTAGAGTCAGGAGACCCATCAGTCAAATTAAAATTGATCAGTGGACCCATTGTTCTTGAATTCAAGTACAAGTAATAAGGACCGGTTGGGCTCGCTACAGTTGGCGAAACGATTGATCCATTATTAAAAAGTGTAGTAGTTGTGTTTGGTAAGAACCCCATTGCTCCATAAGCTGTTGCTCTCGAAGGGAAAATAAATCCCCATGTAAAAGCCCCTCCCGAAAAAGTAAACGTAAAACGTAGTGTAATATCACTCCAAGTAACAAGAAAACCAACAGAGACAGCTGAAATCAAAGTTTGAAGTTGTGTTGCCAAAGTTGTCCCTGTATAAATTCCAGGTGGAATAGTGATTGTTGTTTGCACACCAGCAAGTGTGAAAATAAAAGTGTTTAGACCAGGAGTAATAGAGTCAAACACATTTGGAATTTCTGCACTGACTAGTTTGAACGCAATAATATCAGGAGATTTTTGGGTCCAATAAAATTTAGGCCAACTGTATTTTAATTGATCAGGTAAACCAGGCCCGTTTTGCCAAACTTCTCCACCAGCAGTTGTAGAGTCCCAATTATCAATAGCTAATTCTAAATATTCAATATTTGGATCCATTTTTATTATGATCACACAATTTACTGAATTAATTCTAATATTGAAATTATTGTATGAGTTCCAATACCTAGTTTTAAATAAAATCGTTACATTGTTTTCACGGAGCACAATCATGGAGTCGATATAAGTATAAATATCATAAACAAACTGTGAACCTTGAGCAGTGTTCCATCTGGCGATCAAAGTAATATCAGATTGTTCTTCAGCATTCAAACCTGAGATTTCACCACCATTAGAAGTTTCCAAATCAATCGCCATAGCAAAACATGACGAGCCTTGGTTACCACAGAATGCGTTTCCTCCAGGAGTTAATCCATCAGCAACATAACCTTCTACACCAAAAACAATCGGAGCTCCATTTCTCCAGCGAACAACTTGATAGCGATAATCAAATTCAGGAAGAGTTGTAAAAGTTAAAGCGTCAGCATTCCAAGCAATAGACATTGGGGGGACTGCCCATTTAAGAACATTGCATGGAGTAGCCAAGCGAGCATCGCCAAGAGTATTTAAAGCTTTGCTTAACTCGATCCAACTTTCGGCACCACCATTTGAAATAGAACCACCAACATCAGTAGCATTTTGAACTGGTGAAGCAGGGAAGTATCTACCACCAATTCTGTACTGGTATTCTTGCAAAGTATTTGCTCCAGCAGTTCCGGTAGTACCAGTAGAGAAGAAACTAGCACCACTATCAACACCAAAGTTTCCTGTGTCTCTTCTTTGGAGTGCAAAAATCGATTTAACAGATCGAGCTCTTTCTTGAATTTGGATGTTTACACTAGTAGACGCTGCTGTTGACTTGTAATTGTTCCAAGTTGAAAACTTGATTGGTACACCACCATTCATTAAACCCTTCAAAAACATTTCGTCATAAGAAGCATCAAACTCCAAGATTTCAGGAATCAAGTTGATGTTCGTAAGCTGATATTGACAAGTTGAAACTACAGAACCAATACCTGCAACACCAGGCGATGTGCTAATACTTGCAGCGGACTGAGCAATCATGCATTCGGAAGCGTTTGCTAAGGTTATTTCAATGGCAAGTTGAGAAGCCATGAACTTTGTAGGAATAAGTTTTGGTTGATTAAATAAACCTAAAGCAAACTGGATTGTGTATCGCTTTACAGGTTCTGAAGTGGTAAGCAAATCATTAACGGTAGCTGCAGCAGGACCAATTGCTGGCGAAACAGTTAAAGTTCCAACTGGTACAGTACCAAAACCCGCGCCATTAGGAGTTGCAGCAGTAGCGGCTGTGTTTGCAGCACTAGCTGTACTTACACCGTGAATGTATGCCTGGCGTACGTTAACAAGACCTGGTAAACCTGATTGTCTTGTTACAGCAGTAGTGTGATCTGCAGCAGTAGACGAGAGGGAACCACTTCGTCCCATTACATAACCACCAATACCTTCGTTAATGGATGTCTGGCAAATAGTGTTTTCAGTTGATGCTCCAGTCCATTCTGTAACCGATCTAACAATCTGATTGTATCCAATAATATCCTCAATTGGAGTTGCTCCGTATAATAATCGAACACGTGAGAAAATTGATTGAATGTTGTTCTGGAATCTAATGTTGGTTGATTTATCTCCAATAAGAATTTGTCCATTTTTAATGGTTACATCAAATGAAAGGGTGGTGTTGTTTGGGTTGACATAACCTTGAGCTGGAAATTCTAGTCTAATCACAGAGCCTGGGTTGAACACACCTCCATTCTTTGGGGGGATACGAGGAGTCATTTTTACAGCTTTGTTCGCCTGAGACGGGAACGAGTAGCGAGCATTGAATGGAACAATAACTTCTGATTCAGAAGGGTACCAGCGAAAGTGAGACGACATTTGTATTAAAAACACACAATTTACAATCTGTAGAATGTATGTTTTTTACCTTAATGGGTTTAATAGGAGAAAAAATCGGTAATTTCATAGGTAGCAAGCTTGGCGGTCTTGCTGGTGGAGCGTTTGGTGGTTTTACAGGTACAGGCTCCGAAGAAGGAGGACGAATTGGTGGAATTCTAGGGGGTAACCTTTTGGGTAAACTTATTCCATTCAAGAAAGGTGGTAGGGTAAAGAAAACTGGCCCTATTTTGGCTCACAAGGGAGAATTTGTTTTACCAGCTGGTGTTAAGCCCACAAAACAGCAACTTCATAAAGTTATGAAAAAGAGAAGCAAGAAATCCAAAAAAGGTTGTAGCTGCCATTAATTAAGGTAGAAAATAAATTTATTTGACTCGTTGTACTAATCTGTCCATTTTTGGTGGTTCAGGTCGATCAAACTGAATTTGGCTGCTCATAACTCCTTTTCCATTATTAAAACTGTCAAGCGCACTTGCTCCAGCAACTAGCTTTTCACCAACATCGACGACTGTCTTACCAATATCAGGATTAATTAAATCTAAGACTCCTTTCTCACCACTTGCCAAAGCGGCTCCAGCAGCTGCTCCAGCAGTAGCACCAGCAACGAGTCCTGTTCCAGCTGTTGGTAGCGAAGCTGCTGCACCACCCAATAATCCACCAATTGCAGCTCCAGCAATTTTATCACCAAGTGTAGGTCCACCTTCTTTGCACCCTCTGCTTGGGTATGCGCCAGGAATTGGATTAGAACATACCAACAGTTGAAGCTTCCGTCTAAAATTGAAGTTCACACTAATCACACCTGCAACAGCAGCCAAGGCATCTGAAACATCCCCCGTTTTAAAGTAGACATAGTTTTCAAGCGAGTTTTGTTCAAACTGTGGTGAAACAATTTTGAAAGGTCCACCATGATCCATGAACCGATCCATATCATGATAATAAGCAACATCGTACCACTGGATCCCATCTGTCTGCAAATCTTGATCAGTCTGTTCTCTAAATTGAAGAGTTTCAACCAAGTATATACGTTTTGCTTTTAGGTAGTGTGTTGATAAAATATCTCCAACGATATGGTAAACCTTGCAGTTATCAGGAACAGGGCGGGGGCTGTTTGATGGAGGAGCCCCACCATTAAAAATAATGCCTCTAGTTGCTTCACCAGCAATACAAGCTACAGCTGCTCCTCCGAGCGAATATCCACACAAAATAATTTCAGGAACACCATATTCTTTTAGCTTGCTAATAATTTCTGAACCTACTCGAGCTAAACGGAGCTGGCATGCTTCATTAGCTGTAGCTCCAGCAATATTTAAATCATCAATCAAGTGCTGGCTGTTTTTGGCTATATTCTGTCCAACCAGGCATACAATAGCTGATGTTCCCTCGGGGGTCATCCAAACCATAGCCTCATCCGATAAAATGATCCGGGTTAATCTGTAAACTTGGTAGGACTGGTAAGGACGTTTCTTTTGCAAACTGTATAGTAACACTAAAGGAATTGTATCGTCATCATCCACAAAATTTGCGACTCGGTTGTAATTTTCTTTATCCATACGTTGCGAGCCGCTCCGATAATCAATCGCTCTTGGGCCTTGCATATCTCCACGTTTTATATCATCTTTTAAAAGAGGTTTTGGAATACAGTCCCCTGTAAAGTTTCCATCGACATCTCGAGTGCACTCTGTCATTTCTTTCCCAATCATATAAAATGCTTCCAATCAAACATGATCCTGACGGGGTACCTGTTTTCTCCAGTGTCCAAATTGATGACTATGGTTTACCTGAACACTGGGGTTTTGAAGTCTACCGAGTCAGTGAATCTCTTGAAGCCAATATGGTTACTGATTACAAAATGGAACAAGAAATGTTTTTCCGAAAAATTCATCGGTACTCTCGGGTAGCTAGGTTCAAAGTCTGTTTATTAAATTTGCTTGGCGAGCGTGGGAAAATCCCCAAACATGTTTTGACCATGGTAAAGACTTACTTGAAACCAAACTCAATGGATAAATGGAACGATACTCGCAAACTTTTAAAACACTATAAACAGAGAAGATACTATGACCAGATCCCAACCATTCTCAAAACTTTATCTTTCGGCCGCTGTTTTCCTGCTCTCAACTGCCAGCAGTTTGAAACACTCATCAATGATTTCAAGTTTCTGAGTGAAAAGTTTGATCGTACAAAAACTGATTATCATCGTAGATATTTTCCAAATATTCGTTTCATTGTTTTAAAGCTTTTGGATTATCATGGAATCAAACCAAACTACCCAATTCCGCTGGTACGTACGTCTCGCAAAATGAAATCGTTGCTAGCGTTATGGGATGATTTATTAATCAGTAATGTTCAATAATATATATTCCTCCACCTGATGCATTACCCCCATTTTCTGATTCTACTCCTCCAGCTCCTCCTCCGCCCATATCTGAGCCATTCTGAGTGGGTGTTGTTGCTGTATCTGTAAACAATCCTGCCCCACCAGTTCCAAATAAATTTGATCCACCTTGACCTGATGCTGCGTATATTGAAGCTGAAGATTCAGTCGCTGGAAACCCAGGCTGTCTTGCTAAACTTACTTGAGCGGTCCCAGAAATACCTCCAGCTAATCCTCCTCTCTGGGGAAGCGATGAAGCTGATCCTGACCCTCCAGCCCCTCCTAAAGCAATTAAAGTATCAAAAGTTGTTTGACCTCCAGCACTGCCAGCTGTACCACTTCCGCCTCCAGATCCTGCGCTTCCAATAGAATAGGTGTATGTACCAGGAGGAAAAAATTTAAACGAAACTCCTCCTGCTCCGCCTCCAAACCCTGCATCGGTAGCACTTGATCCACCACCGCCGCCTCCTCCTCCAACACAATACACTTCTAGGTAATCAGTTCCTGGAGGAGATGTGTAGCTGGTACCACTAGTGAGTTTTGTAACAGTAGGATTTTGAAATGTACCACTAGGCGCAGGCCCTGCAATTTTAATACAACTCATAATAAAAAGTACACACAAAATGTTTTTAATAATACTCAAAAATTATTACTCCTCCATCTGCACCTGAACCGCCATTTGCTACGACTCCTCTACCTCCACCACCACCAGCTCCAAAACCTAGTCCTGTTCCACCAGAAGTATCAGTACCAGCTCTAACTCCCCTGCCTCCAGACCCAAACATACATGAACCTCCGTTTCCTGAAGCAAATTCTGATGAGGGAAACCCTGATTGTGCAAACAATCTTCTCGTTGGAAATGTTATTGGAGTATTACCTCCTCGCTGGGTAGCAGCCGCTCCATCTGTACCAGACGATCCTCCAGAAGCAGAGATTGAGTTACCACTTGTAAAGTTTTGAAAAACTGTTGATGTCCCACTATTGTTTGATGAACCACCGGAACCAATAGTTACAGTAAATGCACTGCTTTCATCGAAAAACCCAAAAACAACCTGGCCTGATCCTCCTCCACTTCCTCTCCCTCCACTACCAGAGCCGCCCCCTCCACCACCACCAATAGCAAAAGCTTTGATATATTTGCACCCTGCAGGTTTAGTGTACGAGCCAGAAGCAGTTATAACAGTTACAGTTGGAACAACCATTTTTATTTATACTCATACATTTTGATTTAGTAGTACTCTTCATACATATAAAAATCTTTTCCGATTGTACCTCTTCTAACATACTTACAACCTTCAGGTTGGGTATATGTTGTAGAAACTGGTAGAATTACAAACTTGTTGTTTGCTAACCTTCTTTTGGTTTCTAACCTTCTTTTTTTGTTTTCTGCCATTTTGTTTTCTGCCATTTTGGGTTCTTCCATTTTGGGTTCTTCCATTTTAAAATTAGTAAAGATTTTTATTTATACTCATACATTTTGAATTAGTAGTACTCGATAACCAATAGTTTTCCTGCTGATCCATCACCTCCAGCTGATGCCCCAGTTCCTCCTGCTCCTCCCGAATAAAATCCATCACTTCCTACTGCGTTACTTGCAGAGTAATTGGCCCTCGCAAATCCTCCTAGCACCAAACTCATTCCTCCACTGCTTGAAGACCCGCCTGGTGCCTGGCTCGCACATCTTCCAAATTGAATCAACGAGTTTGTAGAGGCTATACCTGTACGACCATACCATGCTCCTGTAGTCGAAGTTACAAACTGTCCACTAGATCCTCTTGTTGCTGTCATTGTTGCAAATGTAGATGATACTCCAGAGGAACCACTTGATCCAGCGGCCCCACCAGCTGTTGTTCCTCCAATGCTATATGTATTAGGTACCGCTGGGAAAATACCATAAGTAGTGTCTCCACCACCCCCACCTCCTCCATACCTATCAAATCCTCCTGTTCCTCCGCCGGCGCCACTACCTCCTCCTCCGACCAAAAAGACTTCGTAGTAAAGACACCCAACTGGTGGTGTATATGTTCCTGACGCTGGGCCGTCAATAGTTGTAAATGTGGGCAGAGTGTTTTGTAAAGTAGGCCCGGTTGAAGTATTCCCGGAGACAACTCGCTCAATGAAAGAATCTGTTCCTGGAACAGTACGTAAACTGTATTCTAAAATATCATCCCCTGTTACTGTTCGTATGCACATGATGTTTATACCATACAAAATGTATGCTCTAAAAGGATATGTTGGTACCTTATACTGATGTTACTCTATTCCCTACGTTTGATATCGCTATTGCTCCGGTCAACAATTTCCTGCTTGGATTTATTGTAGCCGATGGACAGAATGATCCGTCTTGGGGAGGATATTATAAAATAACTACAGATTTTTATTTGGATAAAATAAATAAAGTTAGAGCTAAAGGAGGCGATGTAATTGTTTCGTTTGGTGGAGCGGCTGGCAAAGAAATTGCTCAAACAACCCCCGATGTCGAAGCGTTATTTTTAAAATACAAAAGTGTTGTTGATCGGTACAGTTTGAAATCGATCGACCTCGATATTGAAGGAGCAGCATTGAATGATGAAGAAGCTTGTGAACGTCGAGGCCACGCAATTTTAAAATTACTAAACACCTACCCAAAACTAAAAGTATCTCTAACTCTTCCGGTAATGCCATATGGACTCAGCCAAGAAGCTTTGAATTGCATGGCTGTTACACCGCACGATATTGTCAATATTATGGCTATGGATTTTGGGCTTGAAAAGGATATGGCCAAAGCAGTTATTTCCGCTTTAGAAGCAACCAGGAAGCAAACCAAAAAGAAGATTGCTGTCACTGTAATGATTGGGCAAAACGATACACCAGAAGTTTTTACTTTGAAAAATGCACAGACTCTAAAAGAGTATATAAAAAACAATTCTTGGGTTACACGAGTTTCGTTTTGGTCCATTGAGAGAGATCAAGGTTTGCCTGGAACTTTGGACCGGTCTACGCAGATTAAACAAAAGAAATGGGAGTTTTCAAATATATTGAAATAACCTAGATCTGCACAAAAATATCAGTTGTTTCAATAAAAGGATTTTCGATATCGATTTGGTGTTTGACCATAACATAAAACCCTGCGCGCTGGCCAAAAGCTTTTCTTAAGAACCGAACGAACCGATGCCAGTTGTAACAAATAGTGCTTCTGGTAGGAATTAGCGAGTACGTATAATCACACAAGATCAATACGATTGCTGGATGCTGAAGCGATTCAACATTGTAGATTCCATCTTCTTCGCTACCATGGATCCAAACAGAGTCGCCGTAAAAGTGGCCTGGAAAAGTGTAGATCTGCTGGAGCGAGTCGTCAAGATCAAGTTCAAGTTTCTTGATCTCGAGATCATTAGCACGGAAATCCCATGGATTGAAATTGTAGTTGTGACGAAGAGATCCTTCACGGTAACAAACTAACGCGTTCAAAGCAGTACCGGTGACATTAGGAGCGCATAAGTAGTTGTCATAGATTGATTCAGCCATATGGAAAGTTTTGCTAAGTCGGTGGATCATTGCCTTGTACGAGATCTTGTGGTTGTTGTAGATCTTGTTGTAGATCAAGAAACAAGATCGCCTGTTGATCTGGCAGAGTTCAAATACCATATCAAAGTTTCTGGTTCGTACCCTGGATTCAAATACGTAATACAAGACGAGTTCATACAGATCTATAGGAAGCGTACCATCGCAAGGAGGCTCGAGATCTGTCAAGAGGGTGTGGTTATTGAAATCTTCAAGCTCGATTCTTTCAACTAAACCATCATCGTATTCCCAAACAAGAGGAGTGCCAAAGTAGTCGTTGCTAACCAAAACTTTCATGATAAAATTAAAAACATTTTACCGCGTTTTATTAAAAAAGTCACATGATTAAAGTGGCACAAAATCCTTACCCTGGTAATTCAACGGGAAGATCAATCCATTCTTGTCCACAGGTCCTTTCTGGTTTTTAACAGAAGCTGTCATCTTTTTCAAAACAGTCATTGTTCGCATATCAATACCGAGACGATTAACAAAGAGTTGTTGTGGAACTAGAGTAGTTTGATCTTGTTTGGTCTCCAACGCCTTTAAAGTATTCTCTTTAATTGTATCAAAGTTTACCAGATTTTCTGTTCCTCTACCTACTCGAACACCTTTAGCTTTGACAAAAGTTTTACCATCGACAAGTTTAATGGCATAGTTTTTAGGTGCTGGGCAAACCATTTCTGAAATTCCTTTCTGGTAGTCCCCTTCATATTCCCAACCGCCAATCATATTGTCAATAGGAGGTAAGTAGTCTCCTTCTTTCCAAATAAGAGCAATCGAATCTGTATCATAGTACAAAACATTTTTACCCATTTGAAACCGTTCTTTCCATTGATCTCTGCGACCGTAAGCTGGAACTTCAACAGCAGCTGCCAAGTAGCCTTTGGTAAGATTAGGAGTTTGCCCTGTTCGAATAATTCTGTAGATATGTCGATCATCGCAAATAGGCACACAGCTCTTGATTTCAAGCTCTCCTGTAGAGCATTCTTGAAACATCGTGTACCAAGCAGTCTTGTCTTTTTGGATTCGTGTATCACTTGTAACAATCGATACCTTGACTGGATTCTCTGCATTCTTTCCCCAGATATTATTGATTCTGAATTTTGATAGAGTCTTGATTACCTTGTCCTGCTTGTATTTTCCCCCCATTAAAGCAGCACGTATATCTTCCCCCATTTCAGCTCGTTCTTCCCATTCAACAATCATCTTGTCCCATTCATCATAAATCTCTTTTTGTTTCTCTGGTTCCATTAAAGCAACTTCATCAGGCGTAGGAATATTTTTTGAGGCACATTCCTTGTCCATATAAAGAGGAATCATAAAGTCTCGCCATAAAGAGGATCCAGCTTTGCGAACATCGATACGGTTGATTTCAAGAATCTTGACTCCGACCTTGATAGCGTCTTGGATATTGAATAAAGTAAACGCACCTTCAAATTCTCCACAAGGACTAAAAGCTTTAACACCATCGAATGTCATAAGAGGTGGGTGGAACATATCTGGTACAAACACTCGGCAATGAATAACTCCACAAGGACCAAGTTCAAGAATTTGTTTCGCTGTCCACTGTTCTTTTTCATAAACAATATTGATTTCGCTACCTGGATGAAACCGGTTTTCTTTTGGGCAGTCAAAACACATTTCTACACTGTGTCGGTGTTTAAAGCAAGGAAGAAACTTGTCGTTAAATACATGGCAAGTAGGTGGGCCTCGAGAAAACATACGATCAGGAATAATCTGCTGGGCTGGGTACTGAGAATTTTGATCAATGTAAATAATCTTTTCGTTCTCTTGAGCCTTGTAGTACATTCGACGATTCTCGGTTGATCCTCCACGCAAAGCAAGTTTTGTAAAAGCGTACTCCTGAGGCTCGTCGACACACCAGTATTTTTGAGCACACTCCTCTACTCGAGTCAAGTACAGCTCATCAGATGGATCAGGAAGATCGTACAATCGAGTAAGCCAGATCTTGAATGCCTGAGAAATGAAGGCTGGCATTGTCACATACTTCCACTGAGAAATCCCAAACTTTTCCATACCGTTTTTATCAACCTCTTTTACAATCATATCAAGGCAGTTGACATCTTCAATACAGTACTTGATATGCTGTTCTTGATAATTCCAATCAGTACGTCCTTCCCATGATTTATGATACTCCAAAAGCTCTTTGTAGTCTTTCTCGGTTCGGCAGGAGAAAGTAGTATTGAAATACTTTAGATCAGGAATCGGGCCTGTGTAGTTAACATCTGTAAACAAGTGAGGAAAGTGGCCTTTGAGAATTTCAACCTTGTCTGTTCTGTTGGCATTGAACGCTTCAGCAAGTGATCGAAGAGAGTTTGGAAGATGCAGCAAAGTATCTCTGAACCTAATAAAGTTTCCAGGTCTTGGGCTGTTGATTGTTAGCTCCAAAAACTTTGTACCATTGTTGATTGAAGAGACAGACATTTCAGACCGGTCTTGTACCATATAGTTGTAGATCATACGTGTATCGTACCCAGAACTATTGTGGGCTAAACAAATGTGGTTGCCTCTGTTTGTATTAATCAGCATGTCAAGCATTTGCGGAATAGGATTGGTACCATCGTAACCTTTGTAAATAAACTGCTGGCCACTAATGACGTTACGTAATACAATCAAGTTGACATTGTGTTTAAGAGCAGTATTCGATTGCTTGTAAAAAGAGACAGCCCCAATTGGAATCAATTTATCAGAGTCATCAGTTTCCAAATCCTCGAGTACAAAGTATGGTACTTGGACCTTTTCCATCGCAGCTTCAAAATCGTACACCCAAAGTCCTGGTTTGTTTTTAACGTATGGAGATACTCCATCCCAGTACCCAAGTTCTTCTTTCTCGTGAGTCATGATTGGGCAGCGGTGGTTTTGTACATCCTTAGGGATATTAGCTTTACAGTTTCGGCATTCGAATTTCTGGCAGTTGTGAGTTCCTTTTAGAAAATCTTTTAAGCAACGCTCGCATTTCTCTTTCACCACGAATCCAATTTTTGAGCGAGTTACAGTATCGTCACATTTGTGATCAGCACTTCTCGGAAAATTAACAATACACTTGTGACAGAATCCATAACTTTTAGAGTTGTACAACCTTTTGAATAATGCTCCCGGAAATTTCTCTGGAGCAAAATGGTTCCTTTCAAAATCAAAAAACAAGTAAAGAGCAAATGGGTCTTGGTTCTTGTCAGTAGTGGAATCAGTCTTGTCAACATACTCGGCTCCATAGAATGTGCTTCTTTTAAAATCCTTTTCAACAGCTGTAAGACATGTCAAACGGTACTTTGGATACTTGGCTACAAATTGCTGAAGCTCTCCAATTGATACACGCTCTCCCCAACCAAGATCTGTTTGTAACAACCGAGCTGCATTTTTAAGTTTAAGACGTTCTTTGTGATCGTTGGAAAACTGTTTGGTGAGAATTGTAAGAGCGATCGCTGCACAGTTGATTGGCCCATGTTCATCTACGTAATTATCCCACCCTGGTCCTTTACGGATGTCAGTACGAACTAAGCCTGCTCCGACTGTATATGAACCAGGATCAATCACAAGTGTCCACTCCAAATTTTCAAATGGAACTTCGCCTTCACTTTGTTGAAGATTTGTAAACAGTTTATCCAAGAGTTCTGATTCAATATCAGCCAGTTTACTGAATGTGAAATACTTTGTATTCATCGGAGCTAGCATGTTGGTTACTTGGAGGTACCCTTTGAGTTGTCTGTTTACCAGTCGTGGATTCCATCCTGTTGATTCCTGAATAAGAGTTCTGGTGTATGTTCTCATAAAATCCCCAAGCAGTTTCTGAGCTCCTTCAAGCGAGTAGTTTTGAGCTCCGGTTGTCATTGGTCTGAAACTGATTGTATGATACCTTTGCATCGCCTTGGTTGTATCAACCGAATAAAGAGGTAGGTTACGTCTCTGCGTCGAGTTTTCAAATTTGCGTTGCACAAGTTTACGTTTATACTTTGCTCGGAGTTTCTGGATTTTAGCTTGCTTGTTTTCTTTTGGTTTCTTGCGATACGGACCTGGTAGCTCGTCTCCTTTTCGTTTCATTACCTTTGTAAAAAATTTTTCTTCTTTTATACAGGTGTGGCTTAGCTACGATTTTGATTGGCTAATATTCTCCGCGGACAATTTACAAATTTTTCTAAGTCTTTTTACAATAGTGGCTTATTGATGTGGCTTAACTTGTGGCTTAATATCATATTGTTAAGCCGTGTGGCTTATTGTAAAAACACGTACGCGTACCCTGGTCAACACGTACCCTGGTCGATCTGATCTATGAAAATTTCAAAAATTTTTCTAAGTCTTTTTACCTATAAAAATTCGTTTATTTTTCTAAGTAAATCTTCGCAATAGTGGATTTGTGGTAACTTATTGTAATCAATAAGTTTGCTATTGTCACCCCAAACCTGTGGCTGTAGCGGATTAAGTTCAAGTGGATAAGCCCAGTGGCTTGTTGTTCGCTTTTCATCAAACGCCCTGCGCCGCTTTGTGGCTTGTGTATTGCTCATACCCTTGCGGTCCCTGTATGACACGTAAAACACTACGCGCTCTTCATCTGGATCGTACGCGTTCTGATGGATGAGCCTTGAGTCCCATATTAGTAGATCCCCCGCCTTTAAGCTGATTGTTTCAGTCCGCAGATCTGTACCCAATGTTTCATTTAGATGTTTCAGATCAAGCTTTTGCCACCTTTTAGACGGATACTTTGCTGGGCACTTTTCATAGTAGGACGCGACTAGTTTGTGGGACCCTGGTACACACTGGAAGGACGCGTTTTCATTTGTGGTTAGCGCCACTAACCCTTGGACTGACTTGAAGCTAAGATCATTGGGGGCTTGGTCAATATGGTGCCACGGGCGGTTGCGGCGGTCGGTCCCTTTAGGTAGATATCCAAATCCGTCAAAAGAAGCCACCAAATCTGTTGTTTGCAATAGTTTCTGAAAAGGTTTGTATATAGCTGGTAATGTTCGCAATTTCCACGCCACCGGCTGGTGCCCAATTTGGTAGTGTTTAATGACGCCATGTGGTGGCACAGTAGGGTTTACAATAGTCTTCCATTCCAAAAATTCGTCTAAGTACTTTTTGGTAGTAGCAGTATCAAGAGCCGGAAAAATAGCATAGCCGTCTGCGGAAAAATTCATGTTGGATTTTTCTAAGTTTTTCGTTTCTTATATAGAAGTGTGGCGTTGCGGCTCATCATTACGTCATCGATTTTGATTGGTCAATTAATTCTCCGATTGAGCCACCGTTGAGCCACGTCGAATCTGATTGGTTGATTAATTTCCGAACGAATCTGATTGGTCGCCCTTTGAAGTCACGTGTGCGCCACTGCGAGTATATAAGGAGCGAACGAAGCGAGCGATCCGTAATGAAGACTGGTTCAACAAGGCTATCGCTATCCCAGTGTGCGGATAAACTCCTTGCGGATAAAACCCTGGTCAAGAAACGCGTACACGAAGCTTATTTGGCACACAGGC
>JACCDX010987064.1_pt1 | contig 21687 bp, 23 predicted proteins | sample 7449681 | NCBI WGS metagenome assembly JACCDX01 (sample SAMN15323450, study PRJNA562643) | freshwater metagenome | isolation source: river surface water | place: USA:Blue River Watershed | collected 2017-08-18
CAAGCTGTTGATCGGCGAGGACAAGAAGGCCTGACCCTAGATCGGAAGCACCATGGCTGATTTCAAAGAAATTTCCCCCAACGCCTCCGCCGGTGAGAAGCTTCTCAACTGGGTGGACAACCGTTTCCCGGCGTCCAAGATGTACAAGGAGCACCTCTCCGAGTACTACGCCCCGAAAAATTTCAACTTCTGGTATTTCTTCGGCTCGCTGGCGCTGCTGGTGCTGGTGATCCAGATCGTGACCGGCATTTTCCTGGTCATGCACTACAAGCCGGATGCCAATCTGGCCTTCGCCTCCGTCGAGTACATCATGCGCGATGTGCCCTGGGGCTGGCTGATCCGCTACATGCACTCCACCGGCGCCTCGGCGTTCTTCATTGTCGTGTACCTGCACATGTACCGTGGCCTGATCTACGGCTCCTACCGCAAGCCGCGCGAGCTGGTCTGGATCTTTGGGTGTGCGATTTTCCTGTGCCTGATGGCCGAAGCTTTCATGGGCTACCTCTTGCCCTGGGGCCAGATGTCCTATTGGGGTGCCCAGGTGATCGTGAACCTGTTTGCCGCCGTGCCTTTTGTCGGTCCTGATCTGGCTTTGCTGATCCGTGGCGACTATGTGGTGAGCGATGCCACCCTGAACCGCTTCTTCAGCTTCCACGTGATCGCTGTGCCGCTGGTGCTGCTGGGTCTGGTGGTGGCGCACATCATTGCGCTGCACGAAGTGGGCTCCAACAACCCCGACGGTGTTGAAATCAAGGCCAACAAGGATGCCAGCGGCAAACCCGTCGACGGCATTCCCTTCCATCCGTACTACACCGTGCACGATATCCTGGGTGTTAGCGGCTTCCTGCTGGTCTTCACGGCCGTGATCTTCTTCGCGCCGGAGTTCGGTGGCTACTTCCTGGAATACAACAACTTCATTCCGGCCGATCCGCTGAAGACGCCGGCGCACATTGCCCCAGTCTGGTATTTCACGCCCTTCTACTCCATGCTGCGTGCCATCACCAGCGAGATGATGTATGCCCTGATTGCCTGCGTGCTGGCCGGTGCCTATCTGGGCGTGACCCGTGTCAAGCTGCCCGGCATTTTCAAAGCCGCCGTCATGGGGGGTGCCGTGGTGCTCGTGGCGCTGATGCTGTCGATCGACGCCAAATTCTGGGGCGTGGTCGTGATGGGTGGTGCCGTGATCATTCTGTTCTTCCTGCCCTGGCTGGACAACTGCGCGGTCAAGTCCATCCGCTACCGTCCGGACTGGCACAAGTACCTGTATGGTATTTTTGTGATCAATTTCGTGATCCTGGCTTACCTGGGTGTGCAGCCTCCATCGCCCATCGGTGAGCGTGTGTCGCAAGTCGGTACCCTGTTCTATTTCGGCTTCTTCCTGTTGATGCCGTGGTGGAGTCGTCTGGGCCAGACCAAGCCGGTCCCCGATCGCATCACCTTCGCGCCGCACTGAGATTAGGAGCACAACCATCATGAAAAAAATCATTCTCAGCCTGCTCCTGACCTGCGGTCTGATCGCTGGGCAAGCCCATGCGTCGGGTGGCAGCGCGATTGCCTGGGACAAGGCACCCAACAAGACCACCGACCTGGCCGCCCTGCAAAATGGCGCCAAGCTGTTCGTCAACTACTGCCTCAATTGCCACTCGGCTGCCTTCATGCGCTACAACCGTTTGACGGACATTGGCTTGACCGAGCAGCAGATCAAGGACAACTTGCTGTTCACGACGGACAAAGTGGGTGACACCATGAAGGCCGCCATCGATCCCAAGCAGGCCAAGGACTGGTTCGGTGCCAACCCACCCGACTTGACCGTGATTGCGCGTTCGCGCGCGGGCCATGAAGGCACGGGCGCGGACTATCTGTACACCTACTTGCGCACCTATTACCGTGATGACACCAAGGCCACCGGCTGGAACAACCTGGTGTTCCCCAGCGTGGGCATGCCCCATGTGCTGTGGGAATTGCAAGGCGACCGCCGTCCGGTGTTTGACACCAAGACGGAACACGGCCACGAAGTGCAGGTCTTCAAAGGCTGGGAGCAAGTGAGTCCAGGCACCATGACGCCGCAGCAATACGACCAAGCGGTGGGTGATCTGGTGGGCTATCTGCAGTGGATGGGCGAGCCGGCACAAAACACACGCGTGCGCATTGGCATGTGGGTGATCCTGTTCCTGCTGGGCTTCATGTTCATTGCATGGCGCCTGAACGCTTCCTTCTGGAAAGACGTTCGCTGAGTTTTTATTCGACCCTCCGCGCTGTTGCGTGGGGCGGTCCGACCACAGAGTGACAGGCCAGCCTGTCACTCTTTTTGATTTTCAGGAGCCTTCAAAATGATGGTGTTGTATTCGGGAACCACTTGTCCTTTTTCCCACCGTTGCCGCTTTGTTCTGTTCGAAAAGGGCATGGACTTCGAGATCCGTGATGTGGACCTCTACAACAAGCCGGAAGACATCAATGTCATGAATCCCTATGGCCAGGTGCCCATCCTGGTGGAGCGTGACCTCATCCTTTACGAGTCGAACATCATCAACGAGTACATTGATGAGCGCTTCCCGCATCCGCAACTGATGCCGGGTGACCCGGTGGACCGTGCCCGCGTGCGCCTGTTCCTCTTGAACTTCGAGAAAGAGCTGTTCACGCATGTGACCACGCTCGAGTCGCGCGCGATCAAGGGCCAGGAAAAGGCCCTGGAAAAAGCCCGCTCACACATCCGTGACCGACTGACCCAGCTGGCCCCGGTGTTCCTGAAGAACAAGTACATGCTGGGTGACAATTTTTCGATGTTGGACGTGGCGATTGCCCCTTTGCTGTGGCGCCTGGACCATTACGGCATTGACCTGTCCAAGAACGCTGCGCCCTTGCTGAAATACGCCGAGCGCATCTTCTCGCGCCCGGCCTATATCGAGGCATTGACGCCGTCTGAAAAGGTGATGCGCAAATAAGCGTGGGTCCCATGAACGCCGCTGACGCCAGCTCCACCCGCCCGTACCTGATCCGTGCCCTCTACGAGTGGTGCACGGACAATGGCTTCACGCCTTATCTGGCGGTGGTGGCCGACGACACGGTACAAGTGCCGCGCGAGTTCGTCAAGGATGGTGAGATTGTGCTGAACGTCAGCCCCGATGCCACCAGTGGCCTCTTGCTGGGCAACGAACTCATCGAGTTCAAAGCGCGTTTTGGCGGCGTGGCCCGTGAAATCCTGGTACCTGTCTCGCGTGTGATCGCCATTTATGCGCGTGAAAATGGCCAAGGCATGGCTTTCCCTGTGCCCGTGGCCGCCTCGTCGGCAGACGTCACAGCGGCAGACGATGGCGCCGAGCGCTCGGCGCCGCGCGCGCCCAGCCTGGCTGCCGTCGATGCGCGTCAGGCCCCTGACGAAGAAACGACGACACCTCCACCTCCGAGTGGCGGTCGTCCCACGCTGACACGCATCAAGTGAAGCGAAGCGCGCGGGCCCTGCGCTAAAATCCTGTTTTTGTGGCCCCTGTAGCATGAAGGTCGTGCAGTTGATTTGTAATCATCAGGTGGCGGTTCGATTCCGTCCAGGGGCACCAGTCTGAGCAGGGGCTGTTCTTCAGCGACTGCGTGCGCAACGAAAGCCAATATAGACCGCCGCAAAGTCAGCATCTTTGCTGGCCAGATGGTCTGATCGCATCTGCGCCTGACCATACCACCAAGAACCCCCGCGTGTGCGCTTCTGGCGGCTTGCGCCTGACGGTTCATCCACCCATTCCCAGACATTGCCACCCATGTCGTACAGGCCATTGGCGCCGGCCAGTGTGTGCCCTGCCAGCGCCGGGCCGTTGCCACGCCACAGGCTGACCTGAGGCCGGGGTGTGGCGCGGTCTGTGCCACAGTCCTGTAAACACTGTGCGCCTTGCGGACTGGCGCCTGTCGGGTAGGGATAGGTGCTGCCACGAACCCAGGGACTGGGGGGAGCCTGGCGTTGCTCCGTGTAGGCGGCCGAGACCCACTCCGCATCGGTTGGCAGGCGCGCGCCTGTCCAGGCGCAAAAGGTCTGCGCTTCGCTGTAGTTCAGGTGCACAGCCGGCCAGCCTGGGGGGCTGACCGTGCCGAAGGGGCGCTGCCATGTCCAGCCCGGCTTGCGCACCCAACCCGACTCATAGACATGGCCACCGCCTTCACGTTCGGCCTGGCTGACGAAACCGGTGGCTTGAACAAAGCGCTCAAACTGTGCGATGGTGGTTTCCGTGCGCGCCAGTTCGAAGCGGCCCACGGTTTGCCAATCCAGGACAGGCGCTGGTGCCTGCGCGCTGGCGCCAGCTGTCAGGGCGCAGAGCAGCCACAGGGTCAGTGAGTTCGGGAGCAAGTGCATGCGCAGATCATGGCGGTTCTGAAAAAACCTCTATCGGACGCGGACTTTCAGTCGGATGGTTTGGACATCCCAGCCCTTGCTGCGCAGATGCGCGGCGATGGCGGGTAAAAATTGACGCACCTTGGCGGCCACCGCACTGTTGGGAACCAGCAGGCACCAATCACTGCCTTCAATGGCCCCGCCCTGCAAAGTGGCCAGCAAGGGGGGGGGGAGCAGCCCTTTGAGGGATTGCAAGCGCTGCTGGGAGTCTTGCGCCAATCGGCCCAGCTGGGCCAGGGTCGGGGCGTGGCTGGCCGCCTGGGCGACCGGGATGGCGCGGCCCCGCAGTGTCGGCGTGGACTTGGGCGGCCGGTTGTACCCCAGGGCCCGGTATGCGGCCAGGGCCTCGTCCCGTGCCGATCGGGGCAGGGCCTGGGGGACGGGGGTGTCGGCGGGCTTGACCATCCCCGGATTATGGGTGCGCCGGCGGGTAAAATCACGCCCTTCGATAAAGGATTGTGCGACGCGCTGGCGGCCCTCTTGGTGGCGGTGGCGTTGCACCGCTCGCATGGCTCTCAAATTCCTCACACAGATCTTCGGCAGTCGCAACGACCGCCTGCTCAAACAATACCGCAAGACCGTGGAACGCATCAATGCGCTGGAGTCTTCGCTGGAGCCTCTGAGCGATGACGCTTTGCGCGCCAAGACCGATGAGTTCAAACAACGCGTCGCAGCAGGTGAAGCCCTGGAAGACTTGCTGCCCGAGGCTTTTGCCGTGGTGCGTGAGGGCTCCAAGCGCGTCATGAAAATGCGCCATTTTGATGTGCAGATGGTGGGCGGCATTGCCTTGCACCAGGGCAAGATTGCCGAAATGCGCACGGGTGAGGGCAAGACCCTCACGGCCACCCTGCCGGTGTACCTCAATGCCCTGAGTGGCAAGGGCGTGCACGTTGTCACTGTCAACGATTACCTGGCCCAGCGCGATGCCCAATGGATGGGGCGCCTGTACAACTTCCTGGGCCTGAGCGTGGGGATCAACCTGCCACAAATGCCGCGCGAAGAAAAACAGGCGGCTTACCAGTCCGACATCACCTACGGCACCAACAACGAATACGGCTTTGACTATTTGCGCGACAACATGGTCTACGAGCCGACAGACCGGGTGCAGCGTGCGCTCAACTACGCCATCGTGGACGAGGTCGATTCGATCTTGATCGACGAAGCCCGCACACCGCTGATCATCAGCGGCCAGGCTGAAGACCACACGGCACTGTATGTGGCAATGAACAAGGTGGTGCCACACCTTACGCGCCAAGTCGGCGAAGCCGATCCGCGCACCGGCGAGGGCATCATCACGCCGGGTGATTTCACGGTGGATGAGAAATCTCATCAGGTGTTTCTGACCGAGCAAGGCCATGAAAGTGCCGAGCGCATCCTGACCACTCTGGGCCTTTTGGCCGAGGGCGCTTCCTTGTACGACCCGGCCAACATCAGCCTGATGCACCACCTGTATGCAGCGCTGCGAGCCAATCACCTGTACCACCGCGATCAGCATTATGTGAACCAGGGGGGCGAAATCGTCATCGTCGACGAATTCACAGGCCGTCTGATGGCTGGACGCCGCTGGAGCGATGGCCTGCATCAGGCGGTCGAGGCCAAGGAAGGCGTGGCGATCCAGGCCGAGAACCAGACCCTGGCATCGATCACGTTCCAGAATTATTTCCGGCTGTACAACAAGCTCTCGGGCATGACCGGCACGGCCGATACCGAAGCTTATGAATTCCAGGAAATTTATGGCCTGGAAACCGTGGTGATTCCCCCCAACCGTCCGAGCAAGCGTGACGATCAACTCGACCGTGTCTACAAGACCACCCAGGAAAAATACAACGCGGCGATCGATGACATTCGCGAGTGCCATGAGCGCGGCCAACCGGTGCTGGTCGGCACCACGTCGATTGAAAATTCTGAACTGATCTCCGAGTTGCTGACGCGCGCCAAATTGCCGCACCAGGTGCTCAATGCGAAGCAGCATGCGCGCGAAGCCGACATCGTGGCACAAGCCGGCGCGCCCAAGTCCATCACCATTGCCACCAACATGGCCGGCCGTGGCACAGACATTGTGCTGGGCGGCAACATTGAAAAGGCGGTGCGCGATGTCGAGGCCGATGACAGTCTCGATACGGCTGCCCGTGAAGCCAGGGTGAATGCCTTGCGCGCACAGTGGATGAAGGACCATGAGTTTGTGAAGGCCCAAGGCGGCTTGCGTATCATCGCCACCGAGCGCCATGAGTCTCGCCGCATCGATAACCAGCTGCGCGGACGTTCGGGCCGCCAGGGCGACCCCGGCTCATCGCGCTTCTTCCTGAGCCTGGACGATCCGCTGATGCGCATCTTCGCGGGTGACCGGGTCAAAGCCATCATGGATCGCCTGAAAATGCCCGAGGGGGAGGCCATCGAGGCGGGCATCGTCAATCGCAGCATCGAAAGTGCGCAGCGCAAGGTGGAAGCCCGCAACTTCGACATTCGCAAGCAATTGCTGGAATACGACGATGTCTCCAACGATCAGCGCAAGGTGATTTACCAGCAGCGCAACGATATTCTGGATGCCGCCGACCTGACGGCACAGATCGCTTCTTTGCGTGAAGGCTGTTTCACCGATTTGGTTCAGCAGCATGTGCCCCAGGAATCGGTCGAGGAACAATGGGACCTGGCCGGCCTGGAGAAGGCCCTGGCCAACGAATGGCAGATCAGTTTGCCGCTGACCCAAACCGTGGCTGCTGCCAGCGCCATCACCGACGAAGACATTCTGGCGCAGGTGCTGCAGGCCGCGCATGATGCTTTCCAGGTCAAGCTCGACCAGGTCGGTGCCGAGCAGTTCACGCCGTTCATGCGAATGGTGCTGTTGCAAAGCATCGACTCTCATTGGCGCGAGCACCTCTCGGCCCTGGACTATCTGCGTCAGGGCATTCACCTGCGTGGCTATGCACAAAAGCAACCCAAACAGGAATACAAGCGCGAAGCGTTTGAATTGTTTGCGCAATTGCTGGACCTGGTGAAGAACGAAGTCACCCGCGTGCTGATGACGGTGCAGATCCAGTCCCGGGAGCAGGTGGATGCCGCCGCTCAGGAAATGGAGCAGCGCGCGGAAAACATCCAGAACGTGAGTTACACCGCGCCGAGCGAAACGGGTGAGGCGCACACCACGCCGGATGTCACGACCCAGGTGGCCGCTGTGGCCCCGGTGGGTCGCAACGAGCCCTGTCCATGTGGCAGCGGCAAAAAGTTCAAGTTCTGCCACGGAAAGCTCAGCTGATCATGCCTGTCAACCTTTTGCCTCCCAATCCTGCCGATCTGCATGTGGTCCCCGGTGTGCGCATCGGTGTGACCGAAGCTGGTGTGCGAAAAGCCGACCGCAAAGACCTGACCGTGGTGCTGCTGGACGAAGGCACGGCCGTTGGCGGTGTGTTCACGCAGAACCGCTTTTGCGCTGCGCCGGTGCAGGTGTGCCGTGAGCATCTGGCCGCCGGGCAAGGCATTCGCGCCATCGTCATCAACACCGGCAATGCCAATGCTGGCACCGGCGAAGAAGGCCTGGTGCGCGCGCGTGCCACTTGTATCGGCATGGCCAAGGCATTGAGCGTATCGCCCGAGCAGGTGCTGCCTTTCTCGACGGGCGTCATCATGGAGCCGCTGCCGCACGAACGCATTTTGGCGGCGCTCCCCGCTGCCATTGCCAAGGCGAGCGAGAACAACTGGGCGACAGCGGCCGAGGGCATCATGACCACCGACACGGTGCCCAAGGCCTGCAGTGTGCAGGTGCAGATAGGGGGCGCCACGGTGACAGTCACTGGCATCTCCAAAGGCGCAGGCATGATCCGACCCAACATGGCCACCATGCTGGGCTTCGTGGCCACTGACGCCTGCGTCGCACCCGCGTTGATGAACACCCTGGCGTTGCGTCTGGCCGAAGGCTCGTTCAACCGGGTCACGGTGGATGGTGACACATCAACCAATGACTCGTTTCTTGTCATGGCCACGCAACGCGCCCAGCACGCACCCATCACCTCCCTGGACAGTGCCGATGGCCAGGCACTGCAAGACGCGATGATGACAGTGGCGCGCACGCTGGCCCAGGCCATCGTGCGTGACGGCGAAGGTGCCACCAAGTTCATCACGGTGCAAATCGAAGGCGGTCGCACGTCGCAGGAATGCCGACAGGTGGCCTATGCCATTGCCCACTCGCCCCTGGTCAAGACGGCTTTCTATGCCAGCGACCCGAACCTGGGGCGAATCCTGGCGGCGGTGGGCTATGCCGGCATCACCGACCTGGATCAGACCCGGATTGACCTTCACCTCGACGATGTGCACGTTGCCCACCAGGGCGGACGCCATCCGGCCTACCGCGAAGAAGATGGCCAGCGTGTCATGAAACAGTCCGAGATCAAGGTACGCGTGGGCCTGGGCCGAGGCACAGCGACCGACACAGTCTGGACCTGCGATTTCAGTCATGACTACGTGACCATCAACGCCGATTACCGCAGCTGAGCCATGAACGAACAATTTGAACGCCTGATGCAACGGGCGGAGTCCCTGATTCAACGCATTGAATCGGTGTTGCCGCAACCCCTGGGCGCACCCGACTGGCACGCCAGCGTGGCTTACCGTTACCGCAAGCGCTCTAGTGGCCATGGCACCCTCGAACCGGTGCGCCATGTGGCCTCACTGAGGCTGGCCGATCTGAAAGAGATCGATGGCCAGAAAGAAAAGATGCAGCGCAACACCGAGCAATTCGTGCGTGGCCTGCCAGCCAACAACGTGTTGCTGACGGGCGCGCGCGGTACGGGCAAGTCTTCGCTGATCAAGGCCTGCCTGAATGCCTATGCCGATCAGGGCCTGCGCCTGATCGAGGTGGACAAGGTGGATCTGGTGGACCTGCCGGACATCATCGACGTGGTGTCCGATCGTCCTGAAAAATTCATGATCTTCTGCGACGATCTGAGCTTTGAAGACGGCGAGCCCGGCTACAAAGCTCTTAAGTCGATCCTGGACGGTTCGGTGGCTGCGGCCACCCCCAATGTGCTGATTTACGCCACCAGCAACCGTCGCCATCTGTTGCCCGAATACATGAAGGACAACCTGAGCTACACCCACACCGAGGATGGTGAGGTTCATCCTGGCGAAGTCATCGAAGAAAAAATTTCCTTGTCCGAGCGGTTTGGCTTGTGGGTCAGCTTCTATCCCTTCTCGCAGGAGGAGTACCTCACCATCGTGGGGCAATGGCTGTCTGCCTTGGGTTTGCCCGAAGGCACGCTGGACAAGGCACGTGCCGAGGCGCTGGTGTGGGCGCTGGAGCGTGGCTCACGCAGTGGTCGCGTGGCTTACCAGTTCGCGCGCGATTATGCTGGCCGCAACGGCTGAGCATTGGCGGAGCCTTGCATGACGCGTGCACCAGTGCTGGTGGCCGATGCCAACCTGCCACGCCAGGGAGGTGCGGACCGGCCCCTGGTCCAAGTGGCGGTGGGCGTGTTGCTGCAAGCCGACGGCGCTTTCTTGCTGACGTCACGTCCCACGGGTAAGGTTTACGCTGGTTATTGGGAGTTCCCGGGCGGCAAGCTGGAAGCGGGTGAGACGGTGCAGCAGGCCCTGGCGCGTGAACTGCATGAAGAAATCGGGATCGACATCGACGACTGCGTGCTTTGGAAAACCGAACAAGTCGACTATCCCCATGCGCTGGTACAACTCAACTTCTGCCGGGTGACGCGCTGGCGTGGCGATTTGCAGATGCGTGAAGGGCAGTCCTGTGCGTGGCAACAATTGCCAGTGACGGTGGCCCCGGTGCTGCCAGGCACGATACCGGTGCTGCGCTGGTTGGCGCAGGAGCGAGGCCTGCCGCCGCCCGTTTGAGGCCTGGCAATTCGTTTGCGGGCATGCGCCTGGCCAGGTGCCTTATTGGAGCGGGGTGTTTTCGAAGTTGGGATCGTCCGGTGGACTCAGGTCCGGCACGCGGTGTTCTTCGCTGGCCCAGGCGCCCAGGTCGATGTTTTTGCAGCGCTCACTGCAAAAAGGTCGGTAGCGGTTGCTGGGGGCATAGAGGCTGGGGCCGCCGCAGCCAGGACAGGGAACGATGCGCTCTGCCATGTGCGGAAGTTCAGGTACACAAGGCCATTTCGAAGGGGACATCCTCGCTCACAGGCGACAGATGGCCTTGCTCGTCCTGGCGCATGAGGCGCACCGAGACCATCATGCGGTTGCCACTGATTTCGGGCGCCACTTTGTAAGCGGGATCCATGCGCAGGCGCATCATCTGGAACCGCCCCTGGGGCAGGTTCTGCTGGAAAACGCCGCCCGGGGCCATGACCTTCTGTGCCGACGCGGTATCGCGCAGCAGACGCAACAACAGAATCATGCTGGCGTACAGCGGTTGCAAGGGTTCCGTCCAGCGCAGGATGTCATCACGGCGTTCCTGACTGGGACGCTGCTGCCACGCATGGTAGCTGGGCAGGTCAAAGCCACAGGTGCCTCCCGGAATGGCCAGGCGGTTGCGCAGGCCAGAGAGCCATTCGTTGTCGCTGACAAACTGGCTGATGCGCGCACCCGAGGTGTTGATGCCTTCAAAACAGTCGTCGATGTTCTTGAGAAAACTCTCCAGCACCGCTTCTGAAACAGATGGATTGCCGCGGTAAGACTGGAACTGCTGTTTGTGACGCTCAAGGTCTTTCAGGATGTCAGACTTGAGATCGGCGCGGCCGCCCACTTCCACGATTTCAAACACCGTGCTGAAGCAGAAGTGATGGTCGGTTGGGTGGTCGCGCTGCAACAGCAACTCGAAGCGACGGAACAGGTATTCCAGACGCAGGTAGGTGCGGACGCGTTCGTTGAAAGGGTGTTCGTAAAGGATCACGTCAAAGCCTGTTGGCTGTCGTTGCAAAGACGAGCCGATGATACTCGACGGCTCAGTCCCATTTCAGCGCCGCCACTTGGGCTTGCAGTGCCTCCAGGCTGAGACCTTCGTTGTAAATGACCGCGTCTGCGGCACGCAGTCGCATGGCTCTGGGGGATTGGCTGGCCATGATGCGCGTCACCTCCTGCTCGGACAGGCCGCTGCGGGCCATGACGCGGGCAATTTGCGTGGCGGGTTCGCAGTCGACGACCAGAACGCGTTGCACTTGTTGCCGCCAACGCCGGGATTCCACCAGGAGGGGCACATCGAACACCAGCAAGCGGTGTCCTTGCGCCAGCGCCGTCTCGGTTTGACGTCGGGTTTCCTGCGCCACCCTGGGGTGCACGATGTGTTCGAGACGCGCTTTGGCCGCCGTGTCCTCGAAGACGAGCGCGCGCATGCGGGCGCGGTCCAGGGCGCCATCGTCCTGAACAAAGTCTGTGCCGAATTGTGCCGCGATCTCGGGCATGGCGCTGCCGCCGGGTGCCGTCACGCTGCGCGCGATGGCATCGGCGTCTATCACGGCCGCACCCAGTGACTGCAGCATGTGTGCGACGGTGCTTTTGCCACTGCCGATGCCGCCGGTCAGGCCGAGATGGAGAGGGCGTGAGAACTTCATGCGCCCAAGTCTAAGCCAGTCCCAGCCAGGAGAGCGTGCGTGCGGGCCCGAGGATCACCAGCACACCCGCCGCGCCCGCGAGGAACGGGCCGAAGGGCACATAGCGCCCCTCGCGCAGGCTGCCTTGTGCGCGCATCACCAGACCCACCCCGATGCCACCCAGCGCAGCCATAAAAACCAGGGGAATCAAGGCCCATGGCCCCAGCCAGGCACCCAGCGCGGCCAATAATTTGAAGTCACCGCCGCCCAGCCCCTCCTGGCCAGTGAAATGCTCGAAGGCCGTGGCAATCAACCAGAAACTGCCATAGCCGGCCACACATCCCCAAAAGGCTTGCGACAGAGCTTGGCCACTCCAGTGCATTTCGGCAGCCAGCAATCCCAGCCACAGCAGGGGCAGGGTCAGGCAGTCCGGCAACAGCGTGGTGTCCCAATCCACCCATGCCAGCGCCAGCAGCAGGCTGCCTGCCATCGCCCACGCCACAGCGGCAGGCCAGGCATCGGTCGTCGGCGTGAGCCCCCCCAGCCCCACGGCCAGCCACAGCAGCATGTTGGCCAATTCCACCAGCGGGTAACGCCAGGAGATGGCCTGGTGGCAGTGGCCACAACGTCCTTTTTGCAGACAAAAACTCAGCACAGGCAATTTTTGCCAAACCGTCAGTGGTGTGTGGCAGTGCGGGCAATGCGATGCGGGCAGCGCCAGGTTGTAGGCGGGGTCGGGCGCAGTGAGCATGCGTGGCAGACGATGAATCAACACATTCAGAAAACTGCCGATGCACAGGCCCGTCAGCGCCCACAGCAGTGCCCAGGCCCAGTTCATACTCATGTGATCTGACCCAACTGAAAAATGGGCAGGTACATCGCGATGACCAGACCGCCAATCACCAGGCCCAGAAAGGCCATCAAGGCCGGCTCAAGCAAGCTGGTCAGCATGGCCATGTGCGCATTGACTTCCCGCTCATGAAATTCTGCAACCTTGGTCAACATGCCATCCAGCATGCCAGACTCTTCGCCAACCCGCACCATTTGCAGCATGAAAGGCGAAAACAGGGGGGCCGGATGCAGGCGCAGGCCCTGAACGGGCTGGCAATGGCGTTCCAGCGCCTGGGTCAGGCTTTGACCGTGCAGGAGATCTTGCCGAAGTGCTCGGGTCAAGGCATCGTAGGAGGGGTGGCCGGTGACGCCGATGACCGTGTCCAGTGCCTCGACCAGGGGCACTCCGGTGGCGACCAAGGTCGCGAGCGTGCGTGCCCAGCGCACCATACAGATTTTTTGTTGCAAGAGGCCCAGCACAGGCCATGACAGCTGCCAACGCGCCAGCAAGTTTTGCAGGCGGGGGTGGCGGCGCGAGGCGTGCCAGGCCATGACGCCCAGAGTGCACAGGCATGCGCCCAGCGCCAGCCCATATTGGGTGACCCAACGGCTGCACGCCAGGACCCATTGGGTCAGCGGCGGCAGTTCCGCGTGGAATGAATGGAAGATGGTTTCAAAGGCAGGCACAACCCAGGACAGTATCACGCCCACCACGGCTGCGGCAATCACCAGCACAGCCACGGGATAGGCCAACGCCGAGCGCAAGCGTCCTCGCAGGGCTTGCGCGCGGTCCAGGTGATCGGCCAGTCGGGCCAGCATGCTGTCCAGCACACCGGCGGATTCGCCGGCAGCCACGAGTTGCAGGTACAGGTCTGAAAACGCGCCTTGTTGCGCCAGCGCGTGGCGTAACGACGCTCCGGCCTCGATGTGATGGTGCAGCGATTGGGCCAGACGGGCCAGTGCACTGCCGGCGACCTGACCTTGTCCAAAGATCCCCAAGGCCTGCAACAAAGGCAGGCCGGCCTGCAACAGTGCGGCCAACTGTCGTGTGAACACCTGTGTGTCCCGCGCAGTCAAAGGGCGGGTTGCCGATGCAGCGGCGCGATGGCAGTGCAAGAGGCGTACGCGTTGCGCCTGCAATCGGTGTTGCAGATCCTGGGGATGGTACGCCGCCATCTGACCTTGCACAGACTGGCCCATGGCGTTTCTGCCGCGCCAGTGGTAGAGGTGTTCCGGATCCTGGCGCGTCATGGCTGTGGCACCTCAGTCATGGGTGGCATTCTCCACCTCTTCCAGCGTGGTTTCACCCCGCTGCACTTTCAGCATGCCGGCTGCGCGCAAGCTGAGAACCCCTTCCAGTGCGGCTTGCCGGGCCAGGCAGCGGGCATCTTTGCCGGCCAGAATCAGGCGCTGCAGCTCCTCCGAGATGGGCATCACCTGAAAGAGGCCGACCCGCCCGGCGTAACCCTCGCGGCAATGGCTACAACCCACGGCGCGCCAACCCGGCATTCCCGGGCGCTGGCTTTTGCAATGCGGGCACAAGCGTCGCACCAGCCGTTGTGAGGTGATTGCCAAAATGCTGTTCGCCAATTGAAATGGTTCAATGCCCATGTCGTGAAGACGCACCAGGGTCCCAGGGGCATCCTGTGTGTGCAGGGTCGAGAGCACAAGATGCCCGGTTTGCGCAGCCTGGGTGGCGATGCGGGCGGTTTCCAGGTCACGAATTTCCCCAACCATCAGAATGTCAGGGTCCTGGCGCAAGAGCGCGCGCAGGGCTGTGGCGAAGCTGAGTCCTGCGCGTTCGTTCACATTGACCTGGTTGATGCCGGGCAGTTGAATTTCGGCCGGATCTTCCACGGTCGCAATGTTTACACGTGGGGTGTTCAGATGCGCCAGGCAGCTGTAGAGCGATCGGGTTTTGCCCGAGCCTGTCGGGCCGGTGATGAGCACCAGACCATCGGGGCGCTGGATGGCGTGCATCAGGCGAGCCAGATCCTGTGGCTCATAACCCAGAGTGTCCAACGCCAGCGCCTGGCTGCTTTCCTGGAGCACGCGCACCACCAGTTTTTCGCCAAACAGCGTGGGCAGGCTGCTCACGCGCAGGTTCATCAGCCGGCCTTGCCAGGACAGGCTCATGCGGCCGTCTTGGGGCGTTCGTTTCTCGGCAATGTCCAGGCGGGCGAGCACTTTGAGACGCGACAGCAGGCGCTCGCGCCAGGCTGGCGGCGGCATGGCTGCTGCATGCAAGTGGCCATCGATGCGATAACGAACGCGCAAACCTTTTTCCTGCGGCTCCAGGTGAATGTCCGAAGCCCCTTGTGCGAAGGCCTCCTGCAGCAGGCGTTGCAGCCAGTCGGCCACCTGTGCATCCAGTGTGGCAGTGGGACGATCAGAGGGGATGGCGGGTGTCATGTCTTGCCAATGTAGCGATCCATGCCGGGCAGAACGGCCGCCTTGTTGCAGGCATCACAACAAATAGCCTGGATGTGACTATGATGCCTGTCAGATCTCTGAGAGGGAAAGTGCGATGGATTTGGTGGTGCACACGGTTTGTTTCAATGAGGAGGCCATGCTTCCCCATTTCCTGAACTATTACGCGCCACAGGTCCGGAAGATCCGCATTTACGACAACCAGTCAACCGATCGCAGCGTCGAGATCGCCATGTCCCATGCCAACGTCGAAGTGTTCAGCTTTGGCACGGATGGCAAGTTGTCAGAACTCTCTCTGATGCATTTGCGCAACCATGGCTGGAAAGACGAGAAGTGCGATTACATGGTGGTTTGCGATGTCGATGAGTTTTTGTATCCCAGCAACCTCGCGGCTTTTTTGCGACAGCATCCCGACGTCGATGTGTTTCAACCGCAAGGCTACGACATGGTCTGCGATGAGTTTCCTCCGGATGATGGTCGTTTGCTGACGGACGTGGTGCAATGGGGCTGTCCCGCTGAGAATTACTCCAAGATGGCCTGCTTTCGGCCAGACAAAGTCGTGGCGATGAACTATGGCCCGGGTTCACACCTGGCCACACCGCAAGGGCATGCGGACCTCAAAATCCACCGGGCGGGTACCGGGCCAGATGAACTCAAGTTGCTGCATTACAAAAATTTGGGGCTGGACTATCGCCTGCGGCGTCACCAGGCTCTGCGTGGGCGCCTCGCAGGCAAAGAATTCGAGACCTTTCGCTTTGGATTTCACTACGCTTTCGAGGCTGAGGCACAGCAGGCCGAATTTCTGGCCTTGAAAGCCAGGGCAGAAAAAGTGGTGGGCCACTGAGCAGCGTTTTGCCTGGCGGTCTGCGCCGCCTGCTTCGCTCGAAAACCCTGATGGCGCTTCAGTCCGGGTATTGATTAAGCTCGTAACGTCGCGGATGGCTGCGAAGACAAAAGGGGACCAGGATGGCAAGGGTGCGCACACAACTTCCCGCGTTCAGTGCAATGGAATGGCTGCGCGACGGGTTTGCCGACATGACCGCCACCCGCTTTGCCGGGGCTTTTTATGGCACAGTTTTCGCGCTAATTGGCTTGACCATCGCGTTCGTCTATGCGACGTTCTGGAAAGCCTCCATGGGCTTGACTGCGGGCTTCTTTTTGATGGGGCCCCTGATCTGCACCGGAATCTATGATTTATCGCGCCAGTTGCAGCATGGTGAACCGGTGAACCTGTTCAAGAGCATGACGGCCTGGCTGGGCAACTGGAAGTCGATTGGCTTTTTTGCCGTCATCCTGACTTTCCTCATGATCGTATGGGCGCGGGTTTCGGTGGTCTTGTTTGCCCTGTTTGCCACCCACGATTATCCCGACATGCACAGCATGGCCCAGCAAATCGTGTCGATGAAGAATGTGGAATTCATCATCGCCTGGATGGGGGTGGGGTCGATTTTTGCCACACTCGCATTTGCCATTTCAGTGGTTTCTGTGCCCATGCTGCTCGATCGGCAAGCCGACACCATGGAAGCCATTTTCACCAGCGCCGTTGCGTTGTGGAACAACCCCGCCGCCTGTTTTGTCTGGGCCATGGCTGTGGTTGTGCTGATCGGCGTCGCCTTGCTGTTCTTTAAACCGCTGCTGCTGATCACGGCGCCGTGGGTAGGCCACGCCACATGGAAGGCGTACCAAAGTTTGGTGATGCCTGTGCAGGAGGCAGCGATACCGCAACCGGCCTGAGTTTCAGCTGGTCTGCGGTTGCAGGTTGGCGCCGCGCTCGATGACGAATTCGCGGTCCACCAGTTTGCGCGAGTGGTTCAGATCACTTTGCGCGATCAGCACAGACACTTCCGTGCCTTTCAGACCGGCAATGACTTCGCCCAGCCGCTTGGACAGCGCCGGAGCCACGCCCTCGAAAGGTTCGTCCAGCAGCAGCAGACGGGTGCCCACGGCCAGGGCACGCGCCAGGGCCACCAGCTTTTGCTGCCCCCCGGAGAGCAGCAGGGCGCGTCGGTGGCGCATGTCCAGCAATTCGGGCAGTACTTTGTAGACCAGGGCCAGCCGTTCTTGCGGGTCGAGTGTGGGACTCACCCAGACCGGGATCAGAATGTTTTCTTCCACCGTCAGCTCAGGAACCAGACCGCGGTCCTCGGGCATGTAGCCAATGCCCAGTCCTGCGCGGGCATGCTGGGGCAAGGACGCCAGGTTCTGTCCATTGAATGAGATGTGGCCCTGTGTCGGCGCGATGTGACCCATCACCGAGCGCAAAAGTGTGGTCTTGCCGGCGCCATTGCGGCCAATCAATCCGACCATGGTGCCATCTTCCACCGTCAGCGACATGCCACGCAATGCAACAACCGACTGAATGGCCACATGAAGGCCTTCTACCTTGAGCATCTGTTTTCCTTTAAGGCATCAAGCGTGTCAATCGCCCTGCAATTCGCCAGTGACATAGCGTCGCACATCATCTGTGGCCAATGCGATCTCGGGCTTGTCATCCGCGATGATGCGGCCACTGTAAAAGGCCACCACGCGGCTGGCATAGCGGTTGACAATGTCCATGTCATGCTCCACAAACAGCACGGTGGTGGCGCGGTCCTGGCTCAGGCCATTCATGATGGTTTCCATCATCGGAAATTTTTCTTCCGCCGATACACCACTGGTGGGTTCGTCCAGCAGCAGCAATTTGGGCGAGCTGGTCAGGGCCATGGCGATGTCCAGCAACTTCCGTATGCCCCCAGGCAATTCGGCGACACGACGGGTGCGATGCTCACTCAGCGCAAATCGCGCCAGCAGGGCATCGGCACGCGCAATGGCTTCTGCGCGACGCGCCGGCAGCCAAAAGCTGAGCTTCTGGTCATGGCAGGCATTGGCCACGAGCATGTTGTCCAGCACGCTGAGTTCGCCATACAACTGGGGGATCTGGAAAGAGCGCGCCACGCCCAGGTGGGTGATGGCCCGGGGGTACAGGGGGGTGATGTCCTGACCATCGAGCAGGATTTGCCCTTGATCGGGCTTGAGGTAACCCGTGATCATGTTGACGAACGTGGTTTTACCGGCGCCATTGGAGCCGATCAGGCTGACCCGCTCGCCTCTGGCAATCTCGATGTTGATATTCGAGGCGGCCACCACGGCGCCAAATTTTTTCCCCACATCGCGGGCTTGCAAGACAGCGCTCATCGCGTGCCTCCTTTGATCCACAAAGAGCCAATGCCACGCGGCAGGAACCGGATCACGATCAGCAAAAAGATGCCCAGGGCCATTTGCCAGGTGTTGGGGAAATAGGCGCTGGAGAAAGAACGCACCACCTCCAGCACGGTGCTGGAGACAAACAAGGCCAGGACGCTCTGGGAGCCTGCCAGAATGGCCACAAACACGAACTCGCCGGACGTGGTCCAGAAACTGAAATTGGGCTCGATGTGCCCCAGCGCCATCACAGCCAGGGCACCGCCCAAGCCACCGCAGAAGGCGGCCAGGACGAAATTGATGGCCATGGCCTGGCGGACCGAACCCCCCAGATATTCCACGCGCAGCTCGTTTTCCTTGGCAGCCACGGTGATCAGGCCCCGGGTGCTGTCAAAGTAAATTCGGGCCAGCAAGGCCATGAGTGTGGACACGCTGATCGTCAGCACATACATGGTGTAACCCACCCACTCGTCTGCCAGCTTTTGTCCCATCAGGGTGGGGCGTCCCAGATTGAAACCATCGGAGCCGCCAAACATTTCCAGTTTCATCAGCAAGCCATAGGTCACCATGGACAAGGCCAGCGTCAGCATGGCAAAGAAGATGCCCCGGTAGCGCGACAGCAAGGGGGCGAATGGCGTCGCCACCAAGGCCGCCACCACACCGCCGCAGAAGGTCAGCAGCAGTGCGTCGGTGAGCCCCAGCTTGTTGAACAACACGGCAGCGGTGTAACCGCCCAGGGCAAAGACCATGCCCTGCCCGAAAGGCACCACGCCGCCGCGCATCAGCACCACAATGCCCAGGGAGACCAGCCCGTTGGCTGCGGCCATGGTGATGAGAAAGGTCAGCCACTTGGGCATCACCAGTCCTCCCAGGGCCATCGCGCCACAAAGGGCCAGAGCCCAGAGCACCGAATGGTGAACGGGCGTTGCAGAGGAGGGCGCCGATGCACCCGAAAGGATCGCCATAACTTAAATCTTTCGCGCCTGAATGCGCTGGAACAGACCTTCAGGACGGAACATCAACACAATGGCCATCACCACGTAGATGGAGAAGAGTTCCGCCACAGGCGCCATGTGTACGGCCATCGAGCGCGCCAGGCCAACGATCAAGGCACCAATGGCGGCACCTTCGATGCTGCCCAGCCCGCCGATGATGACCACGGCAAAGGACACAATGATCACGCCAACGGAGACACCCGGTTGCACCGAAATCATGGGCGCGGTGAAGGCGCCACCCAGCGCTGCCAGAAAGATACCCACCGAAAACGCCACCATGTAGACGCGCGACACGTTGACGCCCATGCTGGCCGCAATTTCTGCGCTGTGGATCACGGCGATCATGATTTTGCCCTGCTGGGTCCGGTTCAGCCACCACCAGACAGCCAGGCCCACCAACAAGGCCAGAGCCACCAGTGCGAAGTCATAGCCGACGTAAGTCTGGGTGCCGATATCGATGTTGCCAAACAGTCCGTAGGGTTCTGACACATAGTAGGGATTGGCGCCCCAGATGAGTTTGGTGACGTCTTCCATGATCAGAAACATGGCATAGGTCACCAGCACCAGCAGCACTTCGTCACGCCCATAGAAAAAGCGCAGCAAGCCGCGCTCCGTCAGCGGGGCCACCAAGGCGGCCACCGCCACGGCGGCGAGCAGCATGGCCACCAGGGTGTAGCCTGGGGCCCATTTCATGGCCCCGGCCCATCCCACGAAACTGGCGGCCGCATAGGCTCCCAGTGCGTAAAAACTGCCGTGGGCAATGTTGAGGATCTTCAGCACGCCGAACACCAGCGTCAGGCCCAGCGCCACAATGAACAGCCAGGAGGCGTATGTCAGCCCGTCAATCAGAATGGTCAGCATGCGTGTGAAACCTCAACTCAGGGACAACCTTTGGCGCCAGGGAAACCGGCCTTGATCCAGTCTTCCGATTTCATGTTGGCCGGCGGGTTCACGCACTCGGCGGGGAAGCGCATGATGTCGTCCAGCATCACCATCTTCTTGCCAGCGTCATAGCGTGTTCTGCCAATGGCGGTTTCCTGCATGGCTTGTTGACCACCCCCCAGGGCCATGCGAATCTTGCCAGCAGGGGAGTCCCACTCGGAATTGCGCAAGGCTGCGGCCAATTGCTCCGGCGTGGGCTTCTTGCCACCATTCGCAGCCATGGCTTTTTCTGCCGCCAACTTCAGACCCAGCAGCGACTGCACCATGCGGTACGGTGCCTGCACCGGATACACGTTGTAGGCCTTGCTGTACAGATCCCACCACCAGTCATTGAGGGGAGACTTGGGCGACATCAGGCCATAGGCCCCACGCGCACCCAGGATCACGCCATCGGGCATCTTTTCACCCAGACCAGGCAGCACGTGGTCGCCGGCCGAGAAAATCACCTGCGAGCGTTTGAACAGGCCGCGCGGCGCGGCTTGCAGGATGAAGGCTTGCAGATCGCCACCCCACAGGCTGCTGTGGGTGACGTCGGCTGGCTTGGCCATGAGCGCTGAAATTTCGGTGCCATATTGCCCTGCGCCAAACTTGGGCAGCTGATCCTCGCCCGGCTTGGCATTGGGGTACAGCTTCTCCATGGACCAGGTGAAGTCTTTCTTGGAATCCTGGCCCCAGGCGTAATCCTGGTTGATCATGTTGAAGCTGTTGACCTTGATGTCCTTGGCCTTGAGGTAACGCGCCAGCGCCACGTTGTCCATGGCGGCGTGGGACGCTGTACGGAACACATAGCTCAGCTTGTTGTCTTCAAAAATGCGCGGCGTGCCACAGTCGTACAGGATCAGGAACTTTTTCATTTCCTCGGCCACGGGTGCCACCGCCAGGCAGTCGCCCGAGCCCACATAGCCCACCACCGCATCCACTTTTTCGCGGTCATACAAATTGCGCAGTTCTTGCACCTGCTTGGTGGCGCCACCGTTTTCATCCACGTAGACCGCTTCGAGCTTCATGCCGCCGAAACCCACCTTGTTGTAAGGGGCGGGGGCAGCGCCTTTGTTGAAAGCATCCACCAGCACTTTGGCACCGTTGACGGCCGGAATGCCGAAACTCTCAGCGGCTTGGCCAGAGAGGAAACTCACAATGCCAATCTTGAAAGTCTCTTGTGCCTGTGCGGCACTCGCGCCAAAAAGCGCCATCGCCAAAGTCACAGCCGAACCGATGGCTTGGCGTGACCAGGTTTTTTGAGGGTGTTTTGCCATGTGTCTCTCCAGTTTGCAAGATGTTGTCCGGGCAGGACGCGGTCGAAAATAAGTCTTTTGAATCTTCTGCGGAGGCGGATTCAAGTACGAAGCGCAACACGGTTTAACGAGGCATGAAACACCTCGTGCGGGGTCTTGAATCCCAGCCGCTTTCTGGGCCGGTGATTCAATCTGTTTTCGATCATAGTCAACTCCTCATC
>JACCDX010725581.1_pt1 | contig 21682 bp, 15 predicted proteins | sample 7449681 | NCBI WGS metagenome assembly JACCDX01 (sample SAMN15323450, study PRJNA562643) | freshwater metagenome | isolation source: river surface water | place: USA:Blue River Watershed | collected 2017-08-18
CATCGGTCCTTCGGGTTGCGGCAAATCGACCCTGTTGCGTACCTTGAACCGGATGTACAGCTTGTACCCGGGGCAGCGGGCCGAAGGTGAAATCAATTTCTACGGCCAGAACATTCTGGAGCCCAAACAGGACTTGAACCTGCTGCGCGCCCGCATCGGCATGGTGTTTCAAAAGCCCACGCCCTTTCCGATGTCGATTTACGACAACATCGCGTTTGGCGTGCGTCTGTACGAGAAACTCAGCCGCAGTGAAATGGACGATCGCGTCGAATGGGCTTTGACCAAAGCGGCCCTGTGGAACGAGGTCAAGGACAAGCTCGGTCAAAGCGGTTTGTCGCTCTCGGGCGGGCAGCAGCAGCGCCTGTGCATCGCGCGCTCGGTGGCGGTCAAGCCGTCGGTGATTTTGCTCGATGAGCCGACCTCTGCGCTGGACCCGATTTCGACGGCCAAGGTGGAGGAATTGGTGCATGAGCTCAAGGCCGATTACACCGTGGCCATCGTGACCCACAACATGCAGCAAGCGGCGCGTTGCAGCGATTTCACCGCCTACATGTACCTGGGGGAGTTGGTCGAGTTCGGCGACACCGAGCAGATCTTCTTCAAGCCCCAGCGCAAAGAAACCGAAGACTACATCACGGGCCGTTTCGGCTGATCCAGGAGGGCACATGCCAGACAAGCACTTATCCACACAGTTTGACAGCGACCTCAACGCCGTTTCCTCGCGCCTGATGGAGCTGGGCGGTTTGGTTGAGTCGCAAATCCGTCAGGCCATTTACGCGTTGTCGCAGTTCAGCGCCGAAGTGGCCGATCAGGTGATGACCGGCGAAGTCAAGGTCAACGCCCTGGAGGTGGAAATCGACCGCGACATTGCCTCGATCATCGGTCGTCGTCAGCCGACGGCGCGGGATTTGCGCCTGTTGATGGCGATCTCCAAGGCCACGGCCAACTTGGAGCGTGCCGGCGATGAGGCCGAACGCATCGCCCGCATGGTCAAGGCGATCGTCGCCGATGGCATGCCGCGCAGCCTGCCGGCCTCGGAATTGCGCATTGCCACCGAATTGGCCAGCAACCTGTTGCGCAAGGCCTTGGACGCTTTTGCCCGGTTGGACACCCAGGCGGCGGTCGCGATTCTGAAAGAGGACAACCTGATCGACCAGGAGTTCGATGGTTTCGTGCGCAAGCTCATCACTTACATGATGGAAGACGCCCGCACCATTGGTGCCAGCCTGGACCTGTTGTTCATCGCCAAGGCGATCGAGCGCATCGGTGACCATGCGAAAAACATCGCCGAGTTGATCATCTACATCGTCAAAGGCGACGATGTGCGTCACGTGCCCTTGGCCAAAATCGAGTCCACCCTGAACACCGGCGCATGAAGCATTTACCCCGCGTTTTGATCGTCGAGGACGAATCGGCCATCGCCGAGTTGATTGCCGTCAACCTGCGCCACAACGGCATGTCGCCCGTGTGGGCCGAAGATGGGGAGCGTGCCCAGCTCGAGATGGATGCCGTGCTGCCCGATCTGATCCTGCTCGACTGGATGCTGCCGGGTCAAAGTGGCGTTGCCTTGGCGAAAAAATGGCGCCATGACCCCCGCACCCGCCAAGTGCCGATTCCGATGCTCACAGCCCGTTCTGAGGAAACCGACAAGGTGTCGGGTTTGGATGCCGGGGCCGACGATTACATCACCAAGCCGTTTTCGACGCAGGAGTTGTTGGCGCGCATTCGGGCGGTGTTGCGTCGCCGCGCCCCCGAACAGGCGGGCGGCACGGTTTCCGTCGGCCCGTTGACGCTCGACGCCAGCACTTACCGGGTGACCTTTCAAGGTCAGGGGGTCAAGTTGGGTCCCACCGAATTCAAGTTGCTCAACCACCTGATGCGCCATCCCGAGCGGGTTCACACCCGAGGCCAGCTGCTCGACAAGGTTTGGGGCGACCATGTCTTCATTGAGGAGCGCACCGTGGATGTCCATGTCAAGCGCCTGCGGGAAGCCCTGGGCGCGGCCGGTGTCATGGTCGAGACGGTGCGTGGGGCGGGATATCGGTTGACCGGTCAAGTCGATTTGTCCGCTTCTGGCGGTTAAGATTCGCGTCCATGCTTGGGCGGATTTTTTCTTTTGTGCTGTTGGGGCTGGCCGGTTTCGTCATCGGCTGGGTTTGGGCTTATGGCGGGCCCGCCAGCGACCGTGCTTGGTGGGGGGGGCTGGCGGGTGTGCTGGCCTGGTTTGTCTGGGACCTCTGGCGCGCCGCCCGCGTGATGCGCTGGCTGATTGACCCCCAGCAGGGATTGCCCACCACTTGGGGCGTTTGGGGTGAGGTGGTCGATCGGGTGCGGCGGATGAGTCGCTTGCATGAGCGTCAACTCGGTGGGTTGCGTTTCAACCTGGAGCAGTTTCTGTCGGCGATCCAAGCCTCACCCAACGGGGTGCTGATGTTGGACCCCGAGTGGCGCATCAGCTGGTGCAACGCCATGGCCGCCCAGCACCTGGGCCTGGACCCCAAGCGCGACCTGGCTCAATTGATCGCCAACCTGGTGCGCAACCCCGATTTCAGCCGCTATTTGCAGCAAACCGATCACACGCAGGCGATCGTGATCGATGGGCGCGGGCATCGGCCCGATCACCCGCAGCGACTGGCCTTGCAGCTGTTCCCCTATGGCCAAGGGCACCACCTGTTGTTGAGTCAGGACATCACGGCGGTGGAGCAATCCGAGGCCATGCGACGTGATTTTGTGGCCAACGTCTCGCACGAGATCCGCACGCCGTTGACGGTGCTGGCGGGTTTTGTGGAAACTTTGCAGACCCTGGACCTGTCTCCCGAGCAGCAAAAGGCGCACCTGGCGACGATGTCGGTTCAGGCCCAGCGCATGCAGTCGCTGGTCGAGGACCTGTTGACCTTGTCACGGCTTGAGGGCAGTCCCATGCCCGGTACCGAACCCACCCCCTTGTCGGTGTTTTGGAACGCCTTGCAGGACGAGGCCCGGGCCATCGACGAGGTCATGCAAGGCACGCTGGGCGGCAGGCATCGGATCGAGTTTGACCCACCCCAGGCACCGCCGCTGCAATGCCTGGGGCAGCGGGGCGAGCTGCAAAGCGCCATGTCCAATTTGTTGGCCAACGCCTTGCGCTACACGCCCGCGGGCGGTCTGGTGCGGGTGAGTTGGTGCACCGGTCCACAAGGTGAGGGTATTTTTGCGGTCACCGACAATGGACCTGGCATCGCGCCCGAGCACCTGCCGCGCATCACCGAGCGGTTTTACCGCGTCGATCGCAGCCGCTCGCGCGAGACCGGGGGCACGGGCCTGGGGCTGGCGATCGTCAAGCACGTGGCCCAGCGCCATGGGGGCGAGTTGCGCATCGAGAGTCGCCTCGGGCAGGGGTCGACGTTCTCGGTCGTGTTGCCCTCGCACCGTCTGACCCACGCCTGAGCTTATCCCCCGCGCTGGCGGGTGCGGATCACCCACCACAGCAGGCCACCCAAGACCACCGAGACGATGGAGAGTGCGACGCTGCTGCTGATCCAGAAGGCCTCGGGGCCCATCAGGGGTGGGATGGGACCGATGCCCTCATAGGCCAACGCATACCCGCCCGTCAGGCCCACGCCCCACAAGAACGTGGCATACACGCCCATGGGGATGAGCGTGACGCGGTAGCAACGCAAGACGAAGAAGCAAAGCACTTGGATGGCATCGACCGTTTGGTACCAGACCATCCAGCCCAGCAGCTGGCTGGCCTGAGCGGCGACGACCTCGTCTTGGATGTAAAGCCGGGCGATCTGGTCGCGACCGAGGGCGAGGATCAGGCCCGTGATGCCGGTGCACAGCACCAGCCAGAAAAACCCATGCCGGATGGCCGTGCGGGCCAACTCGGGGCGGTTGGCGCCGATCCAGTAACTGACGCGGGCGCTGGTGGCGATCGACAGCGACAGCGGCACCATGTAGAGCAAGGCCCCCATGTTGGAGGTGATCTGGTGGCTGGCGGCAGACAAACTGCCCAGGCGCGAGATCAGCAAGGCCATGAGGGTGTAGGACGTCACTTCCACAGTGATCGAGGCGGCGTTGGGCAAGCCCAGTCGCAGCATGTCGAGCAAGCGTTTGGGGTCGGGGGCCTCCAGCCGGCGCCACAGGTGCAAGGCACGGTAATCGCCTCGCCACAAGGCCATGATCGAGAACACCGCCATCAGCAGATTGACGCACAGCGTGGCGTAGGCGCATCCCACCAGGCCCAGGCCGGCCATGGGGCCGATGCCAAAGGTCAGAACCACCGACAGCGGTATCTTGCAAGCCAGGCCCATGACCTGCACCCAGGTCACGGCCTTGGGTCGGCCCAAAGCCTGGTTCAGGTTGCCATACAGCCTGAACCACAGCGCCGGCGGCAGTGCCCAGGCCAGGACGCCCAGGTAATCTTCGATCATGGGGCGCAACTCGGGGGGGACTTGGGTCCATTCGAGGGCCAGGCCGGTGTGGGTGAGCAGGGTCATCCCGACGGCGCAAGTGACCAGCCAAATGTAGATCGACTGGCGCGTCAGACGGCCCATGTCGCGGGGGCGTTTGGCCCCGTGCAGTTCAGAGAGCATGGGCAAGGTGGCTTGCAGCACACCCATCAGGGTGACAAACACGCTGATGTAGATGGCCGAACCCACGGACAGACAGGCCAGGGCCGATTGGGCATAGCGGCCCGCCACCACAGTGTCGGTCACGCCAAACGCCATGACGGCCAATTGACCGACCCAAACGGTGACCGCGTGTTTGGCGATCAGCTGGCGCTCGTTCATGGCCGGCTGGCCTGGCGTCGCTCAAAGAGCACCAGGTTCTCGTGCTGGTCGGTGGGCCGACGCACGGTCTGAACCCGACGCCACTCGGATGCGGCGGGACTGGATTGGAACTCTTCTTGCGTCCGCGCGCCCACCACCAGCCAGCCGCAATCCTGTTGCCCGTTCAGATCGACGCGCATGCGCCCATGGTGCTGCAAGGCGGCCATTTGGGCCGCAGACAGGCCCAGCACCTGCACGCAAGCGGGGTGTCCCATCAGCGTGGCCACATTGCGCACCAGCGGCGCATAGCTGCGGGCGAAGTCGATCATGGGCAGCCACAGGGTCATGAGCAGCAGCCAGCACAGCGTCGCCCCGCTGGCGGGCAGCACCAGGCTCTTCCACAGCGCCGATCGGTGACGCCCGACGCGCCAAGCGACCAGGGCCAGCCAGGTCAAGCTGGCGGCCAGGGCCAGGGCAAAGACCCAGGGTGAAAAGCGCAGGTCCAAACCAGGCAGCAAGCGCACCAGGTTGGCGGCGGGTTGACGCGGCCAACCGGTCATGCCGGCCAGCCAGACGATCCAGATGATCAGGGCCGAGCCGGTGAAAAAAAGCAGGGTGAACCAATCGATCAGGGCTGATACGCTGCGCCTGAGGGTGGGCAAGGCAAAGGCCGCCAACGCGGCCAGACAGGGCAGGGTCAGCAGCAGCGCGCGCTCTTCCTGAAAGGTCAACAGGGCCGCCAGCGCCGCCGGCGTGACCAGAATCAGCGGCAAAGCGATGTGCCGACTGGGCCGCCGCTGCCACCAGGCCTGGCGCCAGACCCACAGGGACCACAGGGCCAGGGGCCAAGCGGGCCAGGTGAACCAGACCCACAGCCGCAGCAGGGTCGCCCAGCCCTTGCCTTGGGGCAGGCCACGCCAGGTGTTTTGCCACAAGTCCAGGTGTTGGGCCAAAGCGGCGAGCGCCAGCAGCGTGACCAACAAGGTGAGGGCATGGCGACTGCGATGGGTTTGCGCGGGGTCGACAAGCACCACGGCCAGGGCGCACCCGGCCATGAGCAGGGCCAGGGTGGGGGCCCCGCTCAGGCTCAGGCCCAACAGACCCAGCACCAGCATCAGGGCGTAACGCGGGGCTTGCTGGCTGGCCAAGCCCGCAACGCCGCAAAAGACCAGGCTGCTCATGCACAACTGGGTCGCCATGGGCGTGACCTCGTGGCTGGCTTGTGCCAAGCCCAGGCAGGCCATCAGGGCGAGCAGACCGGCGTCCGCCATGACGCGGGTGTAGTCGTCGCTGCGGGCCTCGCCGCCAAAGGCAAAGGCCACGGGCTGGGCACCGGGGCTGCGGGCCAGCAACTCGATCGCTTTCCAGGTGGCGGCCAGGGTCAGCCCCAGCATCAGGACGTAGGGCAAACGAGCGACCCAGGCGGCGTCCCAGTTGGTGGGCAGCAGCCCGATGGACCAAGCCCCCAACCAATACGGCAGCAGGGCGGGGGCTTGGGGTGCTTGACCCAAAAAGGTCGGTGACCACCAGTCGGCATGACCGGCCGCGAGGTCGAGCATCACGCCCAGGCTGCCCATGTCGATGGTTTTCCAGGGCTCACGACCCCAGAAACCTGGCATGACATAGGCCAGCACGAACAGCACCACGGCCAGTCGGGGCAAGCGACGCACGGCACCCTGGGCGACGATGGCGGGGCTGGGGACGTTCATGGGCTTGGGAAGATGACCATCAGGGGCGGCCAAATAAAAAAGGGCAACCCGGCGTAGCCTGGCTGCCCCTGGTTTGGCCAGCGACCGGGATTACTTGGTGCCGACTTTGTAACGGTTGCGGAAGCGCTCGACGCGCCCGCCCATGTTGTCCACCGATTTTTGGGTGCCGGTGTAGAAAGGATGTGACTCGCTGGAGGTGTCGAGCTTGAACAGGGGCAATTCGCGTCCGTCGTCCATTTTGACGGTTTCCTTGGTGTTGACACACGAGCGGGTGACGAACTTGAAACCATTGGACAGGTCGACGAAGCACACTTCGCGATAGTCAGGGTGAATGCCTTCTCTCATGGGATTTCCTTGGGCGACTGCGGCAGCCGCACCGGCCCATCCGGTGTACTTTCCGCTGAATCCGAGATTATGCCACAGGGCAGGCGGTTTGTCAGCCTGCGTCCAGGCGTCAGGGCCGGGATGGATCACCCGCCCCGGCGCATCAGGTCGAAGAAGTCGACGTTGGACTTGGTGGCTTTGGTGTTTTTGAGCATCAGCTCCATGGCCTCGATTTCGTCCATGTTGTACATGAACTGGCGCAGGATCCGGGTCTTTTGCAGGATTTCGGGCGGCAACAACAACTCCTCGCGGCGAGTGCCGCTGCGGTTGAGTTGGATGGCCGGAAACACGCGTTTCTCGTACAGCCGTCGGTCCAGGTGGATTTCACAGTTGCCGGTGCCTTTGAACTCTTCAAAAATCACCTCGTCCATGCGAGACCCGGTGTCGATCAAGGCGGTGGCGATGATGGTCAGCGATCCGCCTTCCTCGACGTTGCGGGCGGCACCAAAGAAACGCTTGGGGCGTTGCAGGGCGTTGGCGTCCACGCCACCGGTCAGCACCTTGCCTGACGAGGGCACGACGTTGTTGTAGGCCCGGGCCAGGCGGGTGATCGAGTCCAGCAGAATCACCACGTCTTTTTTCAGTTCGACCAGTCGTTTGGCGCGTTCGATCACCATCTCGGCGACGTGCACGTGACGTGCCGCAGGTTCGTCAAACGTGGATGCGATGACCTCGCCGCGCACGCTGCGCTGCATCTCGGTGACCTCTTCCGGGCGCTCGTCCACCAGCAAGACCATCATGTGGCTGTCGGGGTAGTTGGCCGTGATGGCGTGCGCGATGTGCTGCATCATGACCGTTTTGCCGCTCTTGGGCGGAGCGACCAGCAAGGCGCGCTGGCCTTTGCCGATCGGGGCGATGATGTCGATGATGCGACCGGTGATGTTTTCCTCGCTCTTGATGTCGCGCTCCAGCCGCATGTGTTCCTTGGGGAACAACGGCGTGAGGTTTTCGAACATGATCTTGTGCTTGTTGTTCTCGGGCAGGTCACCGTTGACCTTGTCGAGTTTGGTCAAGGCAAAGTAGCGCTCACCGTCCTTGGGGATGCGAACCTCGCCTTCGATCATGTCGCCGGTGTGCAGGTTGAAGCGGCGCACCTGGCTGGGAGAGATGTAGATGTCGTCGGTGCTGGCGGTGAAACTGGTGTCGGGGCTGCGCAGGAAGCCAAACCCGTCTGGCAGGATTTCCAGCACGCCATCGGCAAACACCTGCTCGCCCGCGCGGGCGCGCTTTTTGATGATGGCGAACATCAATTCCTGCTTGCGCATGCGCCCGGTGTTTTCAATTTCCAGGGCTTCGGCTTGTTTGAGCACTTCAGAAACGTGAAGGGCCTTGAGTTCGTTCAGGTGCATGTGGGGTACTCCGGCAGGGAGTCAATGAAAAAAGGGGGGGACGTTTGGGCGCCAATTTGGCCCTGAAGTTGTGCGGGGTTGCCCGTGAGGCAAAAAATCGTGCACAACACAAGCGATTATAACCCCCTTGGGGGGTGACCGCGCAAGGGCCGCAGACGGGCCCTGGCGGGTCAGAGGTGACGCATCAGGCCAGTTGTTGGTCGATGAAGGCGGTCAACTGGGCCTTGTTGAGGGCGCCCACCTTGGTGGCGGCCAGTTGGCCGCCCTTGAACAGCATGAGGGTGGGGATGCCGCGAATGCCAAATTTGGCAGGAATGTCGCGGTTTTCGTCGACGTTCATTTTCGCGACCTGCAAGCGACCTTGATAGCCTTGGGCCACCTCGTCGAGGATGGGGGCGATCATGCGGCAAGGGCCGCACCATTCGGCCCAATAGTCGACCAAGACGGGTTGTGACGAGTTCAGAACGTCGGACTCAAAACTCTGGTCGGTGATGTGCTTGATGAGTTCGCTGGCCATGATGGGATCCTTTTATGGGAGGGATTTCGTGGCCTATTTTGGCAGAAATGCAAAGGCCGTGCGTGATCGACCCCCATGCACTAAACTGAAGGCCATGAAGCCCCTCAAAATCGACGTTGTTTCGGATGTGGTCTGCCCCTGGTGCTACGTGGGCCTGCGCCGGCTCGAAAAGGCCCTCGCCCTGTATGCCGAGCGCCACCCCGAGGCCCCGGCCCCCGACGTGCGCTGGCACCCCTTTCAGCTCAACCCCGACCTGGCCCCAGAGGGCATGGATCGGGGCGAGTACGTGCGAACCAAATTTGGCCCCCGTGCCGCCGAGGTGTACGACCGCGTCAAGGCGGTGGGCCTGTCCGAGGGGATCGCGTTCAATTTCGACGGCATCGTGCGCCAGCCCAACACGCGGGTCGCGCACAGCCTGATCGCTGTGGCCGAACCCGGCGAGGCGCAAAACCGCTTGGTGCAGGCACTCTTTGACGCTTATTTCATCGCCAACCTCGATTTGACCGACACACAGACGCTGATGCGCGTCGCCCAGGCGGCGGGACTGGACGAGGCGCGGATCACCCAGGCCATGGACGACGCCGATTTGCACGCGCACATCAGTCAGTCCGACGAGCGGGCCCGCTCGGTGGGGATCAGCGGGGTGCCGTTTTTCATCTTCAATGGCGAGTACGCCATCTCGGGCGCCCACGAGGCCGAGAACCTGCTTGAGGCCATGGAGCAAGCGGTCGCCGAGGCCTGAGGGTTTCAGCGACTCGCCCGCGAGCGGGTCGCCCTTTACATGTTGTTGAGCATGAAGCTCGACAGGGTGTTTTCGGCGACCCGATTCCACTGGAATTGCTCGCGGCGGAATCGTTTCCAGGGTTCGTAGATTTTCTTGAAAGCCGGGTTTTTAGCGGCTTCTTCCTCGTACAGGTCGAATGCCTGCTTTTGAGCCTCTTTCATGATGGCTTGGGAGTAAGCATGGAGCTTCACCCCGTTTTTAAGCAGGCGGGCCAGGGCCTGGGGATTTTTGAAGTCGTACTCGGCCATCATGTCCAAGTTGGCCTCGTAGCAGGCGACCTCAAGCGCATTTTGGTACTGCTTGGGTAGTTTTTCCCATTCTTTGGTGTTGACGTACATGGAGTACATCGAGCAGGCCTCCCACCAGCCGGGATAGTAGTAATTGGGCGCGATCTTGTAAAAGCCCAGCTTTTCATCGTCGTAGGGCCCCACCCATTCGGCCGCGTCGATCACGCCGCGCTCCAACGAGGGATAGATGTCACCCCCTGCGATTTGCTGCGGGATGCCACCCAAACGAGACCAGACTTCACCGCCCAGGCCGGCGATGCGCATTTTGAGTTTTTTGATGTCGTTGAGGTCCTTGATCGGGTTGCGAAACCACCCCCCCATCTGCGTGCCGGTGTTACCCGCCGGGAAGCTGATGATGTTGAAGTCACTGAGAAATTCGCGCTGGAGTTTGAGGCCACCCCCCCAATACATCCAGGCGTTTTGCATGCGCTGGTTCATGCCAAAGGGCACCGTGGTGTCAAAGGCAAAGGCCTTGTTTTTGCCGACAAAGTAGTAGCCCGCCGTGTGGGTGCATTCGACCGCGCCCTGCTGCACCGCATCGACGGTGCCAAACGCCGGAGCCAATTCGCCCGCGCCGAAGATGCGGATTTGGAATTTGTCCTCGGTCAATGCGGCCACGCGTTTGGCAATCACCTCGGCACCCCCGTAAATGGTGTCCAGTGATTTGGGAAAGCTCGAGGCACAGCGCCAGCGCACCTCGGGCAGGGTGCTGGCCAGCGAGGGGGCGGAAACGGCGACGGCACCTGCGCCCAGGATCGCTTTGCCAAAGCCGCGACGATGGCTGGATGGAACAACGGATTTCATGCACTCAACTCCTGTGAAGAAAAAACAAACCTGAGCGAACCCATGCAAGTCCAATGCCAGTCTGGACCCGTCGTGGGCTTGCCGGCAAGGGCCTTTTTGGGGCAAACGTCAGGATCTGCGCAGGGTCAGGCACTTGGATGGTGCGTGCCGCGCACCATCCAGGGCTTGTTTGCACGGGTCATCACCGTGTGATCCGGTCGGGTCTGGGTAGGGTTCAGCGACCGCCTTCGCCCACCAGGGCGTAAGGGGCCCAAAACGTGGGGTGCTTGAACGTGGGGCTGCCCATGGTGTCGAGCATGGCCAGGCGCAAGGCCTGGGCACGTCGAATGCTGGGGTTGGTCTGATACGCCGCCATGGTCTTGGTGGTGAGGTTCATGGCGCTCACGGTTTCCACCGCCCAATGGGTGACCAAGAGGCTGCGCCCCCCGGCATAAAAGAAGCCCCGGGCCAGGCCGCTGAGGGCCTCTTCGGCTTTGCCGTCCGCCCCTGCGGTGTTGCACGCCGATAGCACGACCCAATCGGCATTGAGTCGCAGGCCCAAGACATCTTCCAAAGTCAACAGCGGCGAGTCATTGGGGTCGGGCGTCGCGGCCATCGCCAGAGCGGGCTGATTGAGTTGGGGCAGGTCCCCTGCAAGCAAACCGTGCGTGGCGAAGACCACGACTTGTTTTCTGGCCATTTGACCGGACGCGCTGTGCTTGAGCACAGAGGCCCGGGTGGCTTCCGGGCCCAGCACCAGATCTTGCTTGGGGTTTGCGTTGAGGATGCGAGCCAATTGCATGACCTCGTCACGGGTCTCGGGAAGAGGTGGAATCTTGCTGTAGGCGACATAGGCCGACTCATCCAGAATGGTTCGGGCGGACCCATTCAAGGACCTGGATACCGCCACCGCGCGGACGGTTGAGGGGGCGTTTGTGGGGGCAGCCGATTTCAGATCGAAGCTGGGATCCCCCCATGCCACCATGGGTTCAGGCGCGATGCCTTTTTGATTGAGCTTGCGCAGCGCAAGCCAGCCATTGGCAGAAGGCACCTGGCTGATGGCGATGTCGCGGATCAGCCAGGCGGGCTCAGCCCCGCCGGCTCGACGCGTCAAGACCGCGAAAGGCAGCCGCGCCAATTGTCCCGACGTGGACACGATCAGGTGTTGGCTGTTGGCCAACTCCGCCTCAAAGGGCGCCAGCAGGGCCCGATACATCTCATGCGCACGCTCATGGTCAAAGGCCGGTGCCTGCGCGCCCATTTCGGCCACATCCAAGGTGCTGCGAATTTTGCTCACCATGGACTGAATGTCGCTTTCAGACAGGTCGGCCACATGAAACTTGACCGACCCTTGTGCGGTGATCGACCAGACGAGGGTTTTCTGATCCATCGGAATGACGGCGAGAAACCATTCGTCGCTTTTCAACTGATTCGCGATGTCTTGCGTGCTGGGCGGTCTGGGTTGGATGAGTTGAAAATATTCGGGGTAGGCCTTTTGAATTTGGGCTTTATAGCTGCGGCGCTCTTGCTCGATGTCGCTCAATCGGGCGCGCATTTGGGCCAGCACCTGTGGGGTGCGGGTTTTTTCATCGGCCGTGTCTTGTCCGGTGATGTAGTTGGTCAGCGACGCAATCTCGTTGCGCGCGTCTTGCTCCTTGCGAATGATGTCTGACAGACCCGGTTCAGAGACCCCAGCGCGCACGGCCGCTTCGGCCAAGGCTTGTTGAACTTTGGAGACGCTGAGTTGCTGGGCGATGTTGAAAATGTGTTCGCTGTCTTGGGCCGATGGGTTTGGGCTTTCGATCAAAAATTGCAAATAACTTTGCATCACGAACCGTTTGATTTTTTGCTCGATGGCCGACTCGGCATAATCACCGGTCAAGGATTCTGGGGCCGTCATGCTGCCCAAGGCCAGTTGAAACGCCACACGGGCCTGCTCGCTTTGCCCGTTCTTCCAAAGCGCAGTGGCCAACAAGCCACGGTTGATGGCGGTGAAGAAATGCTGTTCGCCAAAATTCTCGACGTTCCATGCCATTTGCTCTTGCAGGACGGACAGGGCTTTTTCTTTTGATCCGGTTTTGATGTGGGTGTAGCCGCGCAGCAGGCGTTGGTTCTGTGGAGAGCCAACGGCCCCGCCCACTTTTTGTGCCGCTTGATCCATCGCGTCGAACACCGCCAAGGCCTCTTTCCAGCGTTCAGAGCCGATCAAAGCCGTCGACAGCGGAATTTGAGTTCGAAGCCAGGCAGCCGATCCCTTGGGGATGCCTTGCTTGTCCACGAGCGACGAGCTCAGCTGGGCGAATTTGATCGCCTCATCAAACCGTCCGACGATGCTGTAGAAGTTTGACACACGGTTGTAGAACCCATGCATCGAGCTGTCGGGAAAGCCGTAATCTTTGGTGCGCTGGTAGGCTTCGCGCATGGTCCACTCGGCGTCAGCGTAAAGACCTGCGGCTGCTTGCTGTCCCGCCAGAGCCCCGTAGGCAAAGAGCATCATGCCCTGTGACCACAGTTTGGCGTTCTCGGAAGGGGACATGCTGAGCAGGCGAGACAACTGGGTGGCCTTCTCAACCGCGAGCTTGGCCGATTCGATGCCTTCCTTCCAGCGCCCGGTTCTCATGTGGAGTTGGGACTTGGCGATGAACAGTTCGACCTCGGCCCGAGAGATCCAAAAGATCGCATCTCCTCGACGAACCAGGTTGCGGACATCGCGCTGAAAAATGTCTTGCGCCTCGTTCAACCATTTGCTGGCCTGCGTCAGTTGGTTGTCTTCGAGGTGGTAACGGGCGAGTTGCACACGCAAGCGGACCTGGCTTGGAGGCCAACGTTGTTCGGCCAGCAATTCCAGTCCCAATTGGTACGCCTCGGTCCGCTTGGCCGTGTCACCGAGCAAGGTGAACAGGCCCCATTTGCCTTCGAGGGGGTCGATCTTGGCCCAGGCCCGCAGTACACCCTCTCGGGCCTCAATGTCCCCCAGTTTGAAGGCGGCCAAGTCCTTTTGACGAAACTGCTGGATTTGGGCTGAAAACAGCTGCTTTTCATCGATGGGGGTGTCCAGAGTCGCCCGGAGTTGGGCGCGCTCCTGATCGCTGAGTTGGATGCCGGCTTGGTCCAGAGATTGTGACCAAGTCGACATGGCCAGACAGCAGACAAGCAAAGAACCAACCCAGGCGCGCAACGAACTTCGAAACATCGTAACAACCTCATGCAACACAGCGGGCGTTTGGTGATGCGATGGCATCGGCGCCAAGTGAGTTGAGAGACCCAGCTTGATTCCGACCCAAGTGCCCTGACTGCTCTGGTCATTCTGCCCGCTGTGAATCAAGATGGCAAGTGACAGATCAAGGGTTCTGCATCGGTCAAGCATCAAGCCAAACAGTCAGGCCTGATCGAATCGATGGCCCGCTCTCAGGGCACTGCGATCAGCACCCGACCGCTCATGCCAGCCATCAGCTCGCCAAACTGGCCTTGGATGGTCCCCACCACTTTGATCGATTGGCTCACGGGGTCCACCCGGGCGCCCAGGCGCACGAAGCGGGCAGGGTATGTTTTTCGTGTTTCATCGATTTGGACCTGAAACGGTGTGCCCACGCGCAGCCAACTGAGCCAGACGGAGGGAACCAGGAAGTCCAGTTCCAGCACGCTGTCGTCGATGATGTCAAGCAAGGCTTGACCCTGCTGCACGAACTGCTGCTCTCGGACTTTCTGCTCGGTCACGCGCCCAGAAAACGGAGCGAGCACGATGCACTTGTCCACAATCGCCTTGCTGCTCCCGAGTTCAGCCTGGGCCTTGCTCAATGCGCTGCGAGAGAGCTCCAGCTCCAGCCGGCTGGTGGAGTTGAGTTCAACCAGCCTGACGTTGGACTTCCATGTTTGCTCGGCCGATTCCAGCTCGGCCTGGGCCTTCTTCATTTGAGCCTCCTGCAACACGCAATCGAACTGAACCAACGTCTGTCCGGTGCGAAATGCTGTCCCCTCTTGAACCGGAATTTGTTGGATTTTTGCCGCGATTTCAGCAGCCAGTGTGGTGTAACGCCGAGGAATCAATTGGGCTCGAATGTCTTGTCGCTCGGACACCGGCCGTACGGTCGTCCCTGTTGGGGCAGACCCTGTGAGACGCGTGGATTGTCCCCAGGCCGCATGCGTGCTAAAAATCAGAAGAAAGAGGAAGCAGACGATCGAACGTGACATGCTTGTGAGGTTCCTCATTTGGGTTTTGTGCTGGTGACGACCGGCAGGGCGGTCGGTTCAAATTGGCTGACGGCCCGCCAATCGATGTTCGATTGGGCGACCTGGGTCGTGAGTTCTCGCAGCGTCAATTCGCTGGAGCTGCCGATGCTGGGCTCCAACCCCAGGGTGGTGATCAGTCGACTCTCGGCGGTTTGCACTTGCGCCAGCGCCTGATATCGACGCAGCAGGCTCAAAATGGCCGCCGTTTCGTTGCTGACGATGTCGAGTTTGCTTTGCACCTGAGCCGACTGACGCGCCCTCATCAAGACGGCGATCTTGTTGTCGGTGTCATAAATTGCTTCCGCCCGCTCGAACTGAGCCCGCGCATTGATCAACTGCAGTCGCGCCAGATGCACTTGCGCGATCACGGCCAATTGAGTCGCCATGCGTTTTTGCTCAGCAAGGGTCACGCCTGTACGGGCCAGTTTCATTTGGGTGGGGCCCGTGTACAGATTGAACAGGTTAAATGAGAGTTGCAGGCTGGCTTCTTGCCAGCTTTGATTGACCAGGTAGCTGTCGGTGTCGTGTTTGACGCCGTAGTTGAAGGTGATGTTGGGAAACAGCCGGGCCAGCGTTCGCCGGGTTTCATCCTGGGCGATGCGCACGGTGTAATGCTGTTCGCGCAGGTCAGCGTTCTGATTCAAGGCCACTTGTTCGAGCTTGACCACAGACACTTCCAGTGCCAGGTTGCTGATGTTCTTGATTTCGGTGTCCGCGATGGGAATCGGGACGCCCAGCGGCGCATTGATGAGAGACGCCAAGTCGACGATGGCCGTCTGCAACTCTTGCTGAATGGATTCAAGCAAGCGGACGTTTTCCAGCAGTTGGCGCTGGTACCGCAAGGCGTCGATGGGGTTGCGAGCCAATTCGGTTTCGGTCTTCCTGGAATCGGACAACGCCTCGTCGGCCAGTCGGATCATGCGGACCACGCCCTCTTGCAGGAGTTGGGCGCTGGCCGCCCGCCAGTAGGCGTTCTTCACATCTTGCATCAACAGGTGCATGGCCTTGCGACGACGTTCGGCGGCGATCAACACGCGGTTGGCTTGCTGGCGAGCGCCGTAATAGCCGATGCCATAGTCCAGCAGACTCCAGCTGAAGTTGAGCTCGCGCAACTCGTGGATCCGATCCTGGGAAATAAATGGTGCGGTGTTGGAGCGCTGTCGGGTCGTGGAGTCGGCGCTGTAGCTCAGGCGATCGTTGTTTCGCCACAAATAACCGGCTTGCGCCATCAGTTTGGGCAGCATGTCGAAATTGGCGACCTCCAACTGCCCCAACGCGAGCGTTTCCTCCATCAGGCGAGTGCGCCGATCCAGGTTGTACTTCAGTGCCCTGGCCATGGCTTCGTTGAGTGACAAGGGCGCCTCGATGGGATCGACGTCCTCTCGGATGAGGGATGAGGTGCGGCTGAGCTCGAGATCCAGATCCTGTTGGCTCAAAACAATGGGCTTTTGATGGGCGCACCCTGTGATGATCAAACCAGCGAGGACAGCCCATGGGCGCATGCGCTGAAAGTGTAGGGACGGTTTCTTCATGGCAGCGTTCCAAAGTGATCCAATGGAGAAGAGGTGACCGTAAATTCAAGGTCAGCCCGGGGGAATGGCGGTGAGGGCCTCGAGTGGATGGGCCTCACAGTCCAGACTCCCTGATCAGAATGGCCAAGGCTTGCCGAACGTAGTGCCACAGCGGGGACTCCCAGTTGCCTTCGATGGTCAATTTGCCACGCCACGACTGAATGCCGATGCCGGGCAGGGGATCCGTGTTCACCAGAGTGACCCGGTAGACGGCCCTCTGCGGAAAAAACTGTCCTTGCTTTTCTCGTGTCAGGACATGCCCGCCCATGGCGGCTGCCAGCTCAGGGCGAGGCAACTGACGGGTCGCGTCTTGATCGATGCCGATCACTTTTAATCGCACCATGCCGCCGGATCCAGAGTCGATGACGAACCAAGCCCTTTGCCCCAATCGGATGCGTTGCAAGTCGTCTTCCTCTAACCAAGTTTCGACCGTCCAAGGGCCGTCAGAGGCGATCAGCAAGGCAATGCGCTCTCGTCGCCCGATCCACTGGCCCAACTGGAGATCTGGGTCCATGTCGCGCAGGCGGCCAGCGAATGGGGCCACGGGTTGATACAGGTTTTTTTCACTCAAAATGCCCTGCATTTCGGCTTGCGTGGTGGCCAGGACCTTTTGCGCGACTTGCATATGGCGTTTGGAGCCGTGGTCCATGCCCGCGGTTTCGGCTTGCCACTGATGTTGCTCCAGGCGAGCTTGCGTGCGCGCCTGTCTGGCTTGCAGCTCGGGCATGTACAGGGTCACCAAGATGTCGTCTTTGTTGACCCACTCGTTATTGGCGTAGGGAAGGGCTTCAATGCGGGCGCCTGCGGGCGCGTAAATGGGCCAGATTTCTCCGGGATGCAGCATGGCCGACACATGAACCTGGCTCGGCCAGGGCAACAGGCACGCTGTCACCAGACCAACCGTCAGGACCAGGCTGCGACGCAGTGTTCGCTGCAAGCGAATTTCTGGCCACAGTCGGATCCACTGTTTGATTTCGCCGTATATCGGGAGCAGCACGAACCAGACGATCTCGATGAGAAACAAGCCCAAGCCCAGAAACTTGAAAAACAGGTTGTAGACCAGGGCCGCGATGGTTAAAAAGAGCGCCAAGCGGTACAACCAAGTCAACCAGGCAAAAGCGATCAGTGCCCGTTGCTTGTTCGGGGAAAAGTATTCGGGGGGCTCGTGGTTCAAGCCAAACAGCCATTCGCGCAGTTTCCATCGAGCCAATTGAAAACTTCTGGCGTGCAAATTGGGCATGTCCAGCGCGTCCGAGAGGATGAAATAACCGTCGAAGCGCATAAAGGGGCTGGCGTTGATCAGCAAGGTCGTGTACCAACTGGTGGTCGCTAGAAAAAGCATCGCGGACTTCAGGCTGCCTTCGGGTGATAAGCCCCAGGCCAATGTGGCCCATATGGCCACCGTCAGCTCCGTCAGGATTCCTGCGCTCGCCACCGTCAAACGGTGCCAGCGATTTGTCAAGCGCCAGCTGTCGTTGGTGTCGGTGTAAGCCACCGGCCACATGACCAGAAACGCCACCCCCATGGTGGGCACCTTGCAGCCCAATTGCTTGCATGCGAATGCGTGCCCGAGTTCGTGCAAAACTTTGACTGTGATCAGGGCCACGCCATAGCTGGCCAGTCCATTCCAGCTCAGCGTATCGATCACGGCGGACGTGAACTGATCCATTTGCCGGCCCACGATGTACAGACCACATATCCAGGCCACCAGTGTGATTTGTGCAAATTTCCAACTCATCAAGGGGCGAACCCAGGGCAAAGTTCTGGTCAGCCAGTCGTCGGGATTGAGCATGGGAATGCGAAAGAAGAGGTAGTGATGCACCAACCAATGCCACCCCCTTGGATGCATGGCTTGCCAGCGCAAGTCCATCTCCCGGGCGTGCCCCGATTGAGGCTGCTGCAACAGTTGGTTTTGCAGCAAAAAGTCGACGACCTGATCCACCTCCTGGACGCTCATCGCCAATAGGGTGTTCTGTTTAATGTCTTGGGCGATGGCGGCAGAATCGCCCAAGGACCAGCGTTTCAACACTTCAAAGGTGGGCCAGTCGATGCGATAAAACAACTGACGCGTGGGGTCGTGCAGGGTCCAGCTGGGTTGACCGTCGGTCAAACTTGGGCCGGGCAACAAGCTGAGTTCTTGACGCAGTGGCGGTAATCGCATGGCGTCAGACCCCCAAGAATGTCCGCAACGATGCCAATGGCCTGCGCATCAGCGCGAAGATCAGTGGCGCCCACTCACCCTCGATTCGGGCGGTGCCTTTGAGTCCCACTCGGTGCTGCGTGGGCTGGGTGAGCACGGCTCGCAAACGATAGGCATACTGCCCATCGGGCCGCAAGACCGCGTCATAGGCCAGGTATCGCAACTGCGCATTGACCGGTGACAGCGGTGAGGCGTTGAGATACAAACTGACCGTGGCGTTGTCGGGGAAGTGAATCGCGTCTCCCAACGGAACCCAGGCCTCTACTTCAATGTCACCTGGTACCGCAATACGCAAGATCTGTGCCCCTACGGTGACGGGCTTGCCATGCCATTCAATGGGGTCGTCCATGAGCACCACGCCAGCTTGTGGGGCCACCACCACGGACCGTTGTCGTTGTTCGGCCGCAAACAGATGCTCGGCCCTTTTTTCCTCGATTTTTCCAGCCAATAGCGCCAGCTCAGCTTTGGCTTTCGAGTCTGAGAGCGCCAGTTGATAGGTTTGTCGGTAGTCGGCTTGTGCCGTATTCAGGGCTTGTTCGGCCACTTCCAAGCGATGGTCAATCAGCGACTGGTCGAAGCTGAACAGAGGGTGGTCTTTGGAGACCATTTGATTGGGTTGAACATGAAATTTCTCGATCACCCCCTCCAGCGGGGAGCGGATCACCACCGGCTTGGCTGGGACCAACTCGCCTGGGGCCAGTACCGATTGCCGCACAGGAAACAAGACCACCAACAGGGTCAGCAGCATCAGGTGTATTCTCTTTTGCCGATGCCAAGGTTGATCGGGTTTCGGTCGCAACCACTGCGCACCGTGCGTTCGGATGGACCCCCAGGCGTTGAGTTGGACGTCGTGCCTGAACTGAAAATCGTGCCACCATGCGAGCGACCACTCTTGCAGCACCTGGATTTCCGTTTCGGACCACGCCTCTTGGCGGATCCACAAACTGGCGCCAGCATGTCGATCGCAAGGCAAGCCAGACGGGATCCACAGTGCATGTGCTGGCCACCAATCGGCCCATTCTCTCGATAGGTCCTCGGGCAGAGTTTGCGACGTGAATGCACAGGGTTTCTGGCTGCTGTGCTTGGATAAAAAATCAGCGACTTTATTCACCCAAAGCACATGGGGGGCATTGGCCTCGATCTGGACGACGCCAGACAGGGTGAACACCCCTTCTTCTTTCAACCACAAAACGGCTTGCCGATAGGGGATCAGCCCCATGGTCTGATTGACGAGCAAAAAGGCCAATTCCCTGTCTGTCTTAGCTTGCCGTGCATGGCTCAGCAAATCCCATAGACCAGGCAGTGCAACGGGGGACATGCAGGGGCGCTCGGTGATCATCCCGAAGTCCTTGGCTCGGTTGGGGGCGAGGTTGGCTCAACCGTTTGATATACCGGTATCGGCGGTGATGCAGCAGGGGTCATCCGCTGTGCCATCCCATCGATTTGTTCGGTCAAACTGCTTTTGCTTTGAGGTTTTATGACATCGGATTCATGCTCTCCAATGAACAGCCTGAACAATGAGGCCGCATCGCGACCATCCTCGTCTTGGGCAATGACTTTTAAATCAAGCTGGCCCTTGAATGCTTTCGGTGGTGTCACCTCGAAGTTGCCAGTGCTGGGGTCGAAATGAATCCAGTCGGGCAACGCCTTGGCATCGCCCATCTTGGCCTGCAAGCGGACGAAAGCCTCCGGTTTGGAGTGTGCAAACGCATCGTATGGAACAGAGATGGTGGTTCCGCTGCTGCCTTGTTGCACGTACTGATCGGTCATGCCACGTCCGATCCTCATTCCTGAAGCGGTAGGGTCGATCATCACGGGAAACCCTGAAAGGGTGATGGGCAGGCGCTCAGGGGTGCTTGCGTAGAATGAAACCAAAAATCCTGGTGTGGTGGCGATGGCGGAGCTGGTGGTGCCCGAAGCGGATGCCAAGGCGTTTGCAGATGCGGCGGCCCTGGCTTGCTGTCTCAACTGCTTTTCTTTGAGTTCTTCGGTTGGCTTCGAATCTTCGCTCGCCGCTGACAAGTCGCGTTCGGTGCGCGAAATGGGTCTTGGGCGATCGTCATCAAGCCCCACCATGTGCGTTTGGATTTGACCGTTCAGGATCGTTCCACCATGAATCGAACCCGTTCCATCGTCGATGAGGGTCGCGATGGCGCTTATTTCTCGAAGGGGTTGACTTGAGTAGTGTGCGCTCAGCGCAAAGGATCGTTGGCCTTCGTAAACCGCGTCGTTGACAGGGGAGATGTCCACCCGCACATAAAGACGACCATTGGCGGGAACTGTCAGTGCATGGGCGGGATCATGGTGGATCCAGTTGCGGCCCCCATCGATTGAAAACTGTATCCCCAGCCCTCGGGTGTCAAGGGATGCCCCACTCCTGATGGTTTGCAGCGACAGATGGATGGGTTGGTTTGCGATGGCATCGACCGTGAACACCACATAGCTGGACCCTTCGTTGACCAGGCCCTCTGTCGCTATTTGAATGGATCGGTCGTCGTCCAGGGCTTGTGTGGCATCGCTCAGTGGGCTTTGGCCATTGGGCGAAGGCGCACCCGCATAATAATCCCCGGTGCCGTCGTCCATGATGGTGCCGGATCCGATGCCGGTGATCAGCCCCCTGTTTGTGGCCAGCAAAGCATATGACCTTGGGCCTTCGTATGGGACATCGTTGACAAGGGCGTTTCGGACGAGCAAATGACCACCATCGTCCATAGAAATCCAGCTTTGCGGTGCATAGTCCGTCCAAGCCGCCCCTTCCCAATATTGCAGATGGGTGTCGAAATCGATTTGTCGCTCGCCCGCATTGAACGAACCTCCTACAGCGGTACCGTTTTTCAAGGCCAGCATCACGGACTGAGCCGGCGTACCCGTGACGACAAAAATTCCATAGGGCGATTTCTCGTTAACGGTGAAGTTGCTCACTGTGACCTGGGCTGGATTCACGACCGTCATGTCAAAGTCGAGTGAGGCAGTCAGTCCTGCGGCATCGGTGCCGGTGACGGAGATGGTGTAGGTGGCGGCGGCGCCGACGGGTGGCGTGCCCGAGAAGGTGCGGGTGCTGGGGTCGAAGTTCAACCAAGCGGGCAGTGGGTTGCCATTGGCCAGGGTGGCGGTGTA